>Ga0184639_10000576_pt1 | contig 14510 bp, 16 predicted proteins | sample PLM31_170_b2_FD_133155 | JGI IMG/M metagenome (GOLD analysis project Ga0184639, IMG submission 133155) | Groundwater sediment microbial communities from an aquifer in East River, Colorado, USA - PLM3-1_170_b2 | ecosystem: Environmental > Terrestrial > Soil > Riparian zone | place: USA: East... | reverse complement strand
CGTACGATCTCCCCGAGCTCGAGGAGATCCTTTCGGAAACCTGGGGCGTCATCGTCTTTCAAGAACAGGTGATGAAGATTGCGAACCGCATCGCCGGCTTCACGCTCGGCGAGTCCGACCTGCTGCGCAGCGCCATGGGCAAGAAGAAGCCCGAGGTCATGGCCGCCCAGCGCGAAAAATTCCTTGCCGGCTGCGCGGCGCGAAAAGTTCCGGCGAAGAAGGCCCAGAGAATCTTCGACCTCATGGAAGAGTTCGCTCTCTACGGTTTTCCCAAGGCTCACTCGTGCGCCTACGCGCTGCTGGCCTACCAGACGGCCTACTTGAAGACGCATTATCCGGTGGAGTTCATGGCCGCGCTGCTGACTTCGGAAACCGGGAACACGGAAAAAGTCGTCAAGTACATCAACGAAGCGCGCGGCATGGGGATCACTGTGCTTCCGCCGGACGTCAACTCGAGCGACGTCGATTTCACGCCCCTCGGCGAGGAAATCCGCTTTGGCCTGCGCGCCATCAAGAACGTCGGTGAGAACACGGTGAAGGGCATCCTGCAGGCGCGCGAGGCGCTCGGCCGGTTCCACGCGCTTTTTGAGTTTTGCGAAACGGTGGACACGCGCCTGCTGAACCGGCGCGTGCTTGAGAGCCTGATCAAGTCCGGCGCGATGGATACGCTCGGTGCGCGGCGTGCGCAGCTTTATGCTGTGATCGACCGCGCCATGGAACGCGCGCAGAAGCACCAGCGCGAGCGAACGAGCGGCCAGCACGGCCTCTTCGGCGGCAAGTCCGCGCAGCCGGCCGAAGAAAACGGCCTGCTGCCCGACATCGAAGAATGGCCCGAGCACGAGCTGCTGGCGAACGAGTACGCGACCCTGGGCTTCTACATCTCCGGCCACCCCCTGGCGAAGCACGCCAACCGCCTGCGCGACCTGAGCGTGGTCGAGCTGGGCACGATCGAAGGAAGACGCGCGGGCGAAGAAGTGGCCGTCGCGGGAATCGTGGTGAACATCCGGCCGATGCGCTCGCGCAAGGGCGACCGCTGGGCGATCTTCACGCTGCAGGATATGACCGGCGTGCTCGACCTGCTGGCCTTTCCCGAATCGTTTGCGCGTCTCGAGAGCGTCCTGCGCGGCGCCACGCCCCTGATCGTAAAGGGGCGCGTGAACGTGGAAGACGCCGGCACGCGCATCGTGGTGATGGACGCGCGGCCGCTCGAGGACGTGACCGAGACCTCGCCGAGCCTCCTGCGCGTGCGCGTCGATTTGGGCGCGATGGACGAATTCACGCTCGACCGCTTGCGGGAGCTCTTCGCCGCCCACCCGGGCGCGTGCCGCGTGGCCTTCGAGCTCATCTTGCCCGACGGCAGCGTGGCCACGCTCGAGGCGCAGCAGCGCGTGCGCCTGGGCGCGGCGCTGCTCGACGCGGTGCGCGAGATGTGCGGCCCCGATACCGTGGAGGTTTTGCAGCAGCAACGCGCCGGCGCATAAGCCGCTTGAGCACACCAAACATGGACACCCGGCGCCGCAAACGCAAACGCGAACTCGAACGGCTCGAACACGACGTGGAAGAGCTGCGCCGGCTGGCCCCGCTCCACGTTTCGGAAGCCGAGCTCGAGCGGCTGCGCCAGGAAGTGGCGGAGCTGAAGCGGGAGTTTTACTTGCATCTGGGCGCGTGGCAGCGCACGCAGCTTGCGCGCCATGCCCAGCGGCCCTACACCCGCGATTACGTGCGTCTCCTGTTCCAGGATTTCTCCGAGTTGCACGGCGACCGCGAATTCTCGGACGACCCGGCCATCGTCGCCGGGCTCGCGCGCTTCCACGGCCGGCCCGTGGCCATTGTGGGCCATCAGAAGGGAAGAGACACCAAGCAGAAGCTGGCGCACAACTTCGGCATGCCCAAGCCCGAAGGCTACCGCAAGGCGCTGCGCGTGATGCAGCTCGCAGCAAAATTCAACCGGCCGGTCTTTACGTTTATTGACACGCCGGGAGCGTACCCGGGCATGGACGCCGAAGAGCGCGGCCAGGCCGAAGCCATTGCGCGGAATTTGCGCGAGATGGCGCGGCTGCCCGTTCCGATTGTTGCTACCGTCACCGGCGAGGGCGGTTCGGGCGGGGCGCTGGCGATTGCCGTCGGCGACCGCGTGAACATCCTCGAAAACGCGATTTATTCCGTCATCTCGCCGGAGGGCTGCGCCTCGATCATGTGGCGCGACGCGACGAAGGCGGAACTTGCCGCCGAGGCCCTGAAGATTACGGCGCGCGATTTGCACGAGATGGGCCTCGTGGACGAAATCGTGCCCGAGCCCGAAGGCGGCGCCCACCTCGACCACGAAGCCGCCGCCGCGCTCCTGGACCCTGTGCTCGAGCGCTCGCTCCGCGAATTGCAGGCGCTGCCTCTGAGCGAGCTTCTGAAGCGGCGCTACGAAAAATACCGCCGCATGGGCCAGTTCTTCGAGTCCCCCGTCGTCTAAAACCCGCCTTGCGGGTGCCGGGGACCGTCCCCTTGCGGCGCGGGGGAACTTTACGCGGGCTACGCACGTAGATAGCTTCAGGATCGCTCTGCTGAAGGTGACGCATGTTCTGTGACCGGTGCGGGGCCGAAGTCGTAGCGGGCCAGAAGTTCTGTGCGTCGTGCGGCAAGCCCATGGGTGTAGCCGTGGTGCCTGCGGCGCCCGACGGGCGCATTGCGCGGCATCTGCAAACCCTGGCCATCCTGTGGTTCGTGGCCTCGTCTCTGAACCTGATTGGCGCCGCCGTGCTGTTCGTCCTGAGCAGCACCCTGTTCAGAATGGTTGGGCCGGTCGAAGGATGGACGATGCCGATGGGTTTCCTTCACGGATTGTTCCGCATGCTCGCTCTGTTCCTGCTAATGAAAGCGCTGGCGGGCTTCGCTGCCGGCTGGGGCTTGCTCGAACGCGAAACGTGGGCGCGGCCGCTCACGCTTATCCTCGCTTTCCTGAGCTTGCTGCATGTCCCACTGGGCACGGCGCTGGGCATCTACACGATCTGGGTGCTGATGCCGGCCGGGGCGGACGAGGAGTACCGCCGGCTGGCGCGCGCTGCCTAACGCGACCCCCCTTTCACGAATCGGGCCCCGCCGGGCGTAGTTGCTGATTCGCAACGCGGCTTGCCGTTTTCATTGTCGCCGCCCTACAACTGGTCTAGCCTCAAGGTTCAGTTGCGATTATTCCAAACACAGGGGCGGCTTCCCTCATGATTGGACCTTTTCGGCCGTTTGAACGTTTGGTGCGCATCAAGATTCTCGGCAAAAAATTTCAGGTGCCGGACAAGAACTCGCTGCTGCGCTGCTTCCAGTACATCAGCCCGGACACCGTTCCCTACGGCCGCTTCTGCTGGAACCAGGATTGCCAATACTGCAAGATTGAGTGCCGGCTGCCCGACGATGACGAGGCGCGCCCCATCCTGAGCTGCAAATTCATCGTGATGGACGGCATGGAGATCGAGCAGTTGAGCCCCGAGCTGGACTATTGCCTGCGCGCCAAGCTCCGCCGCCGGGCCAGCTGACCACCGGGCGCTACGGCCCCTCCTGAAAACTCCACCGCAACTTTTTCAAGGCCGTGGTGTTTGAGGTGTCAGTAACCGGACCAGCTGTAGATGTGGCTTTGGAGTTCGGCTGGGCGCCACCTTCCACCCCGGCACCGTCCCGAGGCGCTCCGCCGAGTGCACAACAAGGGCGCTTCGTCCCCCCGGACCGGGAGCGCCCTTTGTTTTTCCACCGGGTTCCTCTGCCAGGAGTTCGCCGCGCATTGGACTGCGATGGGAAAGGTAGTATGATTCGGAATGTCCGCGCCGGTTCCATGAGAGTTCTCGAAGCAAACTTTCATCGAGCAGCGGAGGAACCGTGAACAAGCGACTCCTGTATACCGTCCTGATGGCCTTCGGGTGTCTGATGCTGGTGTTCAGCCTGGCCACGAATGTCGCCGGGCAGGTCCAGCCGAAAGACACCGCCATCCTGAAGGGCTCCCCTTTAGGTGGCGTCAAGTTCGAGCACAAGCTGCACACCGCACGGGTGGCCAACAAGTGCGAGACGTGCCACCATGCGTCCAAGTCCGAGAAGGCTGCCACCGCACCGCAGCAGGCCTGCACGGACTGCCACACCAAGCCTCCCCAGCCGGGCATGAAGACGGGCCTTCAAGCGGCGTTCCACAACCCCATGGCGCAAGCCGGCACCTGCATCGACTGCCATAAGAAAGAAGCTGCGGCAGGGAAGAAGGCGCCGGTGAAGTGCATGGACTGCCACAAGAAGGAAAACGTCTGACCGGATTGCAGGCGCTTCGCCTGCCGACAATTCATCGCAGAGTCTCCGCCCGCACACGAGAAGTGTACAGGCACGGAGCTGTCTTTGCTCGGCCAGTGAGGGTCCGCCGGAAACAGGCTCGGACTTTCCCGCTGTACACAACGCCTGTGATAGAATCTTGGCGTTGGGCGCTTCAGGCGGGGGACAGCCGTGAACAACAAGGCGAAGTTTGGCATCGGCGCCGTGATCATCGTCGGCACGCTGAGTTGGCTGGCGGTGGTCGGCGCGCGCGAGAGCAAGACCTACTACCACACGATCCCGGAACTCGCTGCGCTCAAGGCCGCAGACCTGCGCCTGCGGATGCGCGTCAGCGGAACCGTCCGGCCGGGCTCCATCGCGCGATACACGGGCCGCGTGGACTTCGTCCTCGAGGAGCAGGGGAAGCCGCTCGCCGTCAGTTACACCGGGACGGAGCCTTTGCCCGACACGTTTGTGGACAACAGCCAGGCGCTGGTCGAAGGGAAGCTGGCGGCCAACGGCACCTTTGTCGCGGAGAAGGTGCAGGCCAAGTGCGCGTCGAAATATGAACCCGCGCCGGGCGGACAAGCCCCGGGCGGCGCCTCAGGTGATCCGAACAAGAAAAGCTAAACCGAGCGCGGAGTTACTTTGGACCTGTTTGGATCCTTCGCTCTGATTCTGGCGTTTGTCTGCGCCATCTACGCGATTGTGGCCGGCATCGCCGGCATCCGCACCCGCCACCCGCTGATTGTCAAGAGCGCGCGCCAGGCCGGGCTGGCCGTGTGCATTCTGGTCACGCTGGGCATGGCCAGCCTGGTCTATCTCTTCCTCACCGACAATTTCGCGATGGCCTACGTCGTGGGCCACAGCAATCGCGCGCTGCCGACGTTCTATAAGTTCGCCGCGCTGTGGGCCGGCCAGGAAGGCTCGCTGCTCTTTTGGAGCTGGGTGCTTTCGATCTACGTCTTCTCGGTCCTGTTCGCCTATCGCAAGAAGCATCCCGAGCTGATGCCGTACGTCGGCGTGATTCTGGCCGGCGTGCAATTGTTTTTCCTCACGCTGAACAATTTCATCGCCAGCCCGTTCCAGGTGCTCGGCACAATGGGACCCGATGGCGCCATGCAGATCGTCACGCACGCCGACGGACGCGGGTTGAACCCGCTGCTCCAGTATCCGGAGATGGTGATCCATCCGCCGAATCTCTATTCCGGCTACACCGGCTTCACGATTCCGTTCGCGTTTGCGCTGGCGGCGCTGCTGGGCCGCTATCCCGGCGAGAAATGGATCCACATCACGCGCCGCTGGACGATGATCGCGTGGTGCTTCCAAAGCGCGGGCATCCTCCTGGGCGCGCACTGGGCTTACGCCGTGCTCGGCTGGGGCGGCTACTGGGCGTGGGACCCGGTGGAAAACGCGTCGCTGATGCCCTGGCTGACGGGCACCGCGTTCCTGCATTCCGTGATGATGCAGGAGAAGCGCGGCATGCTGAAAGTGTGGAACGTGTGGCTGGTGTTCACCACGTTCCTGCTCTGCATCTTCGGGACGTTTTTGACGCGCAGCGGCGTGGTCAGCTCCGTGCACGCATTTGCGCAGTCGCAGATCGGCCCGTGGTTCCTGGGATTTATCATCGCTGTTTTGGCCGTGTGCACCTGGGCCTTCATCCGCAACCGCGACTACCTCCACAGCGATAACCAGCTCGATTCGCTGGTCTCGCGCGAGTCGAGCTTCCTGTTCAACAACCTGATCCTGCTGGTGGCCTGCGTGGCGGTCCTCTCCGGGACGCTCTTCCCGGTGCTCTCCGAGGCGGTGACAAACAACAAGATCAGCGTCGGCCCGCCGTTCTTCAACAAGGTCAATCTGCCCATTGGGCTGTTCCTGCTGTTCTTGACCGGCGTGGGGCCGCTGCTCGCCTGGCGAAAGACTTCGCTCGAAAGTCTCAAGCGCAATTTCGGCTGGCCGCTTCTCGGCGGGCTCGCCGCGGGTGCGCTTGCTTTCCCGCTGGGTTTCCGCGACTTCTACGCCCTCATCTGCCTGGTCCTCTCGGTCTTCGTTGCGCTCTCCGTTGCCAGCGAGTTCCTTCGCGGAGCCATGGTCATTCGTTCGCGCGGCGGCGCCAATATCTTTTCCGCCGTCGCGCAGCTCACCATGCGCAACACGCGCCGCTACGGCGGCTACGTCGTGCACTTCGGCATCGTGCTGGTTTTCATCGGCATTTCGGGCGCCGCCTTCAACAAAGATCAGCAGATGGAAATGGCGCCGGGCTCGCAAATGCAGATCGGGCCGTACACGCTCGTCTGCCAGTCCTTTGAATCCCGCCCGGGCCCGAACAACAACTACACGACCGAGCGCGCCACGATCGAAGCGCTGCGCGGCGGCAAGCCGGTGATGATGCTTTATCCCGAGCGCCGCTTCTACACTGCCAACGAGCAGGCCGGCACGATGGTGGCCATCTACTCGACGCTCAAGGAAGACCTCTACGTGGTCTACGCGGGACGCAGCCCGGACACGCAGCAACCGGTGATTCACGCGTACCTGAATCCGCTGGTGAAATTGCTCTGGCTTGGCGGCGTGATCGTTGTTCTGGGCACGGGGCTCGCGCTTCTGCCGAACCGGCAGGCCGTGCTGGCGATTCGCGCGGTCGCGCAGCCCGCGACCGCAGGGCCTGTGCCGCAACCCGTGCGTGCTTCGATGGGGAGATATGAAGGTCAGGACTAGAGTTCTCATCACTGCGCCTTTCGTGCTGGCGGCGCTTCTGCTCAGCCAGTTCGCGGCGTGGGACGTGCGCGCGCAGCAGACCGACCGCGCGAAGATGCTCGGCAAGAAGCTGATGTGCATGTGCGGCTGCAATCAGGTCCTGACCGCGTGCAACCACGTGGGCTGCACGGTTTCAAGCGAGATGCTCAAGAAACTCGACCTCGTCGTGGCGCGGAATGAGCCCGACGACCTGACCCTCCAGTCCTTCGTCCAGGAATACGGCCTGCCGGTGCTCGCCGAGCCGCCCGCAAAGGGTTTCAGCAGCCTCGCTTGGTATATCCCCGGGCTGGCGTTTGCCGTGGGCCTCGCGATCGTCCTGGTTGTGATTGCGCATTGGCGACGGCGCGTGCCGGTTGCGCCCGCGGGGCCAAGCGTTCCGCCGGAGATACTGGCAAGGATGCGGCGGCAGATGAACGAGGAAACCGAAGACTGACATGGGTGCGATAACCACCATCCTGATCGCAGGGCCCGGGCAGTTTCTCGGTGGGGATAGCCCGATGCTGCTCGCGTGTCTCGCACTGGCGGCGGCGACGATTGTGTTTATTTTTTATATCGAGCCGGATGCGAGCGACTCGGCGCCGCATCGCACGCATCTGGATCAGTTGCTCGACCGCCGCGACACGATTTACGAAAACCTGCGCGACCTGAAATTTGAGTACCGCGCGGGAAAATTCTCCGAAAAGGACTTCGAGGATACGCGGACTGCCCTCGAAGCCGAGGCCGCGCTCGTGCTGGCAGAGATGGAAACCCTTACCGGCGGGACAGCCCGCCCGTTGCGCCGCGACCGCGCTGCCGAGAAATCTCCGTCATGATGCGCCGCGCATTTCTTCAAACGATCTTGCTGTCTCTTGCCGCCACTGCGACTGCCGCCGCGGGAACGGTGACCGGCGTAGTGCGCAACGGCACCTCTGGCGCTCCCGCGGCGGGCGTGGACGTGGTGCTCATCCAGTTGCGGGGCGGCATGGAAACGGTTGCCAACACAAAGACGGACGCGCAGGGCCGCTATATGCTGAGCCACGCCTCGCTCGGGCAGGAGCCGATGCTGCTTCGCGTGGTCTACCGCGGCGTGAATTTCCACCAGAGCCTGCCGCCGGGACGCGGCACAGCCGATGTCGAAGTATTCGAGCCCACGACGAACGCGAAAGCCATCCAGGTGACGTCGCGCGTCATTGTGGTGCAGCCGAATGGCCCCGTGTTGATCGTGGGCGAGGAATACACCGTCGCCAACAATTCCGCGCCGCCCGCGGCGTACTACAAAGCGGACGGAACCTTCGAGTTCCAGGTGCCCGAGGGCGGGGAAATGGCGCAGGTTTCGGCCTGGGGCGCGTCAGGCATGCCGGTGGTGCAGGGAACTATCGACCGCGGCGCGCGGCGCTACGCGATTGCGTTTGCATTTCGCCCGGGCGAAAGCGGCGTGCGCATCTCCTATCACGTACCCTACGGCTCGAATCAGGCGACATTGAGAGTCCCTTCGCCCTTTGCCGTGGGACGCGTGCTCGTGATTGCGCCGCCCACGATGCAGATCAACGGCGCAGGCTTGCAGTCGGCGGGCACCGAACAGGGCTGGAACGTCTACGCCCACGAAGCCGTCGCGGCTGGCGCGCCGCTCGAGATTGGAGTTTCCGGCACAGCGCCTGCGCCCTCCGCGGGCGGCGAGGGCCAGCCCGAGTCCAGCGGCCGCGACGCGGGTGTGCCGGTGCAGGCTTTGCCGAGCCGCTTGGACAGCCTGAAGTGGGTCCTGGTCGGCGGCTTCGCTGCGATTTTCTTTCTTGGCGCGCTTTATTTGTGGCGGCGGCCGGCGCCTGTGCCGGGCGCTCCCGTCCCCGCGACAGACGGAAAGCGTAAGCGCACTCCCGAAGCGAAGCGCCCCGAAGCTACGCAAGCTGTGGCAGAAGTCGAGCGCGAAGTCGGCCGCAGCCTGGACGAGCTGAAGGACACGCTCTTCCGCCTCGAGCTGCGCCGCCAGGCCGGCACCATCTCCGAAGAAGACTACCTCCACGAGCGCGGGCGGACCGAGCAAATCCTGCGCGAATTGGTCAGGGGCTGAGCCGAAGCTCGTGGCTGCCGCCCCGACGAACGCCGGCCTCGGAGTTCAATTCCACCAGGTTGAAAAACGCTATGGGCCGCTGCTCGCGCTGCGCCGCGTCTCACTCACCATTCGGGCAGGCGAATTCGTTGCGCTGCTCGGGCCCAACGGCTCCGGCAAAACGACCCTGCTGAAGATTGCCGCGCTGCTCGCGCGTCCCACGGGCGGCCGCGTGGAATTCGACGGCGCGGCGGGCAAAGATGCGTCCGGCGTAAAACGCCGCATCGGCCTCGTGGGCCACAACACGATGCTCTACGACGAGCTCTCCGCCGAAGAAAACCTGGTGTTCTTCGGGCGACTCTATGGGTTGGAGAATCCTGCAGAACGCGCACACGCGGCGCTCGAGCCCGCGGGGCTCGCCAAGCGGCGCGGCGACCTGGTGCGCACGTTTTCTCGCGGGATGCGGCAGCGGCTGGCCATTGCGCGCGCCCTGCTGGCCGGTCCGGCGCTGCTCTTGCTCGACGAGCCCGCTGCGGGGCTGGACCACGAAGGCATGAAGTGGCTGACGGAGACGCTTGCGCGGCTGCGCAACACCGGCTGCACGGTTCTGATGAGCACGCACGGGCGCAACGAAGCGCTCAATCTGGTGAACCGCGCGGTGTGCCTCGAAGCAGGCGCTGTCGTTCGGGATGCTGCCGCGGGGCCGGGCCTGCAGGCGGCTTTGCAGGACGCCGCGAGGGAGGGCTAGGTGGGACTCGCCCGCGCCGCCGCGATCATCCTGTCGAAGGAGCTGCGCGCCGAGTTCCGCACGCGCGAGCTGCTGAACACCACCGTGGTCTTCGTCCTGATGGTCATCGTGCTCTTCAGTTTCACCTTCGATCCCACTTCGGCGGAGTCGCGGCGCTTCGGGCCCGGGTTGCTGTGGCTGGCGTTTCTTTTTGCGGGCTCGCTGATGCTGCAGCCTTCGTTCACGCGCGAGCAGGCCAACGACACCCTCGCCGCGCTGCGGCTGGCGCCGATCCCGCCGGTGGCCATCTTGTTCGGCAAGATCCTGGCGAACTTCATCTTCTTGCTGTTCGCGGAGCTCTTGCTTCTGCCGGTCTTCGCAGTTTTCTACGGCCTGCACATCCTGCCTGTGCTGGGGCCCCTGCTCTTGGTGTTCGCGCTGGGCACGCTGGGTGTAACCACGGCGGGGACGGTGTTCTCCGCCATTTCGTCGCAGGCGCGCATGCGTGAGCTGCTGCTGCCGCTGTTGCTGCTGCCGGCGCTGACGCCGGTCCTGATTGCGAGCGCGGAATCCACCGTCGGCCTGCTGGGCGACGAGCCGGCGCTCCCTCAGGTCTGGACTTTTTTGCTCGTGGCCAGCGATATCGTCTTTTTGACGGCGACGTGGCTTATCGGCGAATATCTTCTCGAAGAGTAAGGAGCAAGTGAGGATCGGAATGAACAGCCGCGGGACATGGGCGGGCACGCTGGCCGTTGCGGCGCTGATTGGCGTCGCGGGATATGCGGCGCTCTTTCTTGCGCCCGCCGAAAAGACGATGGGCCTGATCCAGCGCATTTTCTATTTCCACGTGCCGAGCGCCTGGACGGGGTTCGTAGCGTTTTTCATCTCGTTTGCCGCCAGCATTGCTTACCTGCTGCGGCGGCAGCCGAAGTGGGACTGGCTTGCTGTGGCCGGCGCGGAAGTGGGCGTCGCATTCTTCACTTGCGTCCTGGTCACCGGGCCGATCTGGGCGAAGCCCGTGTGGGGCATCTGGTGGACCTGGGACGCTCGGCTCACCTCGACGTTCGTGCTCTGGATCCTGTACGTGTCCTACCTCATCCTGCGCACGCTCGTGGCCGACCCGGAGCGCCGCGCCGTCACCTCGGCCGTCTTCGGCATCTTCGCGTTTCTCGACGTGCCGCTCGTGTATTTCTCGATCTGGTGGTGGCGGACGCAGCATCCGCAGCCCGTCATCGGCCGCGGAGGGTTTCTGGACGCGCGCATGTACGCCGTGCTGTTCGTTTGCTGGGTCGCGCTGTTGGGAGTGATGGCGCTGCTGATTCACCACCGGTACCGGCTGGAGGCGCTGCGCCATGAAGTGGACGAAATGAGCATCGAAGCGGACCGCCGCGCGTGAGCGCCGCCCTGGGAGGAAAGATGAAGAATCTTGAAAGCCTGATGGCTGCGTACCTGTTGGTATGGGGCATCCTGTTCGTGTACCACCTGAGCGTCGGGCGGCGGCTCGCGCGGCTCCAGGACGACGTCAAGCGCCTGAAGGAGAAGCTCGGCGGCGCATAGGCGTCGCGGGCTGTGGAGCGAGGAAACCTTGCGTGGGTGCGCGAAAGAAAGTCGGCGTGGTGCTGTTCCAGCTCGGCGGGCCGGATTCCCCCGCCGCGGTAAGACCTTTCCTTTATAACCTCTTCTGCGATCCGGACATCATCCCGCTGGGCCCGCTTGGCGGGCTGCTGCGCAAGCCGCTGGCGTGGTGGATCGCCGCGTGCCGCTCCAGGATCGCGGGGCAGCATTACGCTGAAATCGGCGGCCAGTCGCCCATTCGGCAGCTCACCGAGCGGCAGGCCACGAAGCTCGCGGACGCGTTGCGGCCGCACATCGACGCGTCAGTCGTGGTCGCCATGCGCTACTGGCACCCGCTCACCGCAGAGGCGGTTGAGCAACTCAACCGCGCCGCGCCCGAAGAGCTGGTCCTGCTGCCGCTCTATCCGCAATATTCGCTGGCCACGACAGGCAGCAGCTTGAACGAGTGGTCGCGGCGCTACAAGCCGGCGCGGCCGCCGCTGCCGCTGCACGTGGTCGAAAGTTTCTACAACCACCCGCTCTACATCGAGGCGCTCGTCGAAAAGATTGCGCTGAGCCTCTCGCACTTCGAGCAGCCCGAGCGCGCGCACCTGGTCTTCAGCGCGCATGGGCTGCCGGTGAGCTTGATTGAGCGCGGCGATCCCTATCAGCGCCAGGTGGAAGCCACCGTGCGCCTCGTGCTCGAACGCGGCGCGCAGTCTGTTGCGCGCTGGCCCGCGGACCACACGCTCTGCTACCAGAGCAAAGTGGGCCGGCGCGCGTGGCTCGAGCCGTCGCTGACCGCGACGATTGAAGCCCTTGCGAGGGAAGGGAAGAAGCACCTGTTGGTTGTTCCCGTGGCTTTTGTGACCGAGCACATCGAAACGTTGCACGAAATCAACATCGAGGCGCGCGCGGAAGCGGGGAAGCTCGGCATCGAGCAGTTCGAGATGATGCCTGCTGTGGGCGATTCGCCGCGGTTCATCGCCGCGCTTGCCGACATGGTCCTGGCGGCCCTGGGTGCCCGGAGCCCAGCCGTCGCGCGCGCCATTTAGCGGCCGCGCGGCTCCGACAATTGCCCCAAATCGGCTTGACACTTTCCGGGGGCGCAGCATATAAAAGAGGGTTCGGACTTTGCCCTACATACTTTTATAGCTTTCATTTGCGGGGTACTGCGCCTTTATGGCGGATCAGACCGAGACGAAGGCTGCCGAAACCGCCGCGCCTGTTGCACCTGCTAGGGTAGGGCAGAAAGCCCCGGCGAAACCTTCTGCTGACAAAAAACCGGGCGACGCGCCGGACCGGGGGCGCCGGCGCATGATCTGGGCGTTCGTCTGGGCCTACATGGGCGTGAATTTCCTGATGTTCCTGCGGTTCTTCTTCCCCCGGGCGTTGTTTGAGCCTTCCACAGTCTTTTCCGTCGGCTATCCCGCCGACTTCAACCTGGGCGTGGAGACGAAATTCCAGAAGGAAGACCGCGTTTGGGTGGTGAAGGAGCCGGACAAGCTGTTTGTGATTTACGCGCGCTGCACCCACCTGGGCTGCACGCCGGACTGGAAGTCGAACGAGAACAAATTCAAGTGCCCGTGCCACGGCAGCGGCTACGACAGCGAGGGCGTGAACTTTGAAGGCCCCGCGCCGCGGCCGATGGATCGCTGCCACGTGGAGCTCGACCCCACGGGCCAGATTATCGTGGACTCCAGCCGGCTGTACGTGCGTGACCCGAACGCCGGCCGCGACGAGTTCGAGAATCCGGGCGCGTTCTTGACGGTTTAGGCTTCAGCTTCTAGCCTGTGGTTTTGCTCCGTACGGAACCGAAGGGGGACGGATGCCGGAAGAGAACGGGGGCAAGGGCCGGACGGGCCTGCTCGGCAAAGTCCAGCAAGACGCCAAAGCCCTGAAAGAGTTCGTCAAGGAAAAGGGCAAGGAAGAGCTGGAAGGCCTGAAGGACCCGGAGAAGACCCAGGTCTACCGCTCGATTTTCCGCGTCAAGCACGAAGACACGCCGCGCAGCCGCGCGCTGAGCGTGCTGACGAACGTCTTTTTCCATCTGCACCCCGCCAAGATCAACCGCGACGCCGTGCGCTACAGCTACACCTGGGGCATGGGCGGCATCACGTTTTACCTGTTCATCGTGCTGACGTTCACCGGCGTCCTGCTGATGTTTTATTACCACCCCACGAAGATTCAGGCCTTCCGCGACATTTTGTACCTCGAAAACGACGTGCCGTTCGGCAAGCTGCTGCGCAATATGCACCGCTGGGCCGCGCACCTGATGATCATCGCGGTCTGGCTGCACATGTTCCGCGTGTTCATGACCGGCTCCTACAAGCGGCCGCGCGAGTTCAACTGGTGCATCGGCGTGATCCTGATGGTGCTGACGCTGCTCCTCTCGTTCACCGGCTACCTGCTGCCAGACGACCAGTTGGGCTTCTGGGCCGTCACCGTGGGCACCAACATGGCGCGCGCCACTCCTTTGTTGGGACACGAAGGGCCTTTCGGGTCGCAGCTGGGCATGACGCCGTATAACGACGTGCGCTTCGCGTTCCTGGGCGGCTCGATCGTGGACGCCAACGCGCTCTTGCGCGCCTACATCTGGCATTGCATTGCCATCCCGCTGATTGCGGCAGTTTTCATGGGCCTGCACTTCTGGCGCGTGCGCAAGGACGGCGGCATCTCCGGACCCGCTCCGGTGATGCTGGCGTCGGAGATCAAGGAAGAAAAGGGCCCGCGGCCCGTGATTATGAAACCGAGCGGTTTGGACCAGCACTCGAGGTAAAGCCATGCACCAGCTCTGGGAAATCGCCTCGACGCCCGATAACGTGCCCATCGTGGCGCTGCTGTTCCTGATGCCGTTTTACATCTGGTATGCGTTCCGCCAGGCGTTCCAGACCGATAAGCTGATCGTACAGCTCGAGGCCAATCCCGCGCTGGCGAAGACGCATCACCGCAAAGTGTTTCCCTGGAAGGCGGGCTGGGACCGCGAAGTCCACGTCTGGCCGTACCTGATGCGCATCGAGTTTCTCGCCGCCATCATCGTCACCGTAGTCCTGATGATCTGGTCCATCACGCTGAATGCGCCGCTCGAAGAGCCCGCCAATCCGAACCTGACGATGAACCCGGCGAAGGCGCCGTGGTACTTCCTCGGCCTGCAGGAAATGCTGGTGTACTTCGACCCGT
>Ga0184639_10000575_pt1 | contig 14510 bp, 14 predicted proteins | sample PLM31_170_b2_FD_133155 | JGI IMG/M metagenome (GOLD analysis project Ga0184639, IMG submission 133155) | Groundwater sediment microbial communities from an aquifer in East River, Colorado, USA - PLM3-1_170_b2 | ecosystem: Environmental > Terrestrial > Soil > Riparian zone | place: USA: East... | reverse complement strand
TCAGTTCCTGTTGTTGCTAATATGAAAGTTCTTATTGGAAATGTGAGACTTGAATTGGTGAAATGGAAAAGAGAAGGATGGCAGCCTCCACAATTTAAAGGTTAGGATGGAAGAAAAGATTTTTCCTTATTCGGATAAGATTCCTAAAATAGCTGCAAATGTTTTTCTCGCTTCAGGTACAAAAATTATTGGTGATGTGGAGATTGGGGAGAACTCAAGTGTCTGGTATAATTCCATCATTAGGGGAGATGTTAATTATATTAGAATTAGTGAATTTACTAATATACAGGACAATTCTGTCCTTCACGTCACTGGTAAAAATCCACTAATTATAGGTAATAAAGTAACTGTAGGACATTCTGCAGTTATTCATGGTTGTACCATTATGGATTTAACACTTATAGGAATTGGCGGTATAATTCTTGACGGAGCAGTAGTAGAAGAAAAATCTATGGTTGCTGCAGGTTCTGTTGTTAAACCAAATTTTGTTGTACCATCGGGCAAGCTTGTTGCGGGAATTCCTGCTAAAGTTATAAGAGATCTTACAGATGATGAATTGATAGAGTTTGAAAATTCAGCTATCCGGTATAAAAAATATGCTGATACTTCTTTTAATTCTATTAAATACCGGGATATGTAGTGGTCAAAAATCTTTCTATAAATGTTCTTAAAGATGCTGAGATCAATAAAATATTTATTCACAGAATTGTAAAAGAATTAAAGAAGGAACTTGAGTTCGATTTATCCGGTATCCAAATTAATCTTGTAAACAGTAAAGAAATAATGCGAATCAATAAAGAATTTCTGGATCACAATTACTCTACAGATATAATCACTTTTGATTATTCTGAATCACAAAACAAGCTTAGTGGCGAAATCTACATCTCAATTGAAGATGCTGCATCTAATGCTAAAAAGTATGGAGTAAAATTAAAAGACGAAATTATGAGACTTATTATACATGGATTTTTGCATCTCCTCGGATTCGACGACCAATCACAAAAAGATAGTATTGTGATAAAGAAACTTGAAAACAAGTTATATAATAAATATAGATTAGTAATTAATTAGTATAAGATATGATGAGAGAAATTGCAAAAGTGCTGGAAGAAGTTATTAATAATCTAAACTCTGAACCTGCAGAAAAAACTTTTAACAGGTTAAACAAAAAGTATAAATTTGAAAAAAGCGCAGTTGCTGCTGTCTATAGCTGGATTTATGATAAATTAATGAATGAATCATTTAGCCATTATTATGGAGATTCTGCAGATTTTCGTAGTTTCAGAATACTTTCAGATGAAGAAATTACCCAGATTGGTTTGAAAAATTATAATTATCTGTTACATTTCTACAATAAAGGGTTAATTACAAACAGCGATTTGGAACTCATTATGGAACAAATTAAGTTGTTCGGTGGTCAGGAAGTTTCATTTGAGCAGTTAAGTTTGCTTATATTATCCCTCTTTCTTGAGTTAAATAATTTTACATTACCCGGAAGCAGGGCAATTTTATACTCTTCCGATCTTATAAATTAGAAATTTAAATGGCTAAAAATTTAGTATTAGTAGAATCTCCGTCGAAAGCACGGACGATAAATAAATACCTTGGAAAAGACTATAAGGTTGAGGCAACAGTAGGGCATATCCGCAACCTGCCAAAAACAAAGCTTGGCGTAGATATAGACAATAATTTTGAACCTCAGTATGTAACTATCCGCGGTAAAGGCGACATTATAAAGAAGATAAAAGCTCTTGCCGCAAAAAGTAAGAACATTTACATAGCAACTGATCCTGACCGTGAAGGTGAAGCAATAGCCCAGGATATTGCTGATATTCTTAATGGAAAAGGGGAAACAAAAATTTATCGTGTTCTTTTCAATGAGATAACAAAGAATGGCGTTACAAAAGCTATGAATGCCCCTCGCCAGATTGATAAAAATCTTGTTTCATCTCAAAGAGCGAGAAGAGTAATGGACAGAATAATTGGTTATAAGATTAGTCCTTTCTTATGGAAAGCTATAATTGAAATTTCAGGAAGCACATCACTTTCTGCAGGAAGAGTTCAATCTGTTGCTTTAAAACTTATTTGTGACAGGGAAAGAGAAGTAGAAAAATTCATCCCTACTGAGCATTGGTCAATCTGGGCTATCTTCAAAACCGATAAAGGGGAAACATTCAAGGCAAAGCTGTTTAGCATTGAAAATAAGGATCTTAAAATTCCTCCCAAACCAAAAATGTCTGATGATGATTGGAAAAAATTTTTTGAGAAGAATTTTGCAATTACCAATGCTGAATCTGCAAAAGAAATATTTGAAAGAGTTTTATCAAAAAAAGTATTTCAAATAACTAATATTGTTAAGAGGAATACTAAAAGAAATCCTTCCGCACCTTTTATTACAAGTACAATGCAGGCTGAAGCTTCGAGAAGACTTGGGATGCGTCCAAAGCAAACAATGTTTCTTGCACAAAAGTTATACGAAGGAATTGATCTTGGAAATGAAGGAACAGTAGGGTTAATTACTTATATGAGAACCGATTCAACAAGAATAAGTGAAGAGGTTATTCCTTTAGTAAGAGATTTTATTAAAGATTCTTTTGGAAAAGAATATCTGCCCGAATCTCCAAATAGTTATGAAAAGAAAAAAGCTAATGTTCAGGATGCACACGAAGGAATAAGACCAACTTCATTAAAATATACTCCTGAGTTTGTTAAAAATTTTGTTAATAACAAAACTTTTAAACTTTATGAATTAATCTGGAAGAAGTTTGTTGCATCTCAAATGAATCCTGCACAATTTGAAACTACAGTTATTGATATTACTGCAGATGAATTCATCTTTAAAGCATTTGGAAATGCAGTTAAGTTTAATGGTTTTATGAAGGTTTATGAAGATGTTGCTGAACAAAAATCTGATGCAGATGAAAAAGCTGAATATCGAAATGAAAAAATTCCTCTCGGACTTGAAAAAGAGAACAAACTTTCTCTTGAAGAACTCCAGAAGACACAGCATTTTACAAAACCACCAGCACGGTTTACAGAAAGTTCACTTATAAAAGAACTTGAAAATAAAGGTATAGGAAGACCAAGTACTTATTCATTAATTGTAAGTACAATACAGGATAGAAAATATGTTGAACAAGTTGATAAAAAACTTATTCCTACTAAACTTGGAATACAGGTTAATAATATTCTTGTTAAAAATTTTCCAAAGATAATTAACGAAGACTTTACCTCTCTGATGGAAAATGAACTTGATCTTATAGCCAATGGCGATATAGAATATGTAAAAGTATTAAATGATTTTTACAATCCTTTCTCAGAATCATTAAAGCTAGTTGAAGATAAAGTTGAAAAAATTTATTGCGATGTTTGCGGAAGTGAAATGGAAATTAAGGTAGGGCGTTATGGAAAGTATCTTGCATGCACCAATTATCCAAATTGTAAAAATATAAAATCTTTCCGTGAAATTGCCGCAGCGAGTAAAGAACCTGAATATACCGGGGAAACTTGTGAAAAATGCGGAAGCCGGACTGTTTACAGGGAAGGGAAGTTCGGCAGATTCATTGGATGTGAAAGATATCCTGAATGTGACTTTGTAAAGAATATTACGCTTGGAATTTCCTGCCCTAAATGTAAGCAAGGTGAAGTTGTAGAGAGAAAATCAAAAAGAAATAAAGTATTCTACGGATGTTCAAGATATCCCAATTGTGATTTTGTTAGTTGGTACAAACCTGTAGCTCAAGCTTGTCCTAATGGCGATTCAGATTATATGCTTCAGCGGTATTCTGTAAAGAAAGGGAACTATCTGAAATGCCCGGTTTGTAACGAAGAAGTTATCCCGGCTGAAGTTGAAGAAGTTGAAGAATAAATTTTAATGTTAGTTGAAAAAGTAACAGAAGAATATCTTCAGAATTTGAAGAGTGTAAAACGCTATTCTCCAAATACCATTAAATCTTACAAGGCAGATCTTGATGGTTTTAATTCTTACTGCAAAGAATATAATAACAAAGAAATATCAGGAATTTCTGAAAAATTTATAAAATCCTATTTAATGGTTTTAAGTGAAACCGGAATAGAACGCAAATCTATTTCAAGAAAAATATCATCTATTAAGGGACTTCTTAAATTTGCATATCTTAACGAATACATTAATACTAATCCTGCATCAGCAATCAGAGGTCCAAAAGCAAAAAGAAAGTTACCTGAAGTTGCATCTGTGACAGCAATATTAGAAGCATATAAAGAAATTGAAAAAGATGAAAACTCCGAAATGATAAAAGCTATTTTTGAAATTCTCTATGGATGTGCCATCCGTGTTGATGAATTGTGCAAATTGAATTTTGGAGATCTTAATCTGAAAGAAAAGACATTAAGGGTTTTTGGAAAGGGGAGTAAGACAAGAATCGTTCCTGTTGGCGAAAAGTCAATAGTAGTACTAAAAGAATATTTTAATACAAAAAAGTTTGAAAGTATTTATAATCCTCTTTTTATAACAAAAAGCGGAAGAAGAATTTATCCACGATTGGTTCACAGGGTTGTAAATAAATATTTATCTTTGGTTACTGATTTAAAGAAAAAAAGCCCACACATTTTAAGACACAGCGCAGCAACTCATATGCTTGATAATGGTGCTGATCTGATAGCAGTTAAAGAAATACTTGGTCACGAAAATCTTTCTACAACACAAATCTATACTCATGTTAGTGTTGAGAGACTTAAATCTGCATATAAAAAATCACATCCAAAATCTTAACTTTGCGGAGGTTATATGAACATCTTAATAACAGCAAGAAAATTTAAAGCACGCCAGACTTTAAAAGATTTTATCTCTTCTGAGGTTTCAACATTAAAAAAATATAATGATGATATTACGAGGGCTGATATAAAGTTAAGTTATTTAAATACAAAGGACAGCATTAAAAGTGCTGAAATAATTTTGCAGGTTCCTGGACAAACATTAAGTGCAACAGAAGAATCAGATGATTTTGAAAAATCAGTAAGTTATGCCGTTGAGAAACTTTCCAGACAATTGAAGAAGCTAAAAACTAAAAGAATACAAAAAGTAAGATGATTAAAATAGATCAGAAAGCAATTTCCAGGAAAGAATTTATTACAGTTGAATTTCTTTATGAAAATTCAAAAGATCTTGTTAAACTGAATTTATACTCCGATACCTCTGGTTTTAATAAAAGAATCTATGAACAGAACTTGCACAGACCCGGACTTGCTCTCGCAGGGTTCGTAGATCTTTTTTCATTTTCACGTGTCCAGGTTTTTGGTAATACTGAGATTAAATATTTAGCTCAGCTTACCAATGAAAAAAGAATTGAGGCGATAGAAAGAATTTTTAAGTTCAGTATCCCTTGTATTATTCTGACCGATAACAATAAACCTTTTCCCGAGCTACTTGAACTTTGTAACAAGAATAATATTCCATTATTTGGAACACAATTCTCAACAACAAAGTTAGTTTACTTTGTTAGCGATTTTCTTGATGATCAGTTTGCAGAAAGAATATCTATTCATGGTTCATTCGTTGATGTTTATGGAGCCGGTATTCTGTTCATTGGAAAGTCGGGAGTAGGGAAGAGTGAAGTAGCATTGGATCTTGTTGAAAGAGGTCACAGGCTTGTTGCTGACGATTTAATTATCCTTACAAAAAAAGGAGAGGGGATTTTAATGGGTTCCGGTACAAACCTTGCAAAACATTTTATGGAAATAAGAGGTTTAGGAATTATTGATGTTGAGAGAATGTTTGGTATCAGAGCAATAAGATATCAAAAAAGACTTGAGATAATTGTTGAACTTGAAATTTGGGATGATGAAACAGAATATACCCGAACAGGTTTGGATGAAGAGATGGTTAATGTTGCAGGTGTAGATATCTTATATGTTAAACTTCCTATTTTACCTGGAAAAAATGTTACGGTTATCTCAGAAGTTATAAGTCTTAATTATTTACTTAAACATTACGGTTACAATGCCGCTGAAATGTTTCAGGATAAACTTACCAGTACGATAAATAGTAAAAATAATAAAGACTTAAGGGGTGTTGATTATTTTGAGCATGACTTTGAATAAGTTTGTCTCATTCCTTGACAAACATACCTAATATACTTAAATTCGCCCGTCGATTATGAAAAAACTATTTTATTTCTCTCAATCAAAACTTCAATTCATAGAGATAAAGCATTATAAGACAAAGCTTTCCAGTTACTTGGGTATTGGAATCATTTGTACTGCAGCCCTAATTTTTACTATCTATTCATTTGCATTATCCTGGTTTGGCATTGATATTTATTCATCTTTGAGTGAAGAGAATAAGCTTCTTCACCAGAAGCTTGATAAAGTTATTGTGCAATATAAATCCTTAAATAATGAACTCGATAGCCTCTTAGAGGTAAATAATGAACTACGTCTTGCAGCTAATCTTGAACCAATATCTGACGATGAACAAATGGTAGGTGTTGGAGGTGGATATTTTGATAACTCTCTTGATTTTCTTTCTGATGATTCTCAATTGAAACTCCAACAGGCAATCAGTTATATGGATGAAGTATCAAGAAAAATTGATTTTGAAAAAGAGCAATATTTGGATATCTCTGGAAAATTAAAAGAAAACAAAAAGTTATTTGAGTCATTGCCTGCAATTAAACCATGTGAAGGAACTTTAACTATGCATGGTTTTGGAATGAGAGTACATCCCATTCTCAATATCAGGAGAATGCATGATGGCATTGATATTATTACCGATGTTGGTACATCGGTTCATTCAACCGGGAATGGAATTGTTGATTTTATTGGTTACAGGGGAGGATTAGGATTAACTATTGAAATTGACCACGGATTTGGTTATAAATCTGTATATGCTCATCTTTCCAAAACATTAGTGAAAGATAGGCAAAAAATTTCAAGAGGAGATTTGATTGGGAAATCCGGAAGTTCCGGATTATCATCTGGTCCTCATTTACATTATGAAATTCATCACAATGGAGTTAAACAAAATCCAATTGAATTTTTCTTTGATGATCTAAGTTTTTTTGAGGCTTCAAACAGTAAAAAATAATTTTGGAGGATGAAGGTTTTATATGATATGGACAGTGGAGCTCGCATCATATTTAGACGATGCCCCTTGGCCCGCTACTAAGGATGAATTGATTGAATATGTAGAAAGAATTGGTGCACCATACGAAGTTATCGAAAACCTGATTGAACTTGAAGAATCCGATGAACCTTATGAATCAATAGAAGATATCTGGCCGGATTATCCTTCTGATGAAGATTTCTTTTACAATGAAGATGATTTTTAATTTTGGATTTAGCTGGTTCTGCAATAGAACAAATGAGAATTAATTGGGAAGGGGTATATGGTCAGGAACCGGCAAAAGAAATCCTATCACAACTAATAATTTCTTCGAGAATACCACATGCTTTTTTATTTAATGGACCTGATGGAGTAGGAAAGTATTTTCTTTCTCTTCGTTTTGCACAACTTCTGAATTCTCAAAATTTTCCCGAAAAATCTTCATTTGTAAATAACCAGATTACAAACCTAACCGAACCATTTATTAAGTATGTAATACCCCTTCCAAGAGGAAAGAATGAAACCGATACAAGTGGTCCCATTGAAAAATTTAATCCGGACGAAATCCTGGAATTAAAATCTGAACTTGAGAAAAAAATTAAAAACCCCTACTATAAAATTTCTTTGAACCGGGCTAACATAATCAAAATCAGCAGCATCAGGGAAATTGGAAAATTCTTATCGCTGAATTATTCAGATATAAAATACAGGTTCATTCTTATTTCTGATGCACACTTGATGAATGAAGAATCGCAGAACGCTTTGTTAAAAAATCTTGAAGAACCTCCTGAAGGTGTAATATTTATTTTATTAACTCCATACCCCGATTTATTAAGAGAAACTATAAAGTCCCGCTGCTGGAGAGTCAATTTACAACCATTAAAGAATGAACACATCTGTAGGGTATTGATGGAATGTTTTGATATCCCTGAGAAAATCGCAGTTGATGTTTCACCTTTTTCCGATGGCTCTGTTACCAAAGCAATTGAATTAATAGAAAATGATTTTGAGAATTTAAAGGAAAAGACAATATCTTTTATGAGGTATTCATTGGGAGGAAAATTTAATTCTGCATTCAATGAATTAAATCCATACTTATCAGAAAATGACGCCGGTTCAATAAAGCTTTTAATAAAAATGATAATTTCCTGGCTGAATGACATTTTAAAACATAGAATAAATGTGAATGATTTTTACTTTAACACTCATCTGGAAACAATAATAAAGTTTAATTCAAAATTCCCAGATATTGAATTGAATGAAGTGATAAAAAAGCTTGATTATTTGTCTTCTGTCATTAGAAATAATATTAACCTCAATGTTATTTGCTTAAATCTTGTTTTTGAATTGGCATCTTTAACAAACAGGATAAGCAAATAAGCTCTCCTAAATTCTGATTCTTTAATTCAATTTATTTAACTTTATAACAATGAATTTATATTTTATTTAAACAGGTTTAAAAATGAAAAGGATTGTAATTACAAATGCTAAAAGAACCCCCATAGGATCTTTTAACGGAACTTTATCTTCTTTTAGTGCCGCGCAACTGGGCAGCTTTGCTATTAAAGCTGTTCTTGAAGAATCCCAAATAGATCCTGGAATTATTAATGAAGTAATATTTGGAAATGTTCTAACCGGTGGTCAAGGTCAGGCCCCAGCACGTCAGGCGGCTTTATTTGCAGGTTTACCTAATAAAATAGAATGTATAACAATAAATAAGATGTGTGGCAGCGGATTAAAAGCAGTAATGCTGGCTCAACAAGCGATCCTGGCAGGAGATGCTGAGATAATAATAGCAGGGGGGCAGGAGAGTATGAGTAATGCACCTTATGTTCTTCCTAAAGCCAGAAATGGTTATAGATTAGGAAATGGTGAGATAATAGATTCAATGATTCTTGATGGATTGTGGGATGTTTATAATAATATTCATATGGGTAGTTGTGCTGAAGATTGTGCAAGGAAATTTTCTTTTACCAGGGAACAACTTGATGAATTTGCAATTAAGTCGTATCAAAAAGCAATTGATGCACAAAAAAATGGTAAGTTCAATAATGAAATTGAAAAGATTGTTGTGAAGAATAAAGCAGGGGATTCAGAGGTTGATAAAGATGAAGAACCGTCTAAGGTTAGATTTGATAAGATTCCTTCATTAAGACCTGCTTTTGAGAAAGAAGGTATTGTAACAGCTGCCAATGCTTCAAGCATTAATGATGGTGCTGCTGCTTTAATTGTTACCACTGAAGAGAAAGCAAAAGAGTTGGGTTTAACCCCTTTAGTAGAAATAGTTGCCCAGAGTTCTTCGGCGAAAGCTCCAATCGAATTTACAACAGCACCTGCTGATGCTATTTCAAAAGTATTAAAGAAAGAAGGATTAAATAAAGATGATATTGGTTTATTTGAAATCAATGAAGCATTTGCTGTTGTTTCATTGGCTGTTAATCAGTTACTTGGTTTAGATGCAAATAAAATTAATGTAAATGGTGGTGCGGTTGCTTTAGGACATCCTATTGGGGCAAGCGGAGCACGCATTCTGGTTACATTGATTCATGAGGTGAAACGCCAGAATGTACAATACGGATTAGCTTCACTTTGTATTGGTGGTGGTGAAGCTTCAGCTTTGATTATAAAAAATTATAAGTAAGGAGATATCTATGGAGATTAATAAGATATCTGTTATTGGCGGTGGAACTATGGGTAATGGAATTGTACATGTTTTTGCAATGAAAGATTTTGATGTTAATCTTATAGAAATGAATGAAGAGTTAGCTGACAAAGCTTTTAAAACAATTTCATCTAATCTGGATAGACAAATTAAAAAGAATACTATAACTGAAGACGATAAATCAAATACCTTAAAAAGAATCAAACCTATAACCGGTATAGAAAACACTCCATCTGATTCGGATTTAATTATCGAAGCTATCTATGAAAATAAAGTAGCTAAGTTAAATATATTCAATAAGCTTAATGATATAGTTAAATCGGATTCTATATTTGCTTCTAACACATCTTCTATATCAATCACCGAACTTTCAATGACAGGTAGACCGGATAAATTTATAGGTATGCACTTTATGAATCCGGTTCCTGTTATGAAGTTAGTTGAGATTATCAGGGGGTATTCCACAAGTGATGAAACATTCAAGCAAATAAAAGATCTCACTTCAAAGCTTGAAAAGGTTCCTGTTGAGGTTCATGATTATCCTGGTTTTGTATCTAACCGCATCCTGATGCCGATGATAAATGAAGCGATATTTACTTTAATGGAAGGTGTGGCATCAATTGAGAGTATTGATACTGTAATGAAACTGGGAATGAATCATCCGATGGGACCATTAACGCTTGCTGATTTTATAGGACTTGATGTATGCCTGGCAATAATGGAAGTATTATATAATGGTTTTAACGATCCTAAATATAGACCTTGTCCTTTATTAAAGAAGATGGTAGCTGCTGGTAAATTAGGTAGAAAATCTGGCGAAGGATTTTATAAGTATTGAATCTTTGTCCGATAATATATATTATGTAAACTTAGCTATAAAGTAGGTAATAACTTATAAAAGTACTCGCCTGCAATTTTGGAAATGTCTTTTTCTTCTTTTTTGTTCATGTGGAATCAATTACTCTATGTCCTGGGCTTTTTCATTCATATTTTTGTTTTTTAGCTCGTCTCAAATAAAGCTGATACAAATAAATCAGGATCAAAAGTCTGAAGGTCATCAATAGTTTCACCAACACCTATATATTTAACAGGTATTTTAAGTTTAGAACTTATTTGAAACACAACTCCACCTTTGGCGGTTCCATCCAGTTTGGTTATTATTAAACCTGTTATGTCTGTAACTTTCCTGAATTCTTCAGCTTGAAATACAGCATTCTGACCTGTTGTACCATCAAGAACCAATAGGGTTTCATTGGGAGCATAGGGATTAACTTTTGCTAAAACTCTTTTAATCTTTCTAAGTTCATCCATAAGATGTGTTTTATTATGAAGCCTCCCGGCGGTATCAATCAGGACAATATCAAAATTTTCTTTTTGAGCTTTTTTAACTGTATCAAATGCCACTGACGAGGGGTCGCTTCCTTTTTCTTTCTGATAGATTTCAACACCGGCACGGTTAGCCCAGATTTCAAGCTGCTCATTGGCTGCAGCTCTGAATGTATCTGCTGCACCAACTATAACTTTTAATCCTGCTTTATTAAAGTTATGAGCAAGCTTACCTATTGTAGTTGTCTTCCCTACTCCATTAACACCTACTACCAGAATGATGTAGGGTTTAAATTTATTTAAATCATCTCCGTTAGAAGTATAATTGCTTTTTAAAACTTCAGATAATTCTTTCTTAACAGTTTCGACAACATTAATTGCAGAACGGTCCTTCTCATCCTTTAATGTTTTGCGTGCTTTTCCAATTATTATTTCTGTGGTATCAAATCCAATATCGGATGAAATTAGAATTTCTTCTATCTCATCAAGAGTTGCATTATCTATTACTGCTTTACCACTTACTGTTTCAGTAATTGAATTAATTAATTTGGTTCTGGTTTTTGCCAGACCTTCTTTAAGTTTCTTAAAATTTATATTATCAAACAGACTCATAGTTCTTCTTATTTATAAATTCAAATGCTCTTATTAAATAGGTAATAAAAGAAACAATAATTAGAATTAATGTGCTGAAATAAACTGACTGAAAAATCAAACTGCTTTTATCAATTTGTATTATAACTAAAATTAATAATAATGAAAGCACAGTAACTGTTATTTTACCAATCATATTGGATGGAAGAACTTTTCCAATTCTTGCTGAAAGTATTATCCCCCCAATAAAAATCAGAAGATCTCTTCCTATCACCATATAGAAAAAATATTGGGGTATCTCATCCAGTATGAATAATTTTATTACCACAACACCAACTAAAATCTTATCTGCCATTGGATCTAATATCTTTCCAAATTCCGATATCTGGTTGTACTTTCTTGCAAGATAGCCATCAAGATAATCAGTTGTTATGCCCAGAAATGCAAATCCAAGGATAGTGTAACGTGTATTTATATTTTCCAGGTCATCGAATAAAAACCACAAGGGAACGGCTGACAGAAGTCGGACTAAGCTTAGAAGATTGGAAATAGTAAATGTTTTACTGTTATTAAACATCTATTTTATTACAGCAAACTTGCCAATTTTCTCCTCTACTTCATTATTTGAATCATCGAGCATCACAATCCTATAAATATATACTCCGGAGCCAAGTGTCTCACCGGTTTGATCACTCAGTTTGAAATTAACACCGCCATTACCATCGGTTTCTTCAATCTCATTAATTTTTTCACCATTCAAACTAAAGATTACTATCTTTGCCCGTTTTGGAAGATTCGCAAATGTAACTATTCCTCTTTCTATATTTGCAGGATTTGGATAAACATAAACATCTGAAAGATCCTTAGCAAAAGAAGTTAGAACAACATAACTGCCTGCACCTGAATTGATTGTTAAACTGCCGGTCTCTTGAGATGATTTAAGATTAACAACTCTCAGCCTGTATTCCCTGCCGATTGAACCTATCGGTCTTTTTCCATCAAGGTTAAGATATATTACTTTTTTATTTGAGTTATTTATTTCAACAGATGAAACCTGATTTTCAGGTTCAAAGGAATAATTTTCTTTAATTGATGCAGTTGTTACATCTACATTAAAATTAAATACAAGCTTTATTTTGAAAGGAGAAATAATCTCGAAAGAAGTAATAAAGAATTCTTCAGGTGAAACAATTTCCTGAACATTAAATTGAATCGTATCCAGGGTTACAGGAGAGCCATAAAAATCATTTAGATTTTTTACGATCAAATTATTATTTCCAATTGGAAGAGGATCATTGAATGATAAAAGATAAGAATATTGATTTGCCGGTGAAATAGAATTTGGAAAACCAAAATTCTGAATTTCAAAAGCTCTTAGATTTTCAATTGTTGTTCTTATCTTTTCAGAAAAGGTAACTATTAGACTTTTAGGACTGTTATTAGCTACTGAATCTACTCGGGCAGGTAAATGAGAATAAACTTCAATAATATCTGAAAGAATAGAATACGATTCTTCTTTGGATGCATCATAAGCCTGGATTGCATAATAATAGGATTTTTTATTCGTAACCTGAGTATCTATATAAGTTTTGGAAGTTGTTGAATCAATTAAAACCAGGTCTTCATCTGAAGTTTTGTAAATTAAGAACCTGTCCCCTGTTCCTTCCCAGCTTAAATTAATTGTTGTGGAATCAACACTAAAGCCTTTTAGCGCATAAGGAGTTAAAGCTTTGTTGGATGGAGCAAATTCATAAAATTTTATTCCGTATGGGGTTTGCAGGGCTATATCAGTAATTCCATTTTGATTTATATCTCCCGAAAAAATATATTCGCTATTAATCCCTTCATCAAAGTAAATTATTTTTGTTCCGGCTATATCATATTTTAAGATGTATACGAATGGGAAAATATTTAAAATTAATTCTGATTTTCCATCACCATCTATATCTGCAAACTTTACAGTCTGATAAACTTCACTAAATCCAAATCCTAAAAACTCTGCAGACTGATCAAGAAAAACATTCTCATATAAAATATTAAGGACATTATTCTTGTAATTAAAAACTAATAAAAGGAAGTTTGGAGCAATACCATTTGTCTCAAAAAGCACTGCTATTTCATCAAGTCCATCACCATCAAAATCACCTGAGGAAAGTATATGGTTATTATTTGTAATTAAATTTGTAATCAGGCTATCACCCGCTACAAAATTATTCTGTCCGGATATTTTATAACTGATTAAATCACCATCATAATCAGCAAACCATATTTCTTTTATTCCATCACCATTAAGATCAGCAACAATAACATTACCATAAATATGATTTGGAAAATCAAGCTGCCGGTCATAAGGATATAAATAAGAATAGTTAGGAAGGTTTTTAGAAGCTCCTATACTGAAATCATCATTAAATGTATAAACCCTGATTAAGGTATCATTTATATTTGTGATAACTTCTGTTTTACTATCATTATCTAAATCCTGAGCAAATATCGGATAAAATGAAGTATCTATGCTAAGTTTATTTTCTAATTGGAATGTAAATGGCTGAGCTTGTTCATCAATAAAACCTTTTCTACCCTCAGAAGATAGTAAATCTTTTTTCCCATTATTATTAAAATCTGCAAAGTCTCTGGGAATTTTATTTTTTATTGAATCAATATTATTAAATGAATCACCTTGAAGTTCATAAAGAGTATAATAAATATCTTGTGAAGTATAAAACTGCTGGAACAACACTTCATTAAAATTATCAGAAAGAAAATTTATTGGCTTTTCAAATAAACTTCCGAGTGCTAATGAAAAAGGCATTAACTGGTAATTAACTATTTCAGGAAGCGAAGCAG
>Ga0184639_10000572_pt1 | contig 14521 bp, 14 predicted proteins | sample PLM31_170_b2_FD_133155 | JGI IMG/M metagenome (GOLD analysis project Ga0184639, IMG submission 133155) | Groundwater sediment microbial communities from an aquifer in East River, Colorado, USA - PLM3-1_170_b2 | ecosystem: Environmental > Terrestrial > Soil > Riparian zone | place: USA: East... | reverse complement strand
GAGGATGACCAGCGCGCCGAGCGTGCCGGCAGCCTGCCACCATAACTCGGTGGCGCTCTTCATGAGGAAGGTGCCGAGGCACAAAACCACTCCAGCACCGAACAAAAAGCGCCAATAGAGCTCTTCATAACTTTCGACTTGCTGGTTCGTCATGGCCCGGCGCTTCACACCGACGATAATCTTGGTCGCGATCTCGCGATCCGGCTCCCGGCCGAGCTCGAAGTACTCGCCGCCCCCGAAGCGAGCTATCTGACGCAGCGAATCACGGTCGAGAACGGCCCGAATGGGCGGAGGGCGCACCGCGCCGTCAATGCGGACGGGTTCCGGAATCATGGCGCCGCCGGTCGTGCCCACGCCCACGACATAGACCGGCGTATCGCGGCTGCGGGCGATCGCGACCGCATTCGCGACGTTCCCGGTCCAGGCCTGCCCATCGGAGATCACCACAAATGCCTTTGCATTCTTCGATTTGCCGTACAACTCCTCATCCTTCTCGACAAGCTGGAGTCCCCAGTACAGACCTTCTTCGATATTCGTGTCCCACGTCGTGTCGTCTTCAAGCCGATACGGCGACTCTTCGCCGAGATGATCGAGGAAAAAAAACAGCGGGTTGGGATCTCTGGTGAGACGAAGCTGCGGCGACGCGAGGTGGGCGAACAACGCCAGAGCCAGGCGGTCACCCTTCCAGCTGAGCGCGTCGGCAAAAGCCCGCAGGAACTGAATGGATCGGCGCCACCGGTTCGGGCTGATGTCTCTCACGTACATCGACGCGGAACCGTCCTGCAGAAGCACGATGTCAGCGCCGGCGTTACGAACGACGGACACACGCGCCTCCGGGCGCGCCAGTGCGACGATGCAGAGGCTGGCCGCGACGATCAGACAGACCCAAAACGCGAGATCACCAAAAAGACTATAGCGTTCGCGGACGGGCAAGAGGCGCTCACGCGCACAGCGGCGGGTATCCGCACGCCGGCGCAGAACCTGCCAGAGCCAGAGCACGAGTAGAAACCCCGGCACAACGAGCAGCCAGAGGTAGAGCGGCTCGGCAAATCTAAACGTGCTGAAGTCGATCTTCATCGTCAACAGGGCATTAAAGATTTGCGGCGATCATCCCTTACGCTTTATTGGCGCACCCCTGCCGGCCTGACCCGCTTTCTCGCGCTCTTCGGATTCGAGCGGAATGTAGATCTTGAGCTTGCCCGCCTCCGGATTCTCGGGTGGCGGACCGCCCGCGCGCCCGTGCGGATTGTCGTCTGGACTAGGCAGGCCAGGCTTTCTGCGACCCTTGAGGAGGTCGTCACGAAGACGGTTCAGGTACTCGTAGTTGTAAGCCGCGTCTTCGTGGCGTGAGGAGTTCTTCAGCACGCCGAGATAGGCTTGGATCCCTGCGTCGAGCGCCTGCAAGGTGGTCTGCCGGTCTTTTGCCGTCGCCTGGCCCGCGCGGTAGACCGCGTTGGCAACGACAAGCTGCAGCTCGATGTTGTCAACGGGAACGCCGCTCACCGGATCCGTCTGCTGAGGAACGATCGTGCCGTACTGATGCTGCCAGTACCGCAATGCCGCTCTGCGCGCCTGTACATCGTGGAGCGATCCGTGTAGGGGCTCTCCCAGCCCTGGCAGTTGGCTGCCGAACTCGAAGTAGCGCTCGGCAGTCTCCAACGCCTTGTCAGGCTCTTCATAGTTCAGCGCGACGAAACTTTGCTGTCCGTGAGCCATATCGCGATCGAGCCGCCCGGCCCCAAGACACAAGGTACCGAGCAGCGCAAGCATGAGAACTCCGAACAGATAACCAGCAATCGCTTTCATGACATCCTCACGTTCTTAAGAGCATCGAAGACTTGTGGCTCATGAATAATGCGGGCTAAGGAAACGTCCTGAAGTACGGCAATCCCAATTTCAGCATCCCTGCCGAAAGCCACAGTGCGACCGCGATCAGCGCGTAGCCCGAGAACCGGGGGCGCTGTGACGTGTATTCGCGCACGTCGATGCGGCCAGGTGTCAACCTGTCGATTTCGTCAACGGCGCGCAGGATGTCCTCCTCGTTGGCGGCCGGGTAAAAGCGGCCGCCGCTCGCCTCAATAGCCGGCTTCCAGAGGTTGTCTTGTGGGAGATCACCGAGCTTCATGTTGGACGCCGTCCGGATCATGTAGATCGGAATGCGGTACTTCCGCGCATCGGCCATCAGATCGTCGAGCTGCCGTCCCTTGAGCGTCGCCTGGTCGTCTCGCCCATCGGTAAAGATCAACATGAGATTGCCGGATGCATTCAGGAAGTCGAATGCCTTGAACAAGGACAGCCCCTGATCGACGCTCTGGATGATCGTGGTGCCGAAATCGCTGAACCGTCCCCATTCTCTCGGGGTGCCGACAAGCGAGATGCTCACGCGGATGTTCTCGTAATCGGTCGTGAATGGCGTGACGACATACGCATAGTTGCCGAATTGAAGCAGCGCCATAAGGTCGTGGTACGGCCCCGCCATCCGTAACTTCATGAAGTACTCGGCCGCGGCCACGGCCGTGAAGAATACGGGAGCACCTTGCGTCTGAAGCGTTGCCGACTTGAAGCTCAGGGTCATGCTGTTTGACGAATCGAGGAGGATCGCGATACGGCGGCCGGGATACGACACTTCTTCACGCGAGAACGCCGTCTGCGGCGCGGCCAGTGCCACCGCGAAGAACGGGACCCCCAGAAGGAACACCAGAAACGCGACGTGTCGTGTGGCCGACAGGGGTGATCCGCGCATGACCGGCAGGATAGCCGGCAGCGAAACATAGGTGCGCGCCGCCTTCTGCGACCGCAGGCGACGCGCGAGCAGCGTGAGGAGTGACAACGCGAGCAGGACGACGATCACCAGGAGCGCCGTCCTGGCCTCGGGGAACTGCAGCTCGTTCCACCGCACTCGCAGCCACTCCGCGAGCGTGCCGCGCATGACGATGAACAGTCTGCTCAGCGTGACCATATCATGCTCCCAAGCATGGCCGCTGACCTCGCCAGCCCTTCGACGGCGCGCATGGGCCACAGCTTCGCGAGGCGTAGCCGCCGCAGCGCGGTACGACCGTCTTCCAATGCCCGGTCCAAGGCTGCTGGCTCGAAGTTGCCATTGCGCCCGTAACGAACGGCGCTGAACGCCTGCAACGATTCGTGGAGCTCATCGAGCATCGCCTGGCTCCGAGCGCTCGACGCCTGCCCGTTGCCGTTGGCGCGGTGTCGCTCGAAGGAGGGCGAAGTGATCGGGGCCGACAGCAGGATGCGTTTCCGGCGGAAGATCCCCGTGCGCAACGTCAGTTGTCCTTCGCGAGTGGCCACGTCCGTATCGACGAGCGTCTGGGCGACAGGCCGTCCGATTGCGATCGCGGTGCCGATGCGGAGGGCCGTCAGCGCCGAGCCGGCCCGCTCGGGGGTCCAACCCTCGCGCGCCACTTCCGAAGTCAGTCGTCCGACCTCGCGCAGGCACCCCCCCAGCACAGTGCCGGCCGGCACGGTCCGCGACGCAGCCGGGGCGCGCTGGCGCCATCGTCCGATGACCTGTACCGCCGCCAAGGCGAGCAGCAGCACCGCGAAGGCAAACAGCACTGTGCCGGCGAGCAGCTCGCTCGTGGCGCGGAAGAGCCGCGCCTCGATGTCGGCAAAGCTCTCAGGCGGCGAGTCGCGAATATCGGTCGCATTCTTCGGGACGAGAGACACGACGCGCATGGGCAGCGCAGGCAGCGCATACACTTGATCTCGTCCCTGCGCTGCGCCGGGAACGTCCGATTGGATGTTGTACGTGACCATCAAGGACGGGATATCGACGTCCTGACCGAAGAACTCCTGGCCGAGCAGGCGCAACGTGTACTCGTACTGGAAGTAGCGCCAGGGCGGCGCCTGGATATCCTCGTGATGCGTGCCGCCGAGCACCTCGAAGGGCGTCAGCTGGACCGCACTGGGGTCGAGCTGGTCCGTTTTCGGGACAACCGTGAAGCGGTCGGCTTCGATGACCCCGCATGTCAGCTCCAGCGTGAAGCGCTCGGCGATGTGCACGGCGCTCGCATCGGTCTTCCACCAACACTTGATCGGATCCGTCACAATCTCGCGTGTCTGGGAATCCGCGCCGGGTGCCTGCGCGGTCATCGGCGTACCGGACCAGGCGCACATCAGAACGACTACGGCACCGCTCATTCGGCGACGCCAGAACCGGGTCCTCATCACTGTTCACCTACACCTTTCGCAATCTCCGCTCGGCGACGAATTGGATGAGCGTCGTTTCCATTTCCCAGCGGTCCAGGCCGACCCGGACGACGTCGAGGTCAGCATCCCGCGCAAGCCGGAAGATTTCCTGCTGCCATTCCTCGATGCGGCCGGCAAGCTGGGCGAACTCCCGCCGGGACACAGTCTGCATCTGTCCCGTTTCCACGTCCACGGTCTGAATCCAGCCGGCTGTGACCGCGGGAAGCTCATAGGCGAACCGCGCATCCACCATCATCAGGAACACGTCGTGCGCCGCATTCAGAATCGACAGCTCCTTGAGAACCCTGGGCGCATCCGCAAAAAGAAAATCCGAGATGATCGGCACCATGGACGTCCTGCGCAAATGGCTGGCGATCGTCGCGGCCACGTCGCTGCGCACGGCCGGACCGTCTGTGCTTCTTCGAGATTGGTACAGATCCAGACAGTAGCTCACGTGCGACTTACCGATGCGCGGACGCGCCGCCGAAACCTGATGAAAACCTTCATCGAACGTGATGAGACCGAACATGTCCTGGAAGAAGACGGCCGACAGGCCCACGGCAGCCACCGAGCGGGCGATCGCCGCCGCGATCGACACGCCGCGTACGCCGCACCGCGTCGACAGCGAGGCATCGGCCACCGCGATGATCGTGCCGGTGCTGTTCTGCTCGAACTCACGCGTGATCAGCGGGCTGAAATTGGTCAGCGATGATTGCGCCCAGTCGATCGCCGACAGCCGGTCGCCCGGCTCCCAATCGCGCACGCCGACAAAATTGAACCCCGCTCCTTTGAACACGCTGGCATGATCGCCGAGCGTGAACTCCTTCATCCGTTTCAAGATGAACAGCTCGATTTCGGCGACTTCGGCGAGACTGACGAGCGGTTCCGCGGCCTGGCTTTCAGTCATGGCACGGGCACCCGATCGATGATTTGATCGATCACCATGTCGACCGTTACCCCATGACTGGCTGCATGAGGCCCGAGCCAGATGCGGTGTCCGAGCACGTACTTCGCCAGGTCTTGAACATCCTCGGGATACACCTCCGCGCGCTGGCGCTGCAGCAGCGCCCACACCTTGACGAGACGTCCCCAGCAAATGGTCGCGCGCGGCGACGCGCCCAGCTCGACGCACTTCTCAACGAGCTCCGATGGCGAGCGGTAGTGCCACTCGGTCTCGGCGCTGTGGGGCCGCGTGGCGCCAACCAGCCGGCGAATGTATTTCGCCAGAGCTTCGTGCAAGAACACTTCGCGCGTGATCACCCCGCGCAGCTCGATAATCCGTTCCTTCGACATCAGCGGATTGAGGTGCACCTGCTTGAAGTCGAAGCTCACCAGCTTTTGCTCCTCCTCTGGCGGAAGATAGGCCACGTTCACGATAATCGCGAAGCGGTCGATGGCCGCTTCGGAAAGCGGAAACGTGCCCTGCCCCAGTTCGATCGGGTTCATCGTGGCGATGGCGAAGCTGAATGCGGGCAACTCGTAGGTCGTCTTGCCGACGGTCACCGTCCGATCCTGCAGCCCTTCGAGAAAGGCACTCTGCGACTTCAGCGGGATGCGGTTGATTTCATCGAGGAGAATCACTTCGGCGGACGCCAGCGGTCCAAACTCGGTCACGAACGCGCCGGTCGCCGGATTGATCATCTGGAAGCCCACCACTTCGGTGGGCTGCAAATCGGCCCGCCCCTGAATGCGGGCGAATTTGGCGTTGCTGATCGCGGCGAGGATCACGCCAAAAAACGTCTTGCCGACCCCTGGAACACCGCGGATCAACAGGTTGCCGGCGTTGACCTGTCTTCGCTGGTCCTTGTCATAGGTGGTCGGAATCTCGGACAACAGCACCACATTGGCGAGCGCCTTTTCCGTGTTGTAGCCGACCAGCGCCTTGCTGGCTTCGGCAATGATGGCGCCATGTAGGTCGATGGCCTCTTGCAATTCAGGGTGCATAACGGTTCAACAGGCGAAGGGAGATCATACTGTACGAGGCCACCTTTCAAGGAAGCTGCCCAAGGCCGGGATTCCCGGTCTGACGCGCAACGAAAGAATGGGGCAATTCCACACATGTTCGAACGACGCGCGGCCGATAAGACCGATGGGGTTTCCAGCTTTGACATTCAGGGTGTCGGCCAGTTGCGCGACGTGGATCAAGCCGCTGCCTCGAGCGGTCACAGCACCGATCTCGGTGCTCATTCTCGTCGGGTGGGTGGGGCAGATGGCCGTCCTCGTGAACCGGTCCTACGTTCAGGCCTCTTCTGCCAACCTTGCGACCGACCTGGCGCGATACGGCTCGAGCGCGCAATGGCGTGGCGTCTACTACCGCGGCGAAAAGATCGGGTTCACAGTGAGCCAGACCGTTCGAACAGACGATGGGTTCGAGCTGCATGAAGACGGGCAGCTGCAAATGACGCTGCTCGGGGCGACCACGGCCGCCAAAATCCGCACGACGGCGCGCGTGGATTCCAATTTCGCGCTGCGCTCATTCGAATTTTCGCTGGACCCCGGCACCGGGCCGATTCAAGTGCGAGGGGTGGTGCGGCCAGTGGCGCCGGACCTCCCGGGCCAAGAAGCGACCCTCGGGCTCACCGTCACGACTTCCGCCGGCAGCCGATCCGAAGAGCGGGAACTGACCGAGCTTCCGATGTTGATGCTCAATCTCTCCCGGCGCCTGGCCGGCGGCGGTCTCACTCCCGGCGCTCATCACCAATGGTCGGTGTTTGATCCCGCCACGTTGCGAAACGCTCCAGTGACCGTGCATGTTCGGCAACGGGAACTGGTGCGCGCCGGCACTACTCGAATGCCAGCGTTTCGAGTCGAGATGGACTTCGCGGGTCTGCACACGACCTCTTGGGTCACCGACACGGGCGAGGTCGTCCGCGAGGAAAGTCCCATGGGGCTCGTCACGGTCCGCGAATCCGCCGAGCGCGCAATTGCCATGGCTGTGCCCGGACAAGTGAGAGCGGACCTGCTTGAGGCAGCGGCCGTGGTGCCGGTCACCAAGCAGCGCATCGATGACCCACGGGATGTTCGGCGGCTGCGACTGCGACTCGAAGGCGCCGATCTATCAAGCCCAGATCTGCAGGGAGTCGGCCAGACCGTCAAAGGCAATATTGTCGAGATCGCGAATCTAGAAAAATTGCCGGCAGGTCCGGCCGATCCAGACGTGGGGCGCTACCTGGCCCCGGAGCCGTTCATCGAGAGCGACGCCCCAGAAATTCGAGCCGAGGCAGAGAAGGCGGTCTGGCGAATAGCAGGCGACCGAGCTCGATCCGAGGCGCTGACGCGCTATGTCAACGCCCTCCTGGAAAAGAAGCCGACTGTCAGTCTGCCGTCGGCCCGTGAGGTGTTGCGGACCAAGATCGGCGATTGCAACGAGCACACCGCGTTGTACGTCGCGATGGCGCGCGCGTTGGGGATTCCAGCCCGCATCGCCGTCGGCCTCGTCTACGTTCGCGGCGCGTTCTATTACCACGCATGGCCGGAAGTGTATGTGAACGAGGGAACGGCTCGCGGGTTGTGGATCCCGGTCGATCCAACGTTCAACCAATTTCCCGCCGACAGCACGCACGTGCGGCTGGCTCGCGGGGGTCTCGACAAGCAGGCAGCGATTCTGCCGTTGATCGGGCGCTTGCGCATGACGGTGCTCGATGTGGAGCTGGCCCCCGGCTCCACGCCGATCCTGGTTGGAAGGGTGGGGGCGGGTGCCGCTGTGGGGACCCCGACGACCGTCTGCGAGTGCCCATGATCGTTGTTCAGAGGCTCGTCAAACACTATGGCAGCTTCACCGCGGTTGATGGTGTGAACCTGGACGTGAGGCCTGGGCAGATACACGGCTTTCTTGGGCCGAACGGCGCCGGCAAGACCACAACCATCTGCATGATTGCCGGCCTCCTCAAGCCGACCGCCGGCAGGATCCTGGTCAATGACCACGATCTGGCCGCGAACCCGGAAGCGGCGAAGGCCTCACTGGGCTTCATTCCCGATAGACCGTTCATTTACGAGAAGCTGACGGCGGGCGAGTTCCTGCGCTTTCACGCCGGTCTTTACGGGATTGACGGCCACAGCGGCAAGCAACGTGCGCAGGAGATGCTGGAATTGTTCGAGCTCGGCCGCTGGGAAGACGAGCTCGTCGAAAGTTTTTCTCATGGGATGAAGCAGCGGTTGGTCATGTGCGCCGCTTTTTTGCATCGACCTCAGGCGGTGCTCGTCGACGAGCCGATGGTCGGTCTGGACCCTCGTGGCGCGCGATTGATCAAGAACGTATTCCACCGCATGGCGGGGCGCGGCGTCGCCATTCTTATGAGCACGCACACCCTGGAGGTCGCGCAGGAGATGTGCGATTGCATCAGCATCATTCTGCAGGGCCGAATCATTGCCTGCGGCACTGTCGAGGATCTGCGGGCGTTGGCCGGCGGCCGAGACGAGCAGTTGACCCAGGTGTTCTTGAAACTGACTGGTGGCAGCGGCCTGCAGGAGATCGACGAGGTCGTCTGATGGTCGCCTTTCCCTACCTGCTGTTGCCTTCCGTCTGGGCATCACGTCATCGCACTCGCCGCTGCGATCGCGCAGACCTCCTGCGTGTCGCGCTCTTCGGCGGCATTGCGGTCCTCGTGTGCGCAGCGCTTTTTACTGGTTCGTTCTGGCTCACGTCACAACTGGCCGATTATGAAGAGCTCGGCGATTACCTGCTTCGCCTCGGATTGTCGTGGTTGTTCTTGACGTTTCTGTCGTTCCTGGCCTTCAGCGGGGTCGTCACCGCGCTTTCGACCTTCTTTTTGTCCGAGGACCTGCGGCTGCTGATTGCAGCGCCCGTGGCCGTACGTCGACTTTTCCACGCCCGATTCGTGCGCACGATCGGGCAGGCCTCGTGGATGGTCGTGATCTTCCTGACGCCGGTGCTGACGGGGATCGGTGTCGCGCGTTCTGCACCCCCGACCTTCTACCTGACCGCGCTGTCGACGGTGCCCCCCTTTGTCGTGATCCCGGTGGCCGTGGGAACAGCCGTCACGTTGCTGCTGGTCAACATTTTCCCTGCGCGGCGCGCTCGCGACATCCTCATGCTCATGGGACTTCTGTTCGCGGCGGGCATCGTGCTGCTGCTGCGTTTCGTCCAACCCGAGCGCTTGTTGCGCGTAGAATCGCTGCCCGATATCACCGCCTTCTTCGCGACGCTTCAGTCGCCGATCACGCCGATGCTGCCATCGTTCTGGGCAGGCGAAACGCTGTTCGCGAGCCTGCGCGGCGGCCATGACCTCGTCCACTGGGGAGCGCTCTGGACGAGCGCGCTGGCGCTCACCGTTCTGCTGAGCGCCGCCAGCGACCGTTGGTACTTTGCAGGGTTCAGCAAAGCTCAAGAGGCGCGCAAGGCGCGATTGACCCGCTTGCAGATCCTCGACCTGCTCGTCGAGATGCTGCCCCTCTCGCCGGTTCGGCATCATCTGCTGATCAAAGACGTCAAAGTGTTTCTGCGAGACGTCAGTCAGTGGTCGCAGCTTCTGCTGCTGCTCGCACTGGTGCTGGTGTACCTGTACAACTTCCGTGTGCTGGACCTCGGACGCATTCCGTATATGAGCGGCGTCATCAAGAACCTTTACGCGTTCTTGAACATGGGGCTGGCGGGGTTGGTGATGGCGACCGTGGCTGGTCGCTTTGTGTTTCCCGCGGTCTCGGCCGAGGGCGCGGCGTTCTGGATCATCAGAACGGCGCCGATCTCGCTGCGCGATTTTCTGTGGTCGAAGTTCTGGGTCGGCCTGGTGCCAGTATTGCTGCTCACCGAAGGCTTGACGATCACGGCGAACGAGTTCCTGGATATCGATCCATTTCTCAAGGTTGTGACCGCCGCCGCAATCGTGTTCATGAGTTTTGCGCTCGTCGGGCTTGCGACCGGACTCGGCGCCCGCTATCCTCGATTTGGCGCCGACAACTCCAGTCAAATCGCGGGATCGCCTGGAGGTGTCGCGTTCATGATTGTCGCGGTCTTCTACGTTCTTGTGATGATCCTGCTCCTCGGATGGCCCTCCTCCGTTTTCCTCTGGCACCATGTCCACCGGGTGGCCTTCATGCGCTTGCAAGTGGCTCTCATCTCGCTGTGCTTCGTGGCAGCCGCGGCAGTGAGTCTGGCGGCGTGGTGGTTTTCCATGAGCGCCGGCATACGGGCGCTTCAAGCGATGGATCGCACGCCCGCCTGAACGATCCGCCCCCTTCACGAATTCCGGATGCCATCGCGTGGTGATTGCAGTAGGATCTTCAGGACACAGGTCTTTCAGGAGGAAGCACGGTGAAACGGACACTGCTTAACCTGCTCTGCGGGGCATTGGTCGCTGGGGTGCCGGTGTACGCCCATCATTCGTTCGCGGTGGACTATTTTGAAAATCAGGTCGTGTCGGTTGAAGGCGAGATCCTGCAGTTTCAGCACAAGAACCCACATTCGATACTGGTGGTCTCCGCCAATGATGAGCATGGGCAACTGCAAACCTTCACGGCTGAGTGGGGCGGCGCCAGCCGGCTGAACCGAGATGGTGTGACCCCGCAAACGTTGAAGCCGGGTGACCACGTCGTCGTCGATGGAAGTCCCGGACGTAAACCCGGAGAGCATAAGCTGCACCTCAAGGGACTTTATCGACCGGCGGACGGATGGAGGTGGCGCCGGAGCCGCTGAATCACGGCATTCGTTCGCCCCGCCTCCGCCAAGGCTTCGACGGGCCTACAATCAGCGCGTGCGCCCATCACAAGACATCGATCGAGCGCCGCCATCGAGCCGTTTTGGTGCGTGGGCATTCCGCCAGCGTTCATGGCTCCCCGTACCGCTGGCTCTTGTGCTGGTGTTGGTGCACCGCGCCGAAATCGAAGCCACGTGGACGTTTTTCGTTGGACCCGGCCTGGTGTTGATGGGGCAGGGGCTTCGGTTGTGGAGCGTCCGCCATATTGGCACTGTCTCGCGTACGAGGTCGAGCCGCATCGGCCCGCTCATCACCGATGGGCCGTATGCGGCGCTCCGCAACCCCTTGTATGTCGGCAACTGGCTACTCTGGACCGGCTTCACCGTCTGGTCGGCGCTGCTCTGGATGTTGCCGATCGTGTGGGGAGCATTTGTTCTTCAGTACGGCGCCATCACCCGCTGGGAGGAGGACCGGCTTCGCCTGCATTTCGGTTCCTCGTACGAGACCTACGCCCATAACGTGCCGCGCTGGCGCCCGCAATGGGGCGCTCTCACGCGCGCGCTCAGCACATCAGCGAGTCACCCATGGCGTGACGTCCTCTTCAGCGAGCGCGGAACGCTCTTGGCCGTCGGCGTGATGTCGCTGCTGCTCGTGACCAAGCACTAAGCAGGTCACGAATTTCGTGTCGGCGTTCGTATTACTCCTGCAGATGGGACATCTGCGCCGCTGCGCGTTCTTTTTTCCGAACAAGGGTCACCGCTTGAGCGGTGCATTATCAGGCGGTGCGCTCGCGCTGACGCTCCTGAGCGCGCTGCGGCTCGTGCACGCTCAAGGCGGCGTCGTTCCCTTCCCCTCGGCTCTTCCGAGTGCTCCCACGGCGATTCTGGTGCCGGCTTCCACAATCCGGCTGACTGGCGCGGTCGACAGCAACAGCCCCGCGATTTGGGACCTCTCGGCCGGACGCACGCTGCTGTACATGTTCACGTCCTGGGGCGGGCAGCCGAGTCTTGCCACCGGAACCGGGCTGACGCGCCTTGGCGCCGCCGAGCAAATCGGGCTCTCGCCGGTTCCGCCGGGCGGCAGCTGGATTGAAGCCGTGGTGAAAGACGAAGGTGGCATCTTCTACGGGTACTATCACAACGAACGGGTCGCGACCGTCTGTCCGGGCTCGGACAAGGTCATTCCGCGCGTTGGAGCGCTGCGCTCGGCCGATCGGGGAGAGACCTGGGAAGACCTTGGAATCATTCTCGAAGCGCCGCCCGGGTCTTTCGATTGTGAGACCACCAATCGCTTTTTGGTCGGTGGTGTCGGCGATTTCAGTGTCATGCTCGATGCCGACTCGACCGACCTGTACTTTTTCTTTTCGCAGTACGAGCGATCCGATCGGTTCCAGGGAGTTGCCATTGCGCGGATGTCCTGGGCCGATCGCGATGAGCCGATGGGCAAAGTAACCGTCTGGAACAGCGGTGTGTGGCTGGCCGCACGCGCCTTCGTGGCGCGCGGCAGGGATGCGACCCCCATCATTCGCTGGGTCTATCGCGCCGCGACGCCTGTCTATCCGGCGGCAGAGCCGTGGCACGACGATGACACGGTAGTCGACGCGTTTTGGGGACCTTCCGTGCATTGGAATACATACCTTCAGCAGTACGTCATGCTGCTGAACAAGGCGAAAGATTCAGACTGGAATGAGGAAGGAATTTACGTCGCCTTCGCGCCTCGGCTCGACGATCCCGAGCTCTGGTCGACGCCGGTCAAAATCCTGGACGGCGGATCGTGGTATCCCCAGGTGATGGGCCTTGAGGCGGGAACCGGCACGGACAAGGTCGCCGGCGAATGGGCCCGCCTTTTCATTACTGGTCGATCGAGTTATTTGATCCACTTCGTGAAATGACATAAGGTTGTCGGCGCGCTCAGCCCCGCGCGGAATGATTCAGCGTCGTAGACTAGACTCGAGTCATGCGGCCACTTTCAGGCCGCAATGGTCGTCACATCGTAGCGAGCGAACAGCGGATCGGCGGTGATAATCGGAAGGTCCTCCAGTTGCGCCTGAGCGATGAGCAGGCGATCGAAAGGGTCCCGATGATGGGGAGGCAACGTTGCCACGTGCAATGCGTGGCTGTGCTCGATTGGCAACGGCAAGGTCCGCGTCGCGTCCAGCCGGCTTGGAACGTATCGCGTGGGTGGTTCCGGGAGGCGTAGCTTCCCTAGCGAATGCTTGATGGCGATCTCCCACGCGCTGGCCGCAGACAGGTACAGTTCGTTATCGCTCGCCTCAACCAACGCGCGGGCTGAAGCTGACAAGCGATCCGGCGTCAGCGTCATCCAGAGCCAGCACTGTGTGTCGAGAAGGATTTTCATCCCTCAAAATCGCGCAGAATTTCCTCTGGCAGCGGCGCGTCGAAATCATCTGCAATGAACCCGCGGCCCTTGTCCATGCCCAGTACGCGCTTGCCGCGTGCAGTCACCGGACTCAGCCGCGCGATCGGCTTCCCCGCCCTCGCAATCACAACTTCTTCCCCTTCCATCACGCGCCTCAGCAGCCGGGACAGGTGAGTCTTGGCCTCATGGACGTTGACGACCGTCTTTTTCCGCATGCCAGATTATAAACTAAGTCTAGAGACTAAGTCTATCAGCCGATGAAAGAGGTTATGGGAGAACTGATGACTGAAAACTGAGGACTGTTTAGAGCAGGCTCGAATCGGCAGGGTCGTACACGTATTTGATTTCCCTCGGTTGACCGCCGCGCGCAGCGTTCACCTTCGTGGTCACGACAAGCTGACTTCCGCCTTCCGATCGCGCGTAGGTCTGGACGAGAGTTGGTCCGTTTTCGATTTCGATTTCCGTGACGAGCGTGGCGCCATTCCAGTCTGTCTTTCGGGTCGCCGACACGAGACCGTTCGCCATCTTCTGCTGAATCTTGTGGCCGTCCGGCTTCAAGTCCTGCGTCCGCCCATCGGTGTCGGTGACGACAATCTCTCCGTCGCGTTCGACGATGGTCAGTTTTTTGGGCGCTTCCATGAAACTCTGGAGCACCTCTTGCATCGCCTCCATCCGTCCTGGATCGAAGCCTCCCCGACCACCGCCGCCGCTTCCGCCGCGTCGTCCCCCGAAGCCACCGAATCCACCGCCGAAACCGCCGCCTCCGCCGCGCCGTCCCGGCTGTCCGCCGCCGGCGGACGGAGCAGGGTTCGCGCGCGGATCGTCGCTGAGATCACGATTGAAGTTCCAGACCCCTGCCAGTTGGCTTCCCCGATCGGCTGACGTCTGCGTGTCGACGGGCGCAGAAGACCGGCGGAACGCAGCGAGTATCGATACAAAACGATGTGATGCCTCGATCTCGATGGGGTCTGAGGCTGACCCCTCGTCAAGGTGTGGAGGCAAGGGCTCCCGCTCGTCCGGCGCGCGAGCGGGAACCGCTTGGGGCGTGCGCTGAGCGCCGAGAAGGCTCGTGGCCGCAAGGCCGAGAGCCATCCCCGCAACGAAGAAGAAGGTGAGGACGATGAAGTGTTTGATCATACCGATCGAGCAATCGAGAACCGGGGCATCACAAGAGCATCACATGTTCAGACGACGAATCCTTCCAGAAGGTTTCACCGCTAAATGGGAAAAAACTGTGGCAGGCCTACGATCCACCCCCAAATTGCAGCGCGAGATTTCCTGTC
>Ga0184639_10000570_pt1 | contig 14571 bp, 13 predicted proteins | sample PLM31_170_b2_FD_133155 | JGI IMG/M metagenome (GOLD analysis project Ga0184639, IMG submission 133155) | Groundwater sediment microbial communities from an aquifer in East River, Colorado, USA - PLM3-1_170_b2 | ecosystem: Environmental > Terrestrial > Soil > Riparian zone | place: USA: East... | reverse complement strand
TCTCCACCGCGCTACAAGATGGCGATCGTCATAACAGGTATCATTTTTGTCCTAGTATCCATATTGCTTCCGCAGATACGAGAGGCCACCATAGGTCTTCCTTTCTTGTTAAGCACTTTCGTAGGAGTAGCGACAATGGTTTTGCTTATGACCTATGTGATAATGCCATCCGTAACAAAGTTTTTGAGACCTTGGTTGTCAAAAAAGAAGTTGTTCTGAGAGTTCCACTTCAGTAGAACTCCATAAATAGAACAAGCTGACGAAGTAACAAGATGCCATTTGTCGAAGTAAACAATGGCGTATCCATCTACGTCGAAGATACAGGCAGAACAAATGATGTTGGCAAACCTGTCTTATTTATTCACGGATGGCCACTGAGTCACAGGATGTTTGAATACCAGTTCATGGAATTGCATAAGAGCGGTTATCGATGCATTGGCATTGACCTCAGAGGTTTTGGAAGATCAGATAAGCCTTGGACAATGTATAATTACGATGTATTTGCCGACGACATAAAACAAGTGATCATTGCGCTCAACTTGCAGGGAGTGACTCTGGTCGGATTTTCAATGGGAGGCGCAATAGTGATGCATTATGTAGCAAAGTACTTTTCACAGCTGGTTTCAAAGGTAGTATTCATGGGTGCCGCCGCACCTTGCTTTACTAGAAGAGCAGATTATCCATACGGACTTGAAAAGTCTGCTTGCGATGATCTTATCGCACAATCCAACCAAGATAGGCCAAAGATGATTTCTGACTTTGGCAAGATATTCTTTCGAAGCGAGGATTCCCAAAGCCATGCGATGGCAGAGTGGCTCTTCTCGATAAATATGGAAGCGTCTCCATATGCAACTGTTAAGTGCCTGGAAGAACTACGTGACGCAGATCTCAGAAATGATATGCAGATAGTGAATCAAAGAAACTTGCCAGTAGCAATATTCCATGGCACAAACGACAAGATATGTCCATTTGACCTTGCAAAAGTAATGAACCAAGGAATCACGGGCTCAAGACTTGTTCAATTCAATGAAAGCGGTCATGGTCTAAACATTGAAGAGAAAGAAAAGGCAAATGAAGAATTAATGAAATTCATAGGTTAAGGTGAAATAGTACGCTAGCATCAGTTAACGGAACAAAATCTATACTATTCTGATATTGGCAGGTGAAAAAATTGTCCGGTGATCAGGCCGCCAAAGCGTACATTCTGCGCATGGCCAATGAAGAGATCGAGAGACATTTGTTTATGCTCAGATGGCTTTACGTCGGCATAAGGCGCGACTGGTCTGCCGGCTCAAAAATATTGTTTGCCAGAAAGACCCATGAGTTCCTTGGATCCGGCATAGTCGCGGAGGTCGTTGTTATGGAGCAGCTGGGTGAAATCGAAAAAGAGCTCTGCCGTCGAAACAACTGGTACGCCAAGATCATTTTTGGAAAGCTTACAAGGTTTCATCCGCCAGTGCCGGTGCAGGATACCCCTATTGCAGGCAAGAACCTACTGTTGCTGCATGGCTTGGAAATTACATTGGATGAGGCTTCCACGATTGAGACGATATCCCAATCAAAGATAATCACCTGAGAGAGGTTCGATTAATTTATTACAGTCAAAATAGTAGTGTGCATCCGACGATGCCGTCATTCAGAATTGACAAGGATTCTCTTGGCGAAGTGAAGGTTCCATCTGATGCCTACTACGGAGCATTTACCGCTCGAGCAAAGGATCAGTACAAGGTGACAGGCCAGAAGGCCCATGCTAACCTGGTAAGGGCATACGTCATGATAAAACGCTCGGCAGCTCTTGCCAACAAAGAGCTAAAGGCTCTTGAAGCGGAGAAGGCCAATGCCATAGTAAGAGCGTGCGACGAAATTCTAGACGGAAAGCTTTTGGATGAATTTGTGGTAGAAGCAATCAACTCCGGCGCCGGGACCGCGTTTAACATGAACATCAACGAGGTCATTGCGAACAGGGCGCTTGAATTACTTGGCAAGAAGAAAGGGATGTACGATGTTGTTAGCCCCAATGACGATGTTAACAAGTCGCAGTCAACTAATGACACGTTTCCGACGGCAATGAATGTTGCAATCCTGCTGAACATGAATGAGATGATGTCATCGCTTGAAAAGCTGATCTCTTCACTTGACCGGAAAGCCAAGGAATTCGCGGACGTTATCAAGATTGGACGCACGCATCTTATGGACGCAATTCCCGTGACTCTTGGCGCTGAATTCGGGCAATATTCTTACGGCCTCAAGCAGGCACGTGCCAGGCTTGTTGAATCCATGCAAGCCTTGCAGCAGGTCGGGCTGGGCGGCACTGCGGTGGGCACCGGGGCAAACACTCCCCAAGGCTATAGGGACCTTGCCATCAAGCACTTGGCCAAGGTATCGGGGCTGGACCTCACTCCTTCAGAGAACATGTTCTACTCTCTGCAAAGCAAATTTGATGTTGCAAACTGTTCTTCCGCCCTTCGGAACCTTGCCATCGAGCTCAACAAGATGGCGAATGACCTGCGGCTGATGGCATCCGGACCTGCAGCGGGCCTTTCAGAAATTCTGATCCCTGCGGTACACGCAGGCTCTTCAATAATGCCCGGCAAGGTCAACCCATCCTTGGCGGAATGCCTGAACATGATCTGCTTCAATGTCATGGGAAATGATGTCGCAGTAGCAATGGCTGCTCAGGCAGGCCAGTTTGAACTCAACGTGATGCTACCCGGGATGTTGAAGTGTGTCCTTGAGTCGACTGACATGCTAAAGAACTTTCTGCCGATCTTTGCGGCAAACCTGATCGACGGGATAAAGGCAAACAGGGACCAGCTGGCATCGTACATGGAGAAAAGTCCGGTCCTTGTAACGCTGCTCAACCCGTACATAGGCTACTTGAAGGCGGCCGAGATTTACAAGGAATCTCTGAAGAGCGGCAAAAGCATCAGAGAGCTAGTTCTTGGCAAGGGTCTGATGACAAAAGCCGAGCTTGACAAGGCGCTGTCGAGAGAAAACATACTGGGCAAAGGCTAACTCTTTTTCCTGGTGTTCTGTCATCGTAATAAGCCTATGCGCTGGATTGAGCTTCAGGCATACTCAGATTATCATGAAGAAATCAAGCGGCTATTTGTTTTCAATCAATCGTTTCATTATGCTAAAATTAATAAGACATGGCAGGCGACTGTCACGATGTATGAAGGCTGCTAGAATAATAAAGACCAAGGAGCCTCTTGAAATAAAAGAGGTCGGCACCCCAAAGCCAAGAAACGATCAGGTTCTTGTGAGGGTTGAAAGTGCCGGTGTTTGTCACAGTGATTTGCACCTGTGGGAAGGCGGATACGCTGGACCCCAGGGCGTGCTTATGAAAGTTGAAGACCGCGGCGTTAGATTTCCGCTGACTCCGGGACACGAGATAGCTGGCACCATTGAGGACATGGGCGAATCCGTTCCGGCTTTCCAGAAAGGCGACAAGGTCCTAGTATATCCGTGGATAGGAGAGGGTCTCTGCCCTGCATGCCGCGTCGGCGAGGAGAACGTTTGCGACAATCCCCGGACTCTCGGGGTTTACCAAGATGGCGGATATTCAGAGCTCGTTCTGGTACCGAGCTACAAGCATCTGGTGAAGACAGGCAGATTGGATCTGAACGCAGCGGCGTCGCTTGCTTGTTCCGGACTAACCGCATACACCGCTGTCAAAAGGGCAACCTGTCAGCCCGGCGACACTCTTGTCATAGTTGGGGCTGGAGGATTGGGACTGATGGCAGTTCAGCTCGCAAAGGTCATTACAAACGCCAGGGTGGCGATTGTAGATATTGACGAAAAAAAACTTGCTGAAGCAAAGAGGCTCGGAGCCGACGAACTGATCAATTCCGCGGCTGGCGACCCGGTCAATGGCGTCAAGCAAATTACCGGAAGCCTCGGAGCTGAAGCTGTTATTGATTTTGTGAATAACCAGAAAACCGCTCCGAATTCAGTGAACATGCTGAGAAAGAGAGGCAGGCTCGTTATGGTCGGCCTTTTCGGGGGCTCGCTCGAGCTCAACCTGCCACTTGTTCCATTAAGGGCATTCACCCTGACCGGAGCCTATACGGGCAAGTTCGCAGATCTGGTGGAGCTGGTAGCCCTTGCAAAGATGGACAAGATCCGGTCTGTCGTATCGCGCAAGTTCACTCTGGAACAGGCGAACGGTGCCTTGGAAGAACTAAAGGCCGGCAAGATAATAGGAAGGGCAGTGATAAACCCGTAAACCCGTTCGCTAGGCTGCCAGGGGTGTCCTGTCTGATATCCTCTGAAGCGAATTCCAAACTCTCAGCCCATCGTTTCTTCTGATGTCCTCAAGAAGTCTCGCATAACCGGGGCCGGCAGCTTTCTCTACAAGCCTTCTTACAGGCTCTTCTCCTTTGAACATGGCCACCCATTCGTCGTACACGATTCGGGGCTCCGAGAAGAGCATGGCAAAAGGATTGTAGCCTTTCTTCTTCATGAAGTAATACTCGGTCATGCTCAGAAAACCGGGGCCAAAGACCTTATCTGCCGCATCGTAAAATCTCTTTCTTATCGCCTTGTATGTATTGAGGGCAGCTTCGGCTTCAATCCGCGTCTCCATGCGGCACGTGACGCGACTTTCTTATTAACACACTCGTATGTTTCTTGACTGACATACTTCTAGCGCGGATTTTCTAAGCCTGGCGCCTGACCATCCTATTTATTCAACCAGCAGCCTGCTTGTGATGTCCTTTACCACGATAGACTTGACATTTACAAACTCTTTGATGCCAAATTCAGAAAGCTCCCTGCCGATTCCGGACTTTTTTATTCCTCCGAAAGGAAGCCTGGGATCCGATCTGACCATCTCGTTGACTGAAACTATGCCGCTTTCGATCTGCCTTGCAAGCCTGATTCCACGGTCGATGTTGTTTGTCCATAGACTGGCGCCCAAGCCAAACTCAGAGTTGTTTGCTTCTCTTATGGCTTCTTCTTCGCTATCAACCACTACAATGGGGGCTGCAGGCCCAAAGACTTCTTCCTTTAGCACATCCATTTCATGATTCACTTCCGAAATTATCGTGGGCTCGTAGAAAAAGCCGTTACCCGCCAGCGGCCTGCCACCAGTTAGAATCTTACCGCCTTTTTCCTTTGCGTCATTAACCTGTTTAGCAAGCGCCTGCCTCTGGTTATCTCTTACGAGCGGCCCCACGGTGGTCTTGGGATCGAGTGGATCGCCCACAACTTCACTAACCGTATTTTCAACGAATAGCTTTGTGAACTTGTCGGCAACCTCCCTCATCACTATAAAACGCTTTGCTGCGATGCAACTCTGACCTGTGTTCAAAAGCCTGGACTGGGTGGCCATGTGAGCCGTCTCGTTCAGTTCAGCATCCTCGAGTACAATGAATGGGTCGCTGCCGCCAAGCTCGAGTACGAACTTTTTCAGGTCTTGCGAGGCCAGCTGGGCTACCCGCCTGCCGGTGCTGACGCTGCCAGTGACGGACACTGCGTCGATGTTGGCCTGCACGAGCGCTTCTCCCGCCCTGTAGTCCCCTATTACACATTGGAACACATTTTCGGGAAATCCCGCGTCAACGAAAGCCTCCTCGATCTTCAGTGCGCTGCCGAGGCAGACGCTTGAATGCTTGAGTACGCCCACATTTCCCGCGGTCAGCGCGGGCACTGCAAACCTCATAACCTGCCAGAAGGGAAAGTTCCATGGCATTATGGAGGCGACTACGCCCAGCGGCTCGAACGAAACAAAGCTCCGCCGGAATTCTGTTGGTATCAATTCGTCGTGCAGAAACACCTCTGCATGATCTGCATAGTAGTCACAAACCCACGCGCACTTTTCAATCTCCGCCAGAGACTGGCGAACGGGCTTGCCCATCTCCTCAGTTACCACCCTTGCGTATTCTTCCCTGTTCTTTCTCATAACGCGGCCAAGCCGGCGCATGTATTCCGCGCGCTCTGACAGATCGCGCTTTTTCCAACCGGCAAAAGCAGCCCTGGCGGCTCTGACTTTGTTACTGACATCCTCCGGGCTTGCGTTTTCATAGCTAGCAATAACCTTCCCCGTAGAAGGATTAATGGTTTCGATCTTGGACATGTGAAAATTTTGCGTTCAATGGTAATAATAAATTATGTATCCCGCGGGCAGGATTTGCTCCAAAAGGGCTTTAGCCATTTTGTTTGAGCCTGCGACTCTTCGGTTACTGCTAGTTGTGCGCCCGATAGGCTGTTCACGTGGTCAGCTAATGACATAGCCGACATCTACAGCCGAAAGCTCTACCAGGCTGAGCTACCGCGGGACATTTCCGTTTGCCACGGGAATTATATATAATTGTGTTGTGGACAGCCGTCGGAATTTCATGACAGTATAGCTACAAGTATTTTGTGGCGTCGAGCGAAAAGTAAGAAATGATCATGTCTGCGCCCGCCCTCTTTATCGACGCGAGCATTCGGACTTTCCATTCCTCCTCATCGATCCAGCCTCTAATTGCTGCGGCCTTTATCATTGCATATTCGCCGCTTACGTTCTGCACCGCCAAGGGGAAATCAAAACGATCTTTTGCCCTCCTGACGAGATCCAAATAGGCAAGGGCTGGTTTGATCATCACAATGTCAGCACCTTCGTTGATGTCTGTCTCTATTTCCCTAATGGCCTGCCTTGGGTTGGAGTAGGACAACTGATATGAAGATTTGTCAGGATTTAGATTTGGCTTTGCAAATGCAGCGGATCTGAATGGTGAGTAAAGCGAAGAAGCGTGCTTGGCAGAATAAGAGAGTATTCTGGCATTTAGTCCTCTATCGTCTAGTGCTTTTCTCACTGCACGCACCTGACCGTCCATCATCGAAGATGGCGCCACTACATCGGCGCCGGCCTCCGCGTGGCTAGCCGCAATTTCTGCCAGGATTTCAAGGGTAGAGTCGTTGTCAACGCGGCCGTCCCGCACAATGCCGCAATGACCAGAGATGTTGTACTGGCAGATGCAGATATCGCTTACGACACTAACCGAGGAACCAAAGACCGATTTTACCATTCTTACAGCCTGCTGCGCAACTCCGTCGCTCTGTGCTGCAGAAGAGCCTGTCCTGTCTCTATTCTTTGGAATGCCAAAGATAACTACGGATGATATTCCGCTACCTGCAATCATCTCGACGTGTTCCGAAATCTTGTCTAATGGAGTCAGCGAGATTCCGGGCATCGCCTCAATTCTTCCGGCCAGGTCAGAAGCAAAAATCGGAAACAACAGATTTTCTTTGTGAAGGCCAGTTGCGGCAAACAGGCCGCGATATTCTTCCTCGCGGTCCCGTTGTCGAGTCTGTTGTTGCAAGAGATCGGTGATGGGATGCACGACCTATGAATACCTTGTTGCTTGAGCACCATAAGACTCATAATACATTTGAAGACGGAAGTTAGAACATGCGAAGCGTAACGATAGGAATTCCTGCCTACAATGAAGAGAAGAACATAGCCAACCTGTTACGAGCATTGGAAGATCAGTATTCGCGCGAAATGATACAGGAAGTCATAATTTCGGACGACTCTTCAGATCGCACTCCAGAACTCGTAAAGAGATTTGCGATGCATTCTTCCCTTCCTGTAACGCTTTTACATCATTCTAGAAGGCGGGGAGCCGCTGCTGCATGGAATGAAATTTTCCACCGAGCCTCCAGCGACACTGTCATCCTCTACGACGCGGATGTTATACCCCACCCGTCTTGCACATTGCAACTCGCGTCCCAAATTGAGGGACCTGTAGCGCTATGCGCGTCAAATTCTCGCCCTGTCGAGGCGACTGGCATGGCCGGGAGGGCCTCAAGATTTGTCTCAGACTGGCTCGGGTCGGTCAGGCTGGCAAAGATGTCGCGCTACACAGTCATGGGAAGAGCCCTCTCCATCGATTCTGCGGCTGCAAAGCGAATTGTGATTCCTACTGACACCATCGCTATTGACCTGTATCTCCAGTGCAGAGTTCTGGAGATGGGTCTTGAAGTAGTATACGATGGCGGCGCTATCGTTTATTTCAGGCCTGCCACCAGCATGCCGGACTTTGCGTCACAGATTGTGCGAGCTGTCAACGGTCATGGGCAGCTCCGCGACTATGCATCTAGGTTTAGAATAGATCTGCCAGTGCGTACAGCCGCTGCCAACGTGATAAAAAATGCCGCCAAGGACCCCGTTGGCGCAGCATCGGCAGCCATAGGATTCGTAATGATGCCCTACTACAGGTCAAAACTCACTGAGGCTGGTGTCAATTCTGCCAAGTGGCAGACAGCGCAGACTTCAAAGTCAATAGACTACCAGCAGCTCAGGTCTAGTTTCTGACACACTTTTTTATAACGGCAGTTTGTGTTACGCAGCAGGTAGCGGAGAGGGAGGCAATTGGTGTCTGAAGAAAGTCGGCTTCAAAGCGTAAGCAACAACGGCGTGCTGTGGATAAACGTGCAAAAGCCCACGAATGAAGACATGAGCATTCTGGGACAAAAGTATCCTTTCCACAAGTTGAACCTTGAGGACTGTGTCTCTAAACTGCAGATACCGAAGATAGATAGGTACGAGGACCACATCTTTGTCATCCTTCATTTTCCAACTCCAGACAAGGAGAAAGGGTTCCTCTTCAGCCAGCTTGCGATCTTTATCAGCTCTGAATATCTTGTGACCATACACCATGGAGACATGAAGCCTCTTGAGGAACTCTTCAACAATTGCAAAAACGACGAGCGCCAGCGGCAGATGATAATGGGCAAGTCGACTGGATACTTGCTCCACAAGATAATCGACCTGCTCGTCGACGATCTTCTTCATATCCTGATGAAGGTAGTTGGGAACATCGACGACATCGAGGACAGCGTCTTTGACGAAAGGATCTCTATTCCCCGGCAGATCTCGCTTCTGAGAAGGGAGATAACCACCCTCCGCAGGATCGTTATTCCTCTTCGGCGAACTCTCGTGGATCTGACTAAAGACGTGCAACGATTCTCAAAGGAAGATCTTGCGCTATATTTCAGGGATGTTCAAGATCACATAGAAAAAATATTTGAAGCGCTGGAAGAGGCGAAGGAGACAGTCGAGATATACAAAGACACTGACTTTATGCTCAGCCAGGAAAAGACCAACAAGATACTCGCGGTTCTCACGATCGTTTTCACCCTCTCAATCCCTGCAACCGTCATCGGCACTTTTTACGGCATGAACGTAAACATTCCCGGGGGCATCGAGACGGGCATATGGGACCAGCTGGGGCCCTACACGACGTTGATGTTTGTACTGGCGATGTCGGCGGCTAGTGCCGTGTTTATGGTATTGTACTTTAGGAGGCTCGGCTGGCTGGGACCATCTATGTAGATACAGACGGGATAATCAGTAGCGAAATTGCCCAAGAGGATAAATACTAGCCGCCTTACCTGTGAATTGGGTTGGCGGACACCGGATGCGGCGGCACTCGGGGTTACGTTTGCACTCCGCACGACAAACAGTCAGCCTCATTGATCGAATACTGGCAAAAGAGCGACAACATTTTCGACATTTACTTTGCCACGGCAACTTTCTCTGATGAGAGTATCCCGTACTTTCCGAATAAGGCAAACACCTACATCCTTGCGTCATTCATAGACATGCCCATCATCCTCACTGACATCAAAAACAACAACATGGACAGGCTTTCGTTCATGTTCAGTTTTTCGGGTCCGCTGTTCGAGCGCGCAGGCGAGAAACTGAACTACGTATCTCTGTATTTTACAAAGTACACCAACGGAGACCCGGCGATAGGAGATCTGGCCAACGCAATCGCCCGGAGAGAAAGAGTAAAGAAGGCAAGCCTTGCACAGATGCAGCTATTCGCGGCGGAGCAGCCCAGATTCACGTTTCCGTATTCGAAAAACCTTGTAATGCTGGAAGTTGAAGGAGAAAAGACACACCAGACCGATCAAAAATACTGCGAGCGAACAAGACGCGACGTTGCGAGAAAAGGCATTGCGCTAAATAATCTTGTGAGCTTTTCGATTCTGGAAAAGCTGAAGTAAAACGTTAAATATGTAATATTTTCTCTAGCCATTTGATTCATGAGCAAGCCAATGGATCTTGGCGCGTTAAAAGTCGGATCATACATTGTTGTGGACGGAGAACCATGCAGAATCGTTTCGTACGATCACAGCAAGCCGGGCAAGCACGGTTCGGCCAAAGCCAGGATCACAGCGGTGGGAGTATTCGATGAAAGGCCTCATCCATTTGTTGGTCCGGTGTCTACCAAGGTGGAAGTTCCGCTGATTGACAAACGCAGCGGCCAGGTTATATCAAAGCAGGGAGATACTCTTCAGATCATGGATCTGGAAACCTTTGAGACGTTCGAAACAACGGCCGTGGAGCACGAGATAAAAGATCAACTTGCGCAGCTCGACATCCAAGGGCGCGAAGTAGAGTACTGGAAAGTGCTCGACAGGATCAAGATCACCCGGGTCAAAGGGTGAACTACCCACGTTTGAAAATATGGGCTTCTTGCTTCGTGGACTGAAACTTGCTTATCCGTTGCCGAACAAGTAGAGGTTCTGTCTCAGCATGGGCTTGTTCGTCTCCCGTACGCTTCAAAGGCTAAAAAGTTATACAACAGAAGGGCAGAATTACTGCTGGATGCTGATGAAGTGTAGGAAGAGCCGGCTGAAAACATTCTCATCTAGTGATGAAGATTATGAGTCCTGAGGCATCCATTATCTTCTCTTTGATCTCGGGTTGACTATTGCATCAAGCGCGGTTCCTATCAGGACAAACGCAAGGCCAGTGAGCGCTATCATGAGCCCTGGCGGGACGATCCACCACCAGAGCCCCCGGGAGGCTGCGCCCGCAGTGTTTGCATCGTGGAGGATCTGACCCCAGGTCGGGATGGTAGGATCGGAGAGCCCGAGGAAGCTTAGCGTCGCCTCTCCGAGGATCGCGCTTGGAACCGAGATAGCGATCGACGCAAATGTCAGCGGAAGTAGCTGCGGAATGATGTGTCGGAATATTATCTTAAGATCGGATTGGCCCATGAGTTTTGCCGCTTCGACGTAGGGCATGTTCTTCAGCTGCAAGGCGATGCTCCTGCTTATTTTCGCCATGCCGACCCATCCGAATATCACAAGAAATCCGGTTATGAGAAATATGCTTCTGCCGATGGTGACAGAGAGTATGATGAGCAGCGGAAGGGTGGGCAGGGAGTAGAATATGTCATTGATGCGCATCAGCCCTTCATCGGTGCGCTTACCCTTGTATCCGGCGATGACACCATAAACCAAGCCAATGATCACGCCGGCTATAGCGACAGTTAGTCCTATGAAAAGTGCAACGGGCGCTCCCCACAAAATCCCTACGGACAAGTCGCGGCGAAGCTCATCAGTTCCAATGATACCGTAAACCTTGCCCCCGAGTATGACTCCAGAATCAATCACTGAATCTCCGGGATCAAAAAGATAGAAAGACTGGCGTATCACGTACTTTCCTTTCAGGACCTTATTTTCTTTCGTGTCTGCAAACAACATTACCTGGGGCGATGATGACTTTTGAGGGTACGAGAACTCGCCCTCATAGTCACGCAGGTTGTCGGAGATCAGCCTGTCGGCAGAAAACACCCTTGCAGAGAACTCATTGTCGCCCTGTTGCGAGGGCGGAAGCGAAGCAAAGTAAATTCTAAATTCTTTTCCGTCTGGCCTCAGCACGTCGATTTGGAGCACAGGCTGTGTGCTCCCGTACCTTGCAGAATAGATTAGCATAAAGTCATTGGGGTAGGTGTCATAGTTGAAGTTCAGCGAATAAGAATGCACCACAGTCTTGACGCCTCCCTCCGATGAAGTCGATATTATTGCGTCATCTGTCCGAAGAACGATATGTTCGGAAACTTTTGGCCCAAATCCAATGTTCGTCCAGGCCGGTGCCGCTGCCTTGGGGAAGTCTATCCAAAAGTTGGGGTTGTTCCATTGTCTGGACGATTCAAGCGGAACCGCAGCAGTGGCATAAATTGTCATGAGGAGAAGAGCGAGCACCAGGCCAATTCCCGCCAAGCCGCTCTTGGACCGCCTAAATTTACTAACAATATCGGACCTGGATACTACTGCTGATACGGTCATCCGACCTTCACCCGAGGATCAAAGTAGGCATAGATAAGATCGGTAACAAACACCGTAAGCACAAAGATGACGGTCAGCACATAGGTGATTCCTATGATGATCGGAATGTCAAGGAATCCTATCGCCTGGTAATAGAGGCTGCCCATGCCAGGCCATCCAAAAACCGCCTCGATCGTTATCGCACCGCTAAGTGAGCCTGCAAGACTGAGTGCTACAACGGTGACGATCGGGGGCGCCGCATTCTTCAGCGCGTGTGAATACACGATCCTACTCTCACGTACCCCCGCTGCTCTTTTTGCTGCGATATAGTCTTCCCCGAGGATCCCGATTACGAAATACCGCACTGTATATGCCCAGGCGCCAAAGCCAACAAGTACTATTGTTATCAGGGGAAGAAGCATGTGGTAGAGAAGGTCAAGGGCGTATGATGGATCGGATGGCGGCGTCAGAGGCCTAGCCTGCGAGGGAAAAATGTGGTACGTGAATGCAAAAGCGAAAATCATAAGCATTCCAACCCACCAAGTGGGAAAGCTTGTGCTAAATACGGCGAAAGTTGAGTTGAGCCTGTCCCAGACGGATCCGGATCTGTTGCCAACAAATGCGCCAAGGTAAAGTCCAATTACGGTAACTATCAGTGTTGAAGTGGTGAACAGCAACACCGTCTTTGGCATCTTTTCTAGAATGATATCCTGGACCTTTGGCGAGCCGCTCTCGCTCGTTAGGTAGTTGGACCTGCCAAGGTCCAGCACCATGACCTTCAATACGGTATTCGCAAAGCGCTTTGGTGCGTACCATGGCTCATCAAGGCCAATCGTTTGGATCTGTCTGCTAACCTGAGCGTCAATGTAGCGCTGTCGCTCCGCAGCATTTGCGAATTTTAAATCCTTTTGGTTCACTTCCTCGACCGCGTAATACTTTATCGCGTCGGTCAGAATTTTGTCCATGGTCGGTCCAAGAAGAGCGATGGTCAGAATGAGGGTGGCAAAGAGCACTATGACCATGTTTACGGAGCGCTTTATTACGAAGGTAGCAAAGCCCAATTGAGACTACTCGGAGCAATTGTTGGGTTTTGTTATTAATATTTGTGGGTACTCAAGAAGTGCCATGCCGCTCTTGCCAGCCTGCCCATGACAAGCGCTGAGACGCTTGCCATTGAAACGACGAATATGGGCGTGCTAAATGCCAGCAGTCCATCATTTCCTGAAAGGATACCCGCAATTGTAACCGCCAGGGCGCCGCACATCAAAAGCAGCGATATCTTGGTCGCGACGGAGAATCTCCTTGCAACCTTTGGCGAAATGGTCACTGGCCATAGGTATACAGCTCCTACCAACATGGCTGCCATTGCCCCCGAAGCAATTGCGCCAGCTTCGCCGCCATTTGCAGCAAAGTGCGTCCGCTCGGCAGCAGCTAGTATTCCAAACAGCGGGTACAGTCCCGCCTTTACCATTGACTGGAGCCATGGCTGCTGGCGTTCATAGTCGGCTACCTGAGGGCTGAATGAATAATAGATCGTATTGAACGTGCTCATGAACGCAGAACCGGAGACAGTCGACAGTATGTACTGCTCGCGGAAATTGCGGAGGTATTGTACCTGAGGCGTGAGCTCTGAGCCAAATGCCGCAGTGGCGATAAGGCAGCCGGACGGCGGAGGTGGCGTCGAGTCGTCGGTTCCGGTCTGGTTAGTGGACGTCTGATTATTGCCGGTTGCCGCAGAAGCAGCAAGGATGGTGCTCGTTGAAATATCTGGCCGAAGCGCCTTATTACTATTGGCAAAAACCTTTAGCTCGTTGGGACCCGGTGACAGCTTTGCGGTGTCTGCTGCAAGCAAGTCAAATCGGAATTGGCCGGTCCCTGCTGGCTGGGCCTGTCCCTGCGCTACAACCCTAGCATCCTTGTTTGAGATAAAGTAGTCCACAGTGGCGTCACTGCTCGGTTCGCCAGCAATTTCCAGATTCAGCGTGACTGCAGCAGGCTGGCCTATGATGACAGATCTTGGAACATCAATTTTGGTAATGTCGGCAAGCATTGGTGTTTCATACTTTGACCAATATCCTACCTCAAAGGGATAACTTGGATCCCTGGACGCTTTTATGGTTATTGTGCCGCCAGCTGTGTTAAAGTCGTCCAGGTAGAACGGTCCGTTGCTTATTACTGCGTGATCGTGATCTTCGATCCACTTTATGCTTGCGTCGTAACGCTTATTCGCATCTTCCGAGGTTACAACCCCTTGAAGCGCGACAGGAATAAAGTCTTCACTTTTCATTCTTTGGAGCTCTGCCTTTATCATGTCGGCGTGCTCCTTGACCAGCGGGTCGAGCCAGCCGACACCCCTGACGCTTGCCTCGCTTCTTGAATACGCAAGCTTGCCATCTACTACGAGCCTTTCAGTAGCCGCAGTTATTTCCCATGGCTCGGTTACCCAAAAGACGCCCGAGTCAGCGATCTCGGTTTCGTCGTAGTGCCAAATGTCGATGTAGTTCACAATTTCATCGGGCG
>Ga0184639_10000569_pt1 | contig 14580 bp, 18 predicted proteins | sample PLM31_170_b2_FD_133155 | JGI IMG/M metagenome (GOLD analysis project Ga0184639, IMG submission 133155) | Groundwater sediment microbial communities from an aquifer in East River, Colorado, USA - PLM3-1_170_b2 | ecosystem: Environmental > Terrestrial > Soil > Riparian zone | place: USA: East... | reverse complement strand
GCCGAGTGGGACCCCCTCGGCCTCCTGCCGCAATGCAGCGCATTGGGGCAGGGGCTGAGCGGGTGACGAAGCCCGGCCGCGAGTGGGGCACGCCGGCGACAGGACCCGCGGCAGCACGGTCTGTCAGGAGTGGGCCGGAGTACTTGGAGCGGCACTAGGAGGATCGGCCAGCTTCGGAGAGAGGGGGAGCGCGCGAGGGAAGGCTATGGAGACAGACCCGGTGCCGCGAGGCCGCCAGCCCGCGGGGGCTATCCCGGTCGTGGCTGGCGGCCTCGTGATGCTGTGGCTGGGCGTGGCGGTCGCCGCGCAGGAGATGACCGCTCCCCGGCAGGCCCTCGTCCTGCCCCTTCAGCCGCCAGCCGGGGGGGAGCCGGCGCCGGTCTTCCCCGGCGAGCTCCGGAAGGGCTCCCAGGAGTTCACCTTTCTCGTGGGCTACGGGGAGCAGGTGGAAGCCCTCGGGGGCAGCCAGGAGGACCGGGAGTTTCTCTTCTTCACGCCCCGGTGGGGAATCGTCCTGACCAATCCGGTGGGGGAGAGTTTCTGGCGTGGGGGGCTGGAGTTCGTAACGGAGCCCAGCGCTATCATCACGGCTGGCACCCCCCGGATTCTCTCCGGCGGGATTGCGGCGCTTCTCAAGTACAACTTCTACACGGGGACCCGCCTGATGCCGTTCCTGGAGGGGGGGGCCGGCCTCATGGTCTCCACGGATCGGATGGCAGGGATGGGTTCCTCCTTCAACTTCACCCCGCAAGGGGGGGGCGGCTTCCACTACTTCCTCAGCCGGGAGTGGGCCTTCACCGCCGCCTACCGCTTCTGGCACGCTTCCAACGCCGGGACCGCCCAGCCCAACAGGGGGGTGAACGTCAATGCCGTGTTCGTCGGCGTTGCCTACTTCCTCCCGTAAGGCCCTGCCACTTCTGCGGGGCCGACGCACCGGAACCCGAACAGGATGTGCCGGGACGCGGGCGGGCGCCCGTGGCGGGCCGCCGGCCGGGAGATCCCAGCCTCGTCATCCCAGGACCCCGCCCCCTTCATGACCCGCCGACCATCCGGGTAGCGGGAGGCCGTCCACTCGAACACGTTCCCGGCCGCGTCGAACATCCCGTACGGGCTCTGTCCCTGCGGGTAGGCGGTGACCGGGGTCGTGAAGAGGGGGCCGGCCTCGGCGCTGTTGAGGCGCTGCGGCTCCCACGTCATCCCCCAGGGGAACCATCGGCCATCCGTCCCCCGCGCGGCCGTCTCCCACTCCTCCTCCGTCGGGAGGCGGAGCAGCCGCCCCTCCCGGCTCCCCCGCCAGCGGCAGTAGGCCTCGGCATCCGCCGCGCTCACCAGGACCACCGGGTGCGCCTCCAGGCCCGGCGGCGGCTCCCCGCCCCGCCAGAGGAACCGGGTGACCTCCCGGTCGTAATCGTGGACCAGGAACCCCTGGGCCAGGTATTCCGCCTTGCTGATCCCGGGCACCCGGTGGCCCGTGGCCCGGACAAAGGCGAGGTAGTCCCCATGGGTTACCAGGAAGCGGTCGATCCAGAAGGCGGGAAGGGATACGACCCGGCGGGGTTCGTCGTCGTACCAGCGGGCCTGGCGGGCGACGGGGCTGCTGGCGCCGTAGGCCCAGGATCGCTCCGCGGCATCGCTCCCCATGATGAACGGACCGGCGGGAACCAGGACCATGGGGGCGCGGGCAGGTGAGGCGGTGAAAGGGATGCAGGCGGCCAGGAGCAGTGCTGGGGCCAGGAGGAGGGGGCGGGGCACGGGAGTCCTCACGAAATGCGGCGCTCCTCCTCGAAGATCGGGAAGGGGGAGCGGCGGGTCTTCTCGAGCCCCTCCCGGAGGAGGGGGGCGCCAGGGGCGCCCGGCGCGTTCGCCAGCGTCGCCTCAAAGAAGCGGGTGTAGAAGTGGTCGGGGTAGACCACCACGGTCACCCGGAGGCGCAGGCCTGCCCGCGGAACCTTCCGCCGGTAGGCGAAGGTATGGGTCTTGCCGGGAGGGATCCGGGTATCGTACAGCTCCTGGCTGAGATCGAGGGTGACCTCCCGCCCGATGGCCTCCTCCTGAAAGGTGCCGTCCAGCGTCTTGCCGCCCCCGTCCACCAGGGAGGCCCGCACCAGGACCTTGGGCGTCACGTAGGTCGGGAAGAGGTGCCCCACGCCGGTGTTGGTCACGGTGAGGGTTGCCCTGAGGGTCTCCCCGGGGGCGTAGCGCGTCTTGCCGGTCGCGAGGCGGATGCTGACCCCCTGCCGGACCATCTCCGGGTCGTGGATGCCCCGCCACAGGTGCCGGCGGTCCGGCATGTGGCAGTCCTGGCACTGGATGCCCCGGGCGGCGTAGGGTCCCGTCTTCCACTCGTTGTAGGTGTTTTCCAGGAACTTGCCGTTGAGGGCGTAGCCGTCCGGGCCGAACTGGTGGCACCCCTTGCAGAACTCCGCCTGCCGGAAGGCCGGCGTCCGGGTCACGCCGTTGTGGGGGAGTTGCTCTCGCAGCATCGCGCCGGGGAGGGAGCCGTCCCGGCGGGGCGGGCCGAACCGCTCGTGGCCCCGCACGTGGCAGCCGGCGCAGGTGAGCCCCTGCCCCTGGAGGACCCGGTCGAAGTGGGGGTTCTCCACGAGGCCGGCGAAGCCGAGGCGGTCCACCCCGGGGAGGATCTCCTGCTGCTCCGAGAGAGGGGCGTGGCAGGTGTAGCACTGGCGGGCGGTCTCGGGGTCCTCCTCCACCATTCCCAGCGTCTGCCCCCGGACACCCGGCCCCATGCTCTGGCTGTGGAGGCTCGTCTTCCAGTCCGCGTACTGCGGGGCGTGGCAGGCGCCGCAGGCGTCCGGCGCCAGGGAGGCCTCGAGGGGCGAGAAGCGGGATGGGGGAGGGCCCTGGAGGGGGACGGGGACCGTCCAGTGCCGGTCCAGGAAGGTCTGGGCGCCCCCGTCCCCCGGAGCCTCCGGCGAGGCGGCCCGGCTCCCGCCGCCCCCGGCCAGGAGGCCAAGGAGAAGCGTGGCGAGGAGGCCAGTGCAATACGCCCGGATGCAGGGGCGGCCTCGGCCCCGGGCCGGCGCTTCCCCCGCTCCGCTCCGCATGCACTCGATCATAGTTCGCGCCGTCTCTGGACACAACAGAGGCGGGTCAGGCGACCCGCCTCTGTGCTGGCAGTCCGCGTCGCGAGCCCTAGAGCTTTGGCTTCTTGGCGTCCTCGGCGCTCAGGGTCTTGGCCTTCTCCGGTGAGAGGGTCTTGGCCAGGCAGGGGTTCAAGGTCTTCGCCGCGCACGGATTCAGGGTCTTCGCCGCGTCCGGATTGATGGTCTTGGCCGCAGCCGGGTTAATCGTCTTCGCCGCGTCCGGATTGATGGTCTTGGCCGCAGCCGGGTTAATCGTCTTGGCGGCACACGGGTTAATCGTCTTCGCCGCACACGGGTTAATCGTCTTCGCCGCGTCCGGGTTGATGGTCTTCGCGGCACACGGATTGATCGTCTTGGCCGCGTCGGGATTGATCGTCTTGGCCGCGCACGGGTTGATCGTCTTCGCCGCACACGGGTTGACCTGCGCCTGCCCCTCGGCCGCCGGAAGGGCAAAGGCGAAGGCGACCACCACGGCAAGGACGAAGAGACCACGTAGCCTACGACAGTTCATGGTAAATACCCTCCTTTTAGGGAAACCGGACACCTCTCTGGCAGTAATCCATTCCGACCCGCCGCCCTCCTCCTCCTTTCCGAGTTCGCCTCCAGGCCCGGCTGGCGCCCCCGCAGCGGGCGAGGCCGGCCGGCGAGCGCCCAAATCGTCGGGGATCCGCCCGATGGGGCCCCCTCCCCTCGTGATACGTCCCCGCCGGGCCCGCGGATCAGCGTCCGCGGCGGCGGTCCTACCGTTTCCCCTCGATGAAGGTCTTTCGGATATAGAGGATGACGCTCCAGATCTCCTCGTCGCTCATGATGTGCCCGTAGGGGTTCATGGTGTCAAAGCCCATCTGCTCCGTGGCATCCAGCCGGCCCTTCTTGATGAGCGCGAAGAGGAAATCGTCGCTGAACCGTCCCATGAAGAGGCGGTTGGTGTAGTCGGCCGGCGGGGGCTGCACCTCACTGACGAAGGTCGGGGGCGGTGGGCCATCGCGGCCCAGGGCGGTTGGCCCGTTCCCCCGCCCCTCCGGGCCATGGCACGTGGCGCAGGCGGCCTCGAAGATCTCCCGGATCTCCGGGTCCTGGGGCCGCCCGGTCAGGAAGCCCCGCTCATACGCGATCAGGCGGCGTATCTGGTCGTCCTCCAGGGCCTCCTCGAAGGAGGGTATGGCCGTCGCCTTCAGGGGGGGAGTTCGGGACCTCCCGGCACAGCACGGCAAGTGTACCATACTTCACCACCTCGAACATATACTGCTCGGTCATGCGGCTCATGTAGTCCGGGTTGCTGAAGACCTGCGGGCGCGTCACCGACCTGAGCGACCGTCGGGCGGCCTTCATCGTCTACGAGAAGAACCGCCGGACTATCTCCCTCTTCACCTTCCCGCGCTACGGGGAGGGGTTCGCCCGGGCCACGGCTGTGAAGCGGGACGGGCGGACCTTCTACACCCAGGAGGCCCGGGGCTACCGGGTCCTCCTCTGGGAGGAGCGGGAGACGGCCTACGCCCTGGTGGCCGACCTCGGGTGGGATGAACTGTTCCAGTGCGCCGAGGGACTGCTCCAGATCGTCCGCTACGGCTAGCGCCGGGCCAACTGACGTCGCCTCACTTCGTTCTCCGACCCCCCTTCGGGTGGTGCCCGCGGCGGTCCTCAACGTACAAAGCGTGTACGCCTCCCACCCATCCCCGATGGGTACCCGCCCCTCCCTCGGGCCTCGTGATGCTCGTTCATTTGGCCCGGCACTAGACTCCTCCTTGACTCCGCCCCCGTCCTCTGATACCGAAGCCCCGGGTGGCCAGATCCGCCGGCGCCCGGAGGGGCGGTGGACTTCCCCGTAACCTGCAACCAGTGCGGCTGGACCGGACAGATAGACGAGGCCAAGCCCGGGCCGAAGGTCGCGGTCTGCCCCCAGTGCGGGCAGCCCCTCTTCCCCGAGGAGGAGTGAGGCCTCCCGGCGCTCCGCTTTACGTCCCCCGCTCTCTGTGCTAGAACCGGGCCCGTTCCACCCGGGAGGGCTCTCCTAGGGGCCACGGCCGGCGCATTGCGGCTGCCTCGGCGGCAGGGCGCGGCCGCGCCCCCCCCGACGCAGCCCTGTCTGGGTATCGGGCGGAGGAGGGGGGCTTCGGCCGGCAAACCCTGCCACCGGATTTGCGGCGACGGGGCCGGCCCGGGCTTCGAGCGATGCGCTTCCAGGGCTACATCTTCGACCTGGACGGGACCATCTACCTGGGACCCCGGATGATTGACGGGGCCGCCGCGACGGTCCGGGCGCTCCGGGAGCGGGGCGCGCGGGTCTGCTTCCTCTCCAACAAGCCCGTCGAGAGCCGGGCACACTACGCCGAGAAGCTCCGGGGCTTCGGCATCGCCGCCGACCTGGAAAGCGTGGTCAATTCCTCCTACGTGATGGCCCGCTATCTGGCCGCCCGGGACCCGGGGGCGCCGGTCTACGTTATCGGGGAGCCCCCCTTGAAGGAAGAGCTGGCCGCCGCGGGGCTCAAGGTGGAGGCGGACCCGACCCGGGTCCGCTACCTCATCATTGCCTTCGACCGGACCTTCGACTACCGGAAACTGCACGACGCCCTCATCGCCGTCCGGCACGGGGCCCGGATGCTGGCCACCAACCCCGACCGGACCTGCCCCACGGAGGGGGGGGAGATCCCGGACGCGGCCGGGATGATCGGGGCGGTGGAGGGGGTGACCAACCGGAAGGTGGAGGTGGTGGTGGGGAAGCCCAACCGCCTCATGCTGGAGGTGGCCCTGGAGCGCCTGGGCCTCCCCGTGGGCGCCTGCCTGATGGTGGGGGACCGGTTGGAGACCGACGTGGCGATGGGAAGGGCGGCCGGCATGGCGACGGCCCTGGTCCTGACCGGGGTCACGCGGCAGGAGGAGTTAGCGGCGGCCCCGGTGCGCCCGGACTACGTCCTGGAGAGCATCCAGGACCTGCTCGCCCTCGACCCGTAGTGCCGGGCCAACTGACGTCGCCTCACGTCGTTCTCGGTCGTCGGCGGTCCGGAGCGTACCAGGGCGTACGCCTCCGGCCACCTCCTCCCTCGGGCCTCGTGATGCTCGTCATTTGGCCCGGCACCCCAGTGTGAGCGTGAGCAATAGGCCCAATTCGTTGGACTCACACTAGCCTCCCCATAGCCCCGGAGGGGGGTCCTTCCCGGGAGCGGGCGACCGCGCAACTTTGTCTTGACCGGTCCCGGGACCTCCGTCTATCATGGCGAAGTTTTGCTGGCCCCGGGCGCCGGGGGGAGCTGCGGAGGGAGGCGGCCATGCCCGTCCAGATGGATGACCGGGACAAGCGGTTGCTGAATCTTCTCCAATCCGAATTCCCCCTGGTCCGCCGGCCCTACGCTGTCCTCGGGGAGCGTCTGCCGGCCGGGGAGGAGGAGATCCTGGCCCGGATTACCCGGCTCCGCCAGGAGAAGATCATCCGACAGATCAGCGCCATCTTCGACACCCGCTCCCTGGGCTACAGGTCGAGCCTCGTGGCCATGCGGGCCGACGCGGCCCGGGTGGATGAGGCCGCCGCGATGGTGAACACCCACCCGGGTGTCAGCCACAACTACAAGCGGAGCCACGCCTTCAACATGTGGTTCACCATCGCCGTCCCGCCGGAAAAGGACCTGGAGGCGACGGTGAAGCGGCTGCACGAGCTGGCCGGGGCCGAGTCCACCCGGATCCTGCCGACCCTGCGCCTCTTCAAGATCGGGGTGAACCTGGACATGACGGGGGAGTCGAACCCGGCCGCCCTCGAGGAGCCGGCCTACAGCGACAGGAAGCGGGAAGGGGCAGACCCTGCGACCCTCACGCCGCGGGAGATCCTGGCCATCCGGGAGCTCCAGGAGGACCTGCCCTCGGAGCCCGCCCCCTTCGACCCGATGGCGGCCCGGATGGGGATCACGCCTGAGGACCTCTTTGCCGTCGCCGCGGAGCTCACCCGCCGCGGGCACCTGCGGCGCTTCGCCGCCGTCCTGCACCACCGCAACGCCGGCTTCCGGGCCAACGCGATGGGCGTCTGGAAGGTCCCGGAGAGCCGCACGGATGAGGTGGGCGCCATGATGGGGTCGGTCCGCGGGGTGAGCCACTGCTACCTCCGACCCACCTACCCGGACTGGCCGTACAACATTTTCACGATGGTCCACGGGCGGACGGTGAAGGAGTGCGAGGAGATCCTGGGGAGCATCAGCCAGGCCACCGGCATCACCGATTTCGCTCAGCTCTACAGCACGAAGGAGTACAAGAAGACCCGGGTCCGGTACTTCACCGACGAGTACGAGGCCTGGGAACGGCAGTACGCCGCCTGAGGCGGCGCCACCGCATGACCCTCGCCGCCCTGCACCTGGTCGCCGCGGCCCTCTACCTGGGGGGGACGCTGACGCTGGGGGCGGCGGTTCTCCCCGCCTTCCGGGGGGAGGGGGACGCGGGGCGGCGGGCGACACTGGCCCGGATCCTCCGGGTCGCGCACCCCGTCAGTCTGGCCTCCCTGGGGATCCTGGTCCTCACGGGGGCGGGGGGAGTCACGGCGCTGAAGGAGGCCTACGGCGCCCAGTTCGCGGCCCGCTGGTTCGGCCCCCTGGGTCTGAAGCTGCTGCTGGTGTTCGTCCTCCTCCTGGTCGCGTCCTACGAGTTCTTCGGGCTGGGCCTGCGGCTCACGCGCGCGGCGGCCCGGGAGGCGGCGGGGGAGGAGGGGCTTGCCCCCGAGGTGCACGCCCGACTGGTGGCGCGCCTCCAGAGCGTGGCGCTCGCCAATGGGCTCCTGGGTGCTGCCGCCAGCATTCTGGGCCTGGTGCTGGCCCGGGGCTGAGGGGCAGCGAGGCCGGCCGGGGATTTCATCGCGACAGGGGCGGGAGGGCTCGATGCAGATCGGGTTCGACACCATCCATCTCAACACGGGCGAGCGCCTGCAGTTCCTGGATATCACCAAGCGGGTGAGGGATTGCCTGCTCAAGCACCCCATTCGGAACGGGATGCTCATCCTGAACGCCCTCCACACCACGGTCGCCCTCTTCGTGAACGAGTTCCAGACCGCCCTCATCGAGGACATGAAGGCCATCCTGGGCCGGGTGGTGCGGGAGCGGGACGGCTATCGGCATGATGACCCCCGGTTCTCCGACTGCGACCGGGGGAACGCCGACTCCCACCTTCGGGCGTTGTTCCTGGGGCAGAACGTCATCGTCCCCATCCAGGGGGGGGAGCTGGTCCTCGGGAAGTGGCAGAGCATCATCCTCGCCGAGCTGGACGGCCCGCGGGAACGGAGCATCCAGGTCCAGATCGTGGGGGAGTGAACAGCGCGCCCCCGGGGCAGGTCCAACGGGGAAAGGTGCCCAGGTGACCCTCACGGCCATCGCCCGGAAGGTGGAGCGGGGGGAGCGGCTGAGCCCGGCGGACGGGGTGGTCCTCCTCCGGGAGGCGGACCTTTCCCTCCTCCGCACCCTGGCCAGCCTGGTCCGCTACCGGAAGCATCCGGCCCCCGAGGTGACCTACGTCGTCGGCCGGAACCTCTCCTACACCAACGTCTGCTGGGTGCAGTGTACGTTCTGCGCCTTCTACCGCCTCCCGGGGGAGGAGGGAGCCTGGACCCTCACCCGGGAGGAAATCCTGGCGAAGGTGCAGGAGGTGGTCACCCTGGGGGGGACCGAGATCCTCTTCCAGGGGGGCTTGAACCCGGCCCTGAAGATCGGGTGGTACGAGGAGACGTTCCGGGCCATCAAGGCGGCTTTCCCGGTCCACCTGCACGCCCTCTCCCCCGCGGAGCTCCTCTACCTGGCCAAGATCTCGGGCCTCAGCCTCGCGGCCACCCTGGAGCGGCTGAAGCGGGCCGGCCTGGACTCCATCCCGGGGGGCGGCGCCGAGATCCTGGTGGACGCGGTCCGCCAGGAGATCTCCCCCCTGAAGGACACGGCGGAGGAATGGCTGGCCTGCATGCGGACGGCCCACCACCTGGGCATCCCGTCCTCCGCGACCATGATGTACGGCTCGGTGGAGACCCCCGAGCAGCGGGTTGAGCACCTCTGCCGGATCCGGGCCATCCAGGACGAGACCAGGGGCTTCACCGCCTTCATCGCCTGGAACTACCAGCCGGACCACACGGCGCTGGGGGGGACCCGGACCGATGGGATCGACCACCTCCGGACGGTGGCGGTGGCCCGCCTGATGCTGGACAATATCCCCAGCCTCCAGGCCTCCTGGGTGACGCAGGGACCCGAGATCGCCCGGACCTCCCTCTTCTACGGGGTCAACGACTTCGGGAGCACGGTGCTGGAGGAGAAAGTGGTGAGCGCTGCGGGCGCCACCTGGCTCCTCTCCCTGGACGAGATCCTGGGCAGCATCCGGTCCGCGGGCTTCACGCCGCGCCGGCGCAACACCCGGTACGAGCGCCTGGAGTGATGGGCGCCGAACGGCGCTGGTTCTTCTGTCTGCGCACCAGGCAGGCCCCGGCCATCCTCCGCCAGGTCCGGCCGAAAGCGCCGGGGGGGGTGGTGGAGTTGTGGCCGGACGTCTTCGAGACGGGGCTCTACTGGCTGGCCCCCGAGACCCGGGCCCTGCTGGATGCCTGCGGGGTGGGGGTCCAGTACCTGTACAAGGTGGACGAAGCGGCCGTCCCCCTCTTCGGCCTGGAGCGCTACCCGGGAAACCCGGCCGAGCTTCCCGCTCCGGAATCGGTGCGGACCCGCGCCCTGGCCGGCCACGGGATCGGGGCCGAGTTCGTGCAGGCCCTGCGGGAGGGGGATACGCCGGTGGCCGAGCCGACCGCCCCCACCGACGCGGTCTTCTTCCTCCGGCGGCCCGGAGGGCAGGGGAATTTCCTGTGGCGCCTCTTCCGCTCCCGGGCGGATGCGGCGCACCACGCGGCGCAGCGGCGGGACAGGGACCCGAGCTTCGCGGCGTGGGTTGAGCGGCTCACGGTGGAAGAGTTCTCCGGGCTCCTGACGCCCGCCTAGGTCCGGGACCTTCATCCAGCGAGGTGACCTCATGCGCATCAAGAAGATTGTCTTCGTCGAGCCGAAATCCACCCACCTGCACGTCTACAGCAAGGTCACCATCCCCCGTCTGGGATCCGTCCTGTTGGGCACCATCCTGCGGGACCTGGGCTACGAGGTGAAGGTCTACATCGAGGACGTCGCTCCGGTGGACATGGCCGAGGTCCTCTCGGCGGACCTGGTGGGCATCTCCACCATCACCTCCACCGCCCCCCCCTCGTACAGGCTGGCCGATACCGTCCGGGCCGCCGGGATCCCGGTGGTGCTGGGCGGCACCCACGTCACCTTCATCTCCGATGAGGGCCTGGAGCACGGGGACTACCTCGTCCGGGGCGAGGGGGAGCAGGCCATCGTGGAGCTGGTGGAGGCGCTCGAGGGGAAGCGGGACGTGAGGACGATCCCCGGCCTCTCCTACTGGCGGGACGGGGAGAAGGTCCACAACCCGGACCGGCCGCTGGAGCAGGACCTGGAGGCGAATCCCATCCCGGACTTCGCCCTGGTCCAGGGGTTCAAGCGGGGGGGGATCATCTCCGTGGACACCTCGCGCGGGTGCCCGTACCCGTGCACCTTCTGCTCGGTGCCGGCGATGTACGGCTCGGGCTACCGGTACAAGTCCACCGACCGGGTCCTCCGGGAGATGACGTTCCAGGGCGCGCCGCACGACACCGCCTACGTCTTCTTCGCCGATGATATCTTCGCCGTGAACCGGAAGCGAACCAAGGAGTTACTTGGCCGGATGATCGCCGAGGGGATCACGCCGCAGTGGGGAGCCCAGGTCCGGACCGAGACGGTGGATGACGACGAGATGCTCACCCTCTTCCAGCGGTCCAACTGCTTCAACGTGTATGTCGGCTTCGAATCCATCAATCCCCGGACCCTGGAGCTCTTCAAGAAGAAGCAGGACGTGGCGAAGATCGAGCGGTCCATCGCCAAGTTCCACGACAAGGGGATCCGGATCCACGGAATGTTCGTGGTCGGCTCCGACGAGGACGACGTCGAGACCATCGAGGCGACCGGGCAGTTCGCGCGGGACCGGGGCATCGAGTCGGTCCAGTTCATGATCCTCACGCCCATGCCGGGCTCCCCGGACTACCGGAACTTCTTCGCGACCGGCAAGAAGGAGATCATCAGCCGCGACTGGTCCTGCTATGACGGGCACCACGTGGTCCACGTGCCCCAGCGGATGACCCCCTACGAGCTGCAGATCGCCACGATGAAGGCGATGCGAAAGTTCTACTCCTGGGGGAGCATCATCGAGGGGCTGGTGAAGAAGCGGGATGTCTTCACGGCGGCCATCCGGCTCTACGGGCGCCGCCTGATCAGCGAGTGGGACAAGCAAAACGGGGACTACGTCCGGTGGCTCCGGGACGAACTGTACGCCGAGGCGGAGAAGAGGCCGGTCCCCGGCCGCAGGGTGGCGGTGCCCGAGGCGCTCCTGGCCCACGAAACGGGTCGGCTGCTCCGGGAGTTCCTCGGCCGCCTGGGGCTTCAAGTGATCACGCTGGCGGAGGAGGAGCTGCAACGCCTGCACGCGCTGGCCCAGCAAGGGCTGGAGAAGCTCCAGGAGCGCGCCGACTGCTATGTGGCCCCGCTCCTGGCGAAGGCGAGGCAGGGGGAGGAGGAGCTGCAGGCCCGGATCCGCGGCTGGCGGGAAGTGATCGAGGCCAACCTGGACCGGCTGCCGCGGGTGGTGGACTTCCCCATTGACCTGTCGGCCGAGTCCCCCATCTTCACCCCCTTTGCCCGGATCGGGTTGCTCTTCACCCGGGACCTGAATCGGGTCCGGACCGCCTACCGCCAGGCGGTGGCCGCGCTCGGGGAGGCGGCCGCCACGACCGCTCCGGGCGGTCCCGTGAGCCTCCCGGTCGTCCCGGGGTAGGAGGGGCGCGGGACGGGGGTGCAGACGCGGAGCTTCCGGGACGTGCTGGGGCGGGAGGTGACCGTCCCGGACCCCCCGCGTCGCGTGGTTTCTCTGGTCCCCAGCGTGACCGAGATCTGCTTTGCCCTGGGAGCCGGGGACCGGGTCGTCGGGATCACCAGGTTCTGCACCGAGCCGCCCGCTGGGGTGGCCGGCAAGGTCCGGGTGGGCGGGGAGAAGAACCCGAACCTGGACCTCATCCGGCGCCTGCAGCCCGATCTGGTCATCGGAAACGTGGAGGAGAACCGGAAGGCGGACGTCGAGGCCCTGGCCGGATCCGGCATCCCGGTGTACGTCATCTTCCCGCGGACCGTGGGCGAGGGGGCCGGGCTGCTCAGGGACCTGGGGGGGCTGCTAGGGGAACCGGAGGCCGGGGATGCCCTGGCCGCCCGGGTGGAGGCGGCCCTGGAGGAAGTCGCAGGGCTCCGGGCCGGGCGGAGACCGGTCCGGGTCTTCTGCCCCATCTGGAAGAACCCCTGGATGGCGTGCAACCGGGATACCTATGTGCACGATGTCCTGGTGACCTGCGGCGGCGAGAACATCACGGCGGAGAAGCCCGAGCGGTACCCCCGGGTCACGCTGGAGGAAGTAGCGGCCGCGGCCCCCGAGGTGATTCTCCTCCCCGACGAGCCCTTCCGGTTCGGCCCGAAGCACATCCCCCTTTTCCGGGCCTTCCCGGCCATGCCGGCGGTGCGGGCCGGCCGGGTGTACTGCATTGACGGGAAGTGGATCTCTTGGTACGGTCCCCGCATGGCGGGGGCCCTCCCGGACCTGACCCGGGTGATCCTGGGCGACACGAGCGCGGCGGAAGGCCGGACGGCGGGTACGCGATCCTGAGCGTCGAGCGAGGTGCGAGGATGGGCAAGCTGGTGAAGGTGGCGCAGACGGCGGACCTGAACCCGGGCGAGGCGAAGACCGTGGAGGCTGCGGGAACTCCCATCGCCCTGTACAACGTGGGGGGCGCCTTCCATGCTCTCCACAACACGTGCCTGCACCGGGGCGGCCCCCTGGGCGAGGGATTCCTGGAGAACCAGGTGGTCACTTGCCCCTGGCATGGCTGGAAGTACGACGTGACCACCGGGGTCTCCAAGACGAACCCGGCGGCGAAGGTGCAGGTCTTCCCCGTCAAGGTACAGGGTAGCGACGTCTTCGTGGAACTCCCCTAGTGCCGGGCCAACTAACGTCGCCTCACGTCGTTCTCGGTCGTCGGCGGTCCTCAACGTACCAGACCGTACGCCTCCGGCCGCCTCCTCCCTCGGGCCTCGTGATGCTCGTCATTTGGCCCGGCACCCCGGCCGTGGCGTGAGTACGATCTGCAATTCGTTGGAGTCACACTAGCCCGCAGGTAGAGGTGCCCGGCTCCTGCCAGCGAGCCGGGCACCCCCCCGCGCAGGTCCCCCCTGAAAGGTCCCCGTGCCCGGCATCGCGGCGCCCGTCCTGGCGGCCCTGACGCAGTTTGCGGTCGGCGGCCTCTGGGCCCAGACGCTCGTGCCGCTCCCGGCGATCCAGCGGGGCTTCTTCGCCATCTGCACCCTCAGCCTGCTCGCGGTCGAGGCCGTCGTCCTCTGGGTGTTGGGGGCGACGGCGGCGGGGCCGACCCTCCTCCCCACCGGCACGGGGCTCCCCCTCCTGGGGGCGGCAGGCTTCGCTGCCTCCCTCCTGGCCTATCTGCTCTGTATTGGCCTGGCGGGGGAGAGGGGCGTTCGCGTGACTCGGGGTGTTGCGCTCCTGCTGGGGGGCGGGCTCCTCGTCCTGGAAGCCTGGGGGGGAAGGGGTGGCATGGGTCCGCTGGGCTTCCCCCTCCGCCTCGGGAACGCGCTCCTGGGGGCAGCGCTCCTGGGGCTGGTCTTCGTAGGGATGCTCCTCGGCCACAGTTACCTCAACCAGCCGCACCTCCCCCTCCGGCTCATTGACCGCCTCAGTAGGGCTTTCCTCTGGGCAGTTCTCGCCCAGGGATGCTACCCGGTGGTGGTGGGAGCCCTCCTCTGGATGGCGGGGGGCCTGGCCCCGGCGTTCGCCCTGGCAGGGCTGCAAGAGCACCTCCTCCTGGTGATCCTGCGTCTGGGGGTGGGGGTAGGGGGGAGCCTCACCCTCGCGCTGATCATCCGGAACTGCCTTCGCCTGTCGAATGTCCAGGCGGCGACCGGGTTCTACTACGTGGCGATGCTCACCGTGTTCCTGGGGGAAGTCCTGGGCCGGTTCCTCCTGGCCCTCGCGAACCTCCCCCTCTAGCGGGGATGCCGTGATGCGGCGCGGCCCCAGCCTGCCGGGCCTGCTGTTCGGTGCTTCCTGGATCGTCATCGCCCTTGTGCTGTTCGCGACGATGGTGGCGGGGTACGCCCGCCTGTTCGGCGTGACCGGCATCCTGTTTGCCATCTCCGTCCTCCCGCTCTCCGCCCCCGCGTACCCCTTCCTTGCCTGGTATCTCGAGGGGACCTTCCCTTGGTTCTGGGGGTTTGGCCTCCTGGTGGCGATCGGGATGGGGAGGATCCTTTTGGCGGACTGACATCACCCTGTGCACGGGGGGGTGATCGTGTACGGGGGCCATGGGGCGGCATCCGGCGCCACCCGGACCTTTTGT
>Ga0184639_10000568_pt1 | contig 14583 bp, 26 predicted proteins | sample PLM31_170_b2_FD_133155 | JGI IMG/M metagenome (GOLD analysis project Ga0184639, IMG submission 133155) | Groundwater sediment microbial communities from an aquifer in East River, Colorado, USA - PLM3-1_170_b2 | ecosystem: Environmental > Terrestrial > Soil > Riparian zone | place: USA: East... | reverse complement strand
GACTGCGTTCGCCTTCGACTTTGGTCTAGGAAGTCGGGACGCTTCGCAGCCGCAGAATGGCGGCGCATTGGTGGCGAAAAACAAAACGCCCCGGACTTCCTAGACCGTTGTTAATCATACCACACATCCCGCCCCGCCGTCAACTCACACCTGCCCCGGTGTCCTTCATCCGCCAGCGCAGCCAGCGCCCGAAGCCGAGGCCGGCCAGCAGGGAAGCCGCCAGCCAGAGAGCGCAGAGCAGGGACAGCCAGTCAGGAGTGGTCATCATGGCGCCCACTCCCCGCTTATCGCCCACCAGTGCCGCCTTTCCCGTTCCCACAGTTCGCGCAGGAAGTCGGGCCCTGCATTGGCGCGGATGCTGGCGGCGGCGCTGGCCGGGTCAGTCAGGCTGATAGCGATGCGCCGGCGGCGGGGCTGGCGGGCCTGCTTGCGGGCAATCAGCACGGCGACGGCGGGCGTGATCTCCTGGCGCGCATGCGCCACATTCCAGGCATGCGCGCCAGACTTCAGGCGGTAACGTTTTGCCAGTTTTCTCCAGCTTTTCAGCCGCTTATGCTCTCCGAGCAGAAAAGCCGGGCCGTTCCCGTTCAAGCTATAAGTCATGTTTCGCATTTACAGTTTGTAAAACGGCTGCTGGATACCATAGCGGGCATTCTGGAAGTCATAGCGCCATCCCGATAGTCGTGCCCGCCAGCCGCTTCCGGGCATGGTCCCGCAGGTACAGATAGCTCAGGTCAAAGCCGATCCCCGCGCGCCCCAGCTCCACGGCTACGGCTACGGTTGTACCGCTGCCGCAGAAGGGATCGAGGACGATGCACTTGCCTTCGCCTTGGTCATCGGTGTGGGTGCAGGTAGGCTGCCAGCCGATTGTACGGGGTGGTGTCCACGTGTTGGCTGGTCCTTTCCCGCCCTGTCGCAACCCATATTCAACCCTGTCTCTTGAGTGGTCGTGATAACTTCCAACAAACGTACGCTCTAGTTCCCGCTCCCACGGCGCTTGACAAACCCCACACGCGCGCGGGCTCGTGGCCGCCAGAATGCAGCGGCGAGGAAGCGCTGGAGGAAACGTGGCATAGTGGGCGTCGGCGTATGGCTGAGTGGGGAGGCTCCAGACGGTACGGAGGTTGCGGCTTTGCCCGTTCCCCCATTCTGTTCCGTCCCGGCCGTTACGGCCCGGGCCGAACATCGGCCGGGGTGAGACTGCCTGCAAGCCGGGGTCTTTGTTAGAATGCCGTCCCCATGAAGCCGGGTCACTCTCAAGTTTTTCTTTCACCGCCTCTGCATCCCAATAGTACCGCGCCGCCTTCGTAAACATCCAGACCGTCTCATAGTCCACCGTGGGCCGGTCACGCACACTCTCCGGCATACAGTTCGGCTTGTGCCAAATAACTCGACTTCTGACATACCACCCCGGTTCAACTTTTATCTTTGGCTCCTTCATCCAATCGGGCAAGTCAATGCTCTCGTGATGATTGAGAGCTTGAATCAAGGCACGACAATAAATCTGCTTTTCTACTGCTTCAGCAGGAATTCGCACACCCTTCTTAGTATGATAACTTTCACGAATCGCTTGATGGTTCCATGCGATAACTGCTTGCTTTCTTTTTACTAGCAGGTATGGATATATCTCCGCAATGATGTCTGCTGCTTCCCTTCCAGTAATCCGCCAGTGATATGATCCCCGCTGGCCTCCTTTAGAGGGTGGATTTTGTAAGGGACTTGTCTTTCCATAACCTGTAATAGCAACCGATTTTGTAAGTGGCTCCAGGTCACACATCCTGATTTGAAGGAATGGGGGAAAAGAATCTCCTGAGCCATGTGGCGATGTGGTACGCGATATACCTATACAGCCTTCGCCGTCTGTCAGTGCGGCTAGCCATGCCCTGTCTATTCGGTCTTTCATTCGTACATGTTCTATTGGCTCCTGAGCCAGCAGGCCAACGCGCTCGGGGATGAGCATGAGGTCTTTGGGTTTGAGGCCAGTCTTGCGTTTCATTCGCCCTACAGGTTCCCCGTGCAGGCCGGCGGCGTGTTTCCCGCCGGTCGTTCCGCCCCACTTCTCATCATTGGCGTAGCTGTCTCCGATGTTCCAGAAGCACACCCCATCCGGCCGTAGCACCCGCCAGCATTCCGCAAGCGCCAGCCGGGTAGCGGCCAGGTACTCGTCTACCGTGCGCTCGAGGCCCATCTGACCGGGGATGCCATAGTCACGCAGGCCGAAGTCAATAAGGCGGCGAAGTCACGATACATTGAACCGTGTTCGCCGCCAAAGGAATGAAAGCTGCGTTTGCCTGAGCTAGCATTCAACCTCCTTTCATGATATAATACCTAAAACCACCATAGAGGGCTTTAGATGAAACAAACGGATATTGCTTATATTGCCGGGCTGATGGACGGGGAGGGATGTATCAGGATCAAGAAGGAAAAGGCTTATGCCTGTCAGGACCGAAAGACACCCGGGTATCATGCTTCTGTACAAATCAAGATGGTTGAAGAGGGCGCCATTCGATTTGTCAGGGATATGCTTGGCGGGTGGTACTACAGGCAAAAGTCCAGCGTGAAGAATGGTAGGCCGCTTTACTGCTGGCAGTCTTCTGACCGGCAGGCCGAAACGATTTTGAAAACCATCCTTCCCTATCTTCGCGTCAAACATGATCAAGCCGATCTGGTTCTGAAACTAAGAACATTACAATCCAACAGCAAGAAACATCGCACGAAAGTAACCGGCTACAGGGATTTTCCTGATCGGTTTGGAACGGTACGCCGTGTGGCAAACTACTCCCTTTCCGATCAGTATGTTGCCCAATGCGAAACATTGTTTCTCCAGTGCAAAGAGTTCAACCGCGTTGGTATTAGATAGCACCGTCCCCGCCGCTGGCATTGGCAGCGCCGTGACGTTCGCCTGCGCCAGAACGCTCATGCCGAAACCGGCTCCGGCGGATGGTTCTCAGCGTCCAGACATATCAACCAGCCGGCGTTGCCGTCACAGATGGGGCAGGCCTCTACATCGCCGGGGTCGTACCAGAGTGGATCGTCCTCGTACAGGTCTATCCACCCATCGTCACAGCCAACCTGCGTGCATCTTTCCCAGAACATATCTGATCCGCAGACGGGGCAGCCTGGCTCCAGTTCCATATCGCTCACCCCGCTGCATCCTTCCGAGCTATCACCACCGCCACCGGCGCGGCGTCCGGCCCCCGCCCGTTGCGCGCCCGCCAGACAAACCGCGCGGCTCTGCAAAATGCGAAGTCGGGAGAGTGAAAGAAGAGGACCATAGCTTCGGCTGCCTGGATTTCCGAGAGGCCATGCCGCTTCATAAGTTTCAGAAGGCTTATGTATTGTCTGCGCTCTGTACTGATTGTCATTTCTGCCTGCCATTCGCGCTCACCGCTTCCACCCGCCGCAGCCAGTGCCATATTTCGTACAGCCCCCTGAGCGTCCGGTGACGGGTCGAGAGCACCGGCCCCGGCATGTCCGCAATATATACCTGATGGACTGGCAGGCCGACGCGGGCGATGAGCACCAGCGCCCGGCGGCTGTCTTCATTGTCGTCAAGGTACAACTGGCTGACACCGTGCGGCTTGCGCGTCACGTCCCAGTCCTTCGGGTCGCCCACGTCGGGTGCGGGCAGCAAGGAGTGCCCGTAGCGGGTCTTGTGGCGGCGTCTCATCATGTACTCCAGACAAACCCGTTATGCCCGCCGTTCTTGCCCTTGCCGCAGTTCTCCTTCTTGCTCACTATAGTGCTGTGCATCGCCGGTACCAGTGCTGCCGGTCGTGGTATTCCACGAAGGCGGCGATGCGCGGCTGGATATTCCGCTGCCACTGCCGGCGGCGGCGGCGCTGCCAGATGGCGGCTAGCGCGAAGGCCAGAAGGACAAGAGCTAACTCAGTCATTGCGATTCCTTTCGGTCCCCGCTCATTCAGGTTGGGTTATTCCTTGTTCCGGGCGGTGCGCAGGGCACCTATAGCGTCAACAATCTTGTGCATCAATACCCATGCTTCTGTTTCCCATGCTTCCACTTTCATCCACTCTCCAGGATCGGATTCAATGTAGTCGCTCAACTCTTCCGCCGCCCGCAGCACATCCGCAGCGGCGACGGCGGCGGGGAAAGCGGCGAGGGCGGAGAACATCGAGGCGCAATCTTTGTCGCTCTCCTCCCAGTTACCATCGGAGCGGAAGCGTTCAATGGCCGCTACCAGCAGCCCCGCCTGCGCTTCCGCCTGCTCTGCGCGGCCCAGGGCGGCGTCACGTTCTATGCAAGAGTCGCTCAATTGCAACGCAGTCGTTCCTGACTGTGCTCGCCAGGCAACAGCCTCCCGCTCCGCCTGGTCTTTAGCGGCAAGGGCGGCGGCGAGTTCGTTGTCATCTTCTGCCTCAATGAATCCGACAGAAGGCTGTCCCCATTCAGGTTGCCAGCGAAGGGCATAAACGCCCAGGAATTGAACTGGCACGCCCTCTGATAATTCAACTCGTATGTATTTCATCGTCTCACTCCTTGACTCGCCGGGCGGCGCGCAGGGCGTCTACTCGTAGGTATAGCCTGTTCATCAATTTGTGGAACACTTCGGTTTCGTGAGGCTCATCACCTTCACCGCGCAACTCTTCCGCCGCCCGCAGCACACTGGCAGCGGCGACGGCGGCGGGGGAAGCGGCGAGGGCGGCTGTGCTCTTTTGCCAGGCGTCCTCACGTAGAGAATCGAACGAACCAGCATCCGTTGGGGGAGGCCCAATCCACTTCATCTGTGCTTCCACTGCCCCTGCCAGCGCCGCCGCCCGCGCTTCCGCCTGCTGCTTTGACTTCACCAGTTCTTTCAAGTCCCTTTCCAGCCAGCCCCATCCGGCCTTGCGGTATCCTTCCTGCGGTGTCGGGATACCTGCTTGAGCTATCAGGCCGATGAGCGTAAGGTCAACGTCTCGCAGTTCCGCTTCCGCCTGCTGCTGCGCGGCGAGGGCGGCATCAAGCTCGGCCTGTAGATCGGCTATGTGTTCCTCCCACTCTGCGATAAGATCGGGATCACCCTCTTGATATGGCATCGTCTCATTCCCTTCTACCGGGCGCCGCTCCCCCGGCACCCTTCGCGCCCTGGTGGACGTGAGCCCGCCGCCTGCTGCGCGAAGAGTGCCGGGTCGTGAGCCGCACCCCGGTCTATTCGCTCATGCCAATGAAGAAATGCATCGGCAGCACCGTCCGGCTTGTTCTCACCCGCAGCCCCGCCAGCGTTTCCGGCACGTCGGGCGTCGCCGGGTTGACCCAGACCGTGTCGGCCTGGAAGTTCTCGGCGCGGGCGTAGTACACCAGTGCCCGACGTACTTTCTCGTCGAGGGTGCGCTTCTTATCGTCATCGAACCAGAGGCGGCCTGTGTTCATGCTGCTTCCCTGTCGGCCAGAATATCCACGGCTTCCCCGTAGGCTTCCACCATCGGGCCGTAGAGGAGATCACCGGCCTTGTCCACCTGATAGACTTCCTTGAGCTTTGTCTTAAACTGGGCCAATGCCGTTGCTGCTTTCCTGATAGCAAGGATTGCCGGGCCGTCAAACTTCAGGTCAGGGTGAGCGTCAGCCGGGGTCGTTATGCCGCGCCAGGGCAGCAGGACATGGCCGTCAGGAATGTCAGGCATTTCGGCCAGGGCCACCCGTGCCATTTCGGTATCCACGTCCGGGTGTGCCTGCGGCTCTTCTTCCTCTTTGCCAGCCTCGACCACGTCCTCATCCCACTCGGGGCCCTCTACAGATTGCGTATGCGGCGCTTCGATCTGCGGGAGCTCCAGACCGTTGCCGGGCAGGGCGGAGCGTTTCAATTCCAGCAGTCCGGCTTTCACCCATTTGGGATCGGCCTCAATGCTCAGCAGCCACTTCTTGCGCCGCGCGCGCTTGCCGTTCTCGCCTGAGGGCGTGCTGATCTCCATTGGACGCCGCCGTAGCTTGAGCGGAATGCCAGCTAGACGACCGCCGTTCAGGGCATATAGACCGGCAAGCTGGCTGGAGAGAAAGATGCAGTCATGGATGCTTGTCGTGTGCACGGTCAGGAAGGCAAGCCGCTGAAGTTCGGGGATCAGGACCTTAAGGCGACCAACGGGCCGACAGTACACTTGCTCGATCTTGCCCTTTGAGTTCGTGTATGACGTGACGGGGATCCTTCCGTTACACTTTTTCTCTGGCACTCCACCTATCACCAGCTTTTCGCCAGTTGCGTGGTCAATCTCATACTGGATATATTCGCCGTTGCATCGGTGCAGCATTGCTCCCGCAAGGTATGCCTCCCGCCATGCGTCGAAGTTCCTGTCCACTTCATTGAACGGCAGCAGGATATTCAACTCGTCGGGTGTCTCGCCATACTTCGCCGCGAACACTGCCGCGCTTGCCGCCTCGCGCTCATCGAACTCGACCCGGAAGTAGGTCAGGTCTTTTCCGGGCTGCCGCTCACCCTTCGGCGCACCCTTGCGGATTGCGCCGATCTCTGGAAAGCTGGCTGGCCGGTCTGTAATGCCTTTGATGCTCATTGCTCAGTCCTCCCCGAATAAGGCCGCTATTGCAGCCTTCCGGTCTATCTTGCGTTTCGGCGCAAGCTCAGGATAGTTGGCGGCGACAATTGCCGCGTCATTGATGTTCTGATGCTGCCAGGCGTGCGCGTGCGCCTCAGTGACGAAGCCGCCCGGCTGGCAGTTGTTGGGGCAGACTACCTGCCAGTGGCCGTCAAGCCACTTGCTGACCAGCGAGCCGTGACACTGCGCACACACGTGGGTTATGACAAGGTGCTGTTGCCGGGCTCGTTCGTTCCAATCTATCTGTGCGGCTGGGGCGGTCACTCGGCACCCCCTTCCTGCTCTCCTAACCAGTCAGAAATTTGTTGCTCGGTCAGGGTAAATCCAGCGTACGGAGCCGGGGAGATAAACTGCCATTTGAAAGGCTGATGAAAAGCCCATGCTTTCATGTTGCCCCGGCGTATCTGCTCGCGGGTAGGCTGCTCGTCAAAGAAATCAGCCAGGATACTCAGAGCGGTATCCGCCGGACCGCTTCCGCCATAGCCCCACTCAAAACCCGTTGGGCTGTGAGCAACAACATGCCTGAGGGGGCAGGTCTCGCCGCTTTCGTCTTTGACGAACACCCGGCAATCGCCAATCTCTTCGTCTGCGGGTCGTTGTCCAATGTACGTTTTCATCATCATGTCCTTATAGAAGCAGGGCCTGACTGGCAATATTTGAAAGATCGGGATGGCGGGTCTGCCAGTCCTCCAGCATTGCGACGGCCTGGACTTCCACATTGGCGCGGGCCTTATCCAGCCCGCGCCCGTGGTTGGCACCGCCGCAGATGCAATCGCACTCCGGTTTTGCGGCGTTATAGCACTTCGCGTCGCAACGCCCAACACATCCTTTAGAATTGCAAACTGCAATCAGGGTCACTTCGCGCCGCCTTCCGCCTTGAGCAACAGGGCGGCGAGTGCGGCCAGCGGCTCGGAGCCTACCAGTACCCGGACGTGCGCGAACTTCCACGAGGCGACTGTTTCCAGGCCGGGGTATCCGCCCTGGATCGAGTCCATCAGGTCTCGCGCAGCCTGCTCCAGTTGTGCTATCCGGTCTGCGTCGGGTAAAATTCTGTGCTGGTTGCGATAAGTATTCTTAGACATGTTTGCCCCTGTCTCTGGAGCGGTGCTATACTCTTCCGCGACTGCGGCCCGCTCCTGTGCCGCTGTCGCTCGCCCCGGACCGTAACCGGGGCGTTTGCTTTATCGGTAGTCTATGATCTTGCTACCTTTGGAATTATTGCAGGGCTCACAAAGCGACTGGATATTTCCGATGTCATTCCGGCCACCCCTGGACAGCGGTATCACATGGTCCGGCAAAACGCCTCCTACCTGACCGCAAGCAAGGCAGCGGTTCCCGAATTTCACGCGCAGGTAAAACCACTCATCGTCTGTAAATCGTCCCCCGTTGTCCTTGATACGTTGCCTCCGCCTCAGGCGCTTCTCGGCTCCATGCTTCTTGCTATATTCTCTACCCAGTTCTCTACGGCGAGCACGGTGCTTATCTTTATAAATTCGGTCGTATTCACGTCGCGCTTCAGGGTGTGTTTTCCGCCACACATTTTGTTGGGCATGATCACATACTTTGCACCAGGACCTCAGGCCACTCTTTGCCCGTTTCTCTTTTGAGAACTCGGAAAGCGGCTTATACTCTTTGCAATTCGAACACTGCTTCACCTGAAAATCACTGGCTTGACTCATTGACGTAAAGTGTGATATAAACGAATCAAGGGAGAGAGAGAATGCCACCAGGTATTCAAAACTCCGCAAATGAGGGCCGGGCCACGATCCCGGCTCTCAGCGTTTAGAGCGTCGGTCACTTGCTACGTCGGGTTGCTTTCGCGCTCCGGCTCAGGATCGGTCTTGCCGTTCAGGGTCCTGGCTACCAGCGCAATCCCCAGTTCCACGATTGCGGTCTTGCTCATGCCAGTTTTCCTGACAACTTCCGCCAGGTTGTCGAGCGCAGCCTTCGATAACTTCAAGCCAGTAGGGATTTTCTTGTCAGCCATACTGTCTTTATACCATATTCGGCTATACTAAGTCAATACCTTTTCGGTTATAAAACCTGTAGATTTCTATAGGTTTGCGGTTATAAAACTCAAACCTTGCAGACAAAACCCCGCCCCCCGGTGCCTTCAGTCGGGGGAGAGAGAAGCCGGAGGGCGGGTGGGGAGCCGCAGGCGGACAGGAGGTGGTCGCGCCTGCGGGCTTCCTTCTATATGGGGTATGGCCGCACGCCAGCCGCGCCGCGTCAGGCCGTCTTGCGATTTACCAGCGCGTGGTAGGCCTGGTTTGCCAGCGCAGCTGCCACAGCCACTGCAATAGCCGCGAACGGCTCACCGAGCTTATCCAGCGTCTCGGGCGGCACGTATTCCACCACCGCCCAGGCTGCCAGACCGATCAGGCCGCTCGTGGCAGGCATGGCGATCCGCTTGAACGCCGGCTTCTTTTTCTGGAACCAGGCCCAGTGCTCGCCGAGGTATGACGTGAGCATGGAACCCAGCACTGCCGCGCCGCCGGCCGTAAGCCATTGCAGCGCATCACCAAGGTTGATAACGTTCATTTCTTCACTCCTTTTTAAGACATTCTGCCAGGCGGCGCTCCAGTAAGACGACCATCTCACTCAGCCGCCGGTTCTCATTCGTCAGGGTGGTAATGATCTGCGCCAGTGTGCCGGTATGACTCGACCGCCGGAAATCCGCAAGCAGCGTCACCAGAATCCCGATAGTCAATACCCCGGCCATGCAGCCGAGGACCAGCCAGAGCAGGTCGGTCACAGTGGCAGCATCAGCGCGGCCACCACACACGCCTTGCCGAGGCCGTCCCAGTTCACGGACGCTTTCACCTGGAAGCCCGACAGCAGGAAGAACACGACGGCGGTGATTGCAAGAATTAACTTCACTGGATTACTCCTTTCCTTTTATATTGGATAGTGCCACGGCGAGTCGCGCCCACTGTTCCCGCTCGGAGGCGTCATGCGAGATCAGCAGTGCATTCAGTGCGGCGATGTTCTGGCCCATTTGCTTCATTTCGCTCACCATGTTTTCCAGTGCGTCCCGGTTCTGGTGGCTGCGATCACTCAGGAAGGTTCGCCATTCGGTATCGCGCCGGATCTCCTGTGCCAGGTAATCGGCCCGCTCCTCCTTGAGGAACGTCTGCCATATAGCATCTCGCTTCGTTTGCTCGTTCTGATACGAATCCACCATCCTGAGCGTAAAAATGATGAAAGCCCCAACGATGGGGATTTGCAACAGAAGCGGGAGAACGGATGCCCAGTCCATCTACGGTTTCACCAGAGTCCCGAAGAGCGCGATCTGCCGGTCAATGAAGGTACTCTCCGTCCCGGCCAGTTGCCCCCGGTCGGTCCACTGCCTGTATTTCGTCTGTTGCAACGTCCATGGAAAAGGCAAATCGAAGGCCGCCTCCGTGCCGTAGCTGGCGACGGCCAGACCGTATTCTTGCGACCAGACCGGCGAGGTCGTGACCAGCGGCCAGGCCCACTTTGCCGTGTAGATGTCCGGGACCAGCCCGCGCCAGTCCTGGCACAGATACAGCCAGTCGTGATACCAGTTCTCCAGTCGCACCCGGTCCGCAATCACTTCTCCCGCCCGCGGCTCGGCGTCCAGGATCGGGTTCTCCTCTCCCGGATCATCGGCTAGGAAAGATCGGAAGGCTTCGAACTGCGGCTCCGGTGGATCGGTCGGGATGTAGTAGATGTAAGGCATACGGGGAACACGGCCCTTAAACCCGGCCCAGTTCTCGCGAAAGCGTTCATCTATAAGCGTGCCGGTGCAGACACGCACCATTGCAAACTTCACCAGGCCGGTCCCGACCAGCAGGCCATGGTCAATCTTCCCCTGGTGCCTGGAAACATCCACACCCGGATCGCCAATCTGGATCACTGGAAGATCCGGTGGCCGGTGCGCCAGGAAGAACGTCTTCGGGTCAGTGAAATGCGCCAGCACAGCGGCCATATCATCGCCTGGCCAGTACAGAGGATCGTCCGCCAATTTGCCCGATTCGGAAACGTCCCAGTGTAGATGCGGCGCCTGACCGTAGGGCAGCGGCATCCTGCCCACGGTCCCGATCTGCGTGAGCCGCGTGACGGCCTGACCTGCGCTCACCATTCGCTCGCCGAGGTGCCCGGCCCGGAAGTGAACGCCGCCCACCAGGACCACGACGACGTTACCCCAGCTTCCGGTCGGGACCAGAGCCGAATAGGTTGTGACTCCGTTGCCGGGCGCGTACACCGGCTGGCCCAGGTCGGCTTCCGTGCCGCCCGGCAGATTGAGATCGTCGCCAGTGTGTATGCTGTAGCTGCTGCTGCCAGCAATCTGGTAGCGCACGCCGTAGCCCAGCGAGACGTACCACACGCCCGGCGGGTAGCGGACGCGCTCGGCTTCCGTGCCTACAGGCGCATAGAAATATGCCGCTGTTGGCGGTTCCGGTTCGGGTTCCGGCATCAGGTCAAAGAAACCTCACGGATGGCGTGTTCGGGTCCTGCCAGAGGCTCTCACCGCCGGTGCCGACGATGAGGAGCCGGTTATCCCCGAACGTCCACTCGAAGTGGATTACGTCCCGATACACCTCAAAGAGTTTTCCCGCAGGCTCGACGACGATGCTCATGCCATCAATCTTGCGGCGGGTCAGACTGCGGCCCGGCTCGATCTTGCACACACCGATTCGGTACAGTTCTCCAGCCATATCATCCTCCAGTGGGGGTAGGTTATTTCCATAGTCTCTCAAATAGCCGGGGATGCGGGTCCCCGCAATGTCGTGCCGCGCCCAGATGTCGTTCCCGGCATTGCCGGAAGTGAAGATCGCCGCGCCGACCACATACGGGTCTTTGCGCAGCTCCTCGCCGTACCAGATATAAGCGTCGGCGCAGTACCGCTCCGGGTCGGTGGTGTCGCCGTGAGCAATCCATTGGTCTGCCAGATCGCGCCATGCGCCGGTCACGTAGCCCGGTGGCCCCTGCACCCGGTCAAAGCCGAACTCGGTCATCACGACCTGTACGCCGGTTTGCTTGATCTCCGGCACATTGCGGTAGCGCAGTGGGTTGTCTCCGACTCCGAAGCCGGGCTTTGCGCCCATGTACTCATGCAGACCCAGAAACCCATTGTGGGCCACGGCAGACTGGAGGGCCGGAATGAACGCCGACCACAGTCGGAAGTCAGGGGTTCCGGTGGAGAAGTTCCCCACGACCCCACGCAGGTCCAGACCAGCCAGCAGCTCCAGACGCCGGCTTTCGAAGCTGGCAAACCACGCCATGCGCCGCAGGCACTCGTCGAGAGGCAGGTCCGGGTTGGGTCCGTGAGAGAGCGCCGGTTCGTTGGGACCGGTCCATATTTTGACCGCGGGGTTCAGCCGATACTTCTCCTCCTGGCGTCCGACAAACCATGCGGCCGCGGTCTCGGGGGAGATGCCGCGCTGGTAGTCGTTCACCGGGTCCAGTGAGGCATCTGCCTCTACGATCCGGCCTACCACGGTCGCACCCGGCCAGGTGGCGGCAATATCTGCGGCGGGGCCGAAGTCGTCCACCAATACCCCGCCCCAGCTACCAGCAGCCATCAATTCCCGCCAGCCGCCCGCTGCTCCGATACGGTGAAAACCAATCTTCATCACGCCTGCTCCTGTTTTGCTGCTTCGCGCCCGCGCTGCTCAGCCAGTTTCAACAGCGACTCGCGGATATCCTTTTCCACCAGTGACAGCGCTTCCAGCAGTAGCTTCAGGTCGGCTTCAGCGGTCACACTCTGCGCCGACGTAATCATCCCGATACGTCCGTTCTGGCGATTGACCGAAAGCGTCAACAGCAAATCAGTTGCAACCTGCGGGACTGCTTCCGGTGTCTCTGCGCGTTTCCTGTTTCGCTTTGCCATATCAAATCAATGAGCAAATGACAAATGAACTAATGACAAAGTTTTGCTCATTTGCTCATTTGTAATTTGTCATTCTTTCATGCCCACGCCGGGACGAACCGCACGCCGTTCTGCGTGTCAATCCTGATCCACTCATTCTGCGCCGCCGCCGCCGGGCCGGTGCCGCCGATGGTTCCGAAGGTAGGCGCTGCCCCGCCGCCGAGGGCAACCGCCGTGTCGAGGCGCACGCCGCCCGCGTCCACCCACAGGGAATAGCTATTCGTGATCGTAACCGGCCCTGCCCCGCCGCCGAGTGGCGAATTGGCGATGTAAAGCGTCGCCGCATTGGTTATCGTAAGGGCGCTGGCTGCCGAGTATGTGCTCTGCCCGATATTGACCAGGTTGAAGCCGGTCGCGGTTGTGATACCGGTCGCGCCGGTGATCGTGATGGTGTCTGCCGGGATGCTTACAGCGTCCAGCACGGCCCCGGCCGCCGAAGCCACCGTGACTGCCGTATCGAGCCGGGTCTTGCCGCTGTCCACCCACAGGGCCAGCGTCTCAGGGCCCTTGATATAGAGACCGTAAGTGGTCGTTCCATACAGCGTGTCTACATAGATGCCATAGGAAGTCGTGATGGCATTGCTGCCTGAGCTCAGCAGAATATCCACCCAGAGGCCATACGCCGTAGTAATCGGGCCCCCGTCCACACCGCTGGAACCCTGTTCCACCCGCGCTCGCAACGCATAAGCACTTGTGGTAGTGCCGTCCACAGTGTTCTGTGCTTGAAAGTCACCGGCCAGCAGATTGGTGACCGTGATACCGGATGAAGGTGACCCCGGCCCGTTGGTTGCCTTTCCATGTACCGCAATCAATGTGGATAGCGTTCCGCCGGATCCCGAACTGGCGCCCGTCACTGCGTCAAAAAAACCGCCTTCGGGCGTTCCGGTGAGGGATAGAGCGGCGGCCTGAAAAGAGACACTGGAAAGAACTTGCAGGCCATGCGGACTGGAGGACGAATTTGCATTGAATTGAAAAACAGACTGGATGAGTGCTGCCTGAGAGCCGAAGTTGACGTAAGTCTTTTGAATATCGAAGGAGCGGTCAGTCTCAAAGCCCGGTATATCCCCGATGCGCAGCTTGTCCCCGAAATAGACCTGGCCGTCCTTGACGAACAGGGCATACTCAACATCAATCAAAGCATCAGGATCGGATGGATCGTTCTCAATATAGACTGTGGCGGCATGCGCTGCGCTGGCCGTGCTGGAGAAATCAATTGTCGGGCGAGCAAAGGTATATGCGCCGAATGGCTCTGTGGCGATTGTGGCAGTCCCGGTGACTGTCACCGTCCCGGCGTTGAATTTGATCGCATCCAGGACCGCGCCTGCCGCCGAGGCCACTGTCACCGTCGGCGTGATCGTCAGCGTCCCGACATCATTCCGCAGGTCGCCGCCGCGCAGGGTCAGGTCCTGCAGGATCAGGTCGCCGTTGGAGTCGCTCGCCAGTATTGCTGCTGACTGGCCCGGATTGGACGATGAAAGTATCTGGTGGGTGTGGCCGAAACCCGTGAGGAGATTCGTCGTGGAAACCGTCAGAGTAAGCGGCGTGGTAGACGAGCCGGTCTCCCCGCTCTGCCCAATAGTCAGGGAGCAGTCCGCATTCAGGTAAATCTCGGCCTTGAGCACCGGGGGAACGCTGCTGTCAAAGAACTGGATGCCCCGGTAGTTGCAGCCGATCACGCGCAGGCCCCGGTCGTCAAACTCAAGTGCCATGTCTCACTGCCTTCTTACCCACTGAAGCCAGAATTCCGGTGAGTAGTTACCGGATGCCAGGACGCTACCCGCCTTGCCTGCGTAGGCTTGCAATTCCACATAGTCGGTGGCATTCAACGTATCCACCGTTCCGACATTCAGCGAGAAAGCAGAGGTCCCGCTGAGTGGCCCGTATACACGAGCCAGAACGGTGGTGCCGTTTTTCAGGACGCGCACGCCCCAGTCCTGCCCCGGATTGGACTGGCCGGAGAACTCGATATTGCCGCCAATCAGATACAGCCCGGCTCCGTTCGCAGGAACCGTAAGCCGCCCGGTGCTGCCCGTTACGGTGTGCACCGAATCGGTGTCGTATCGCTCACTATCGAATGTCAGAGACACCCACGTTGCGCTTGCCGTAACGATGGCACTGGCGTTGAACGCCCGCGCTGCCGG
>Ga0184639_10000567_pt1 | contig 14616 bp, 16 predicted proteins | sample PLM31_170_b2_FD_133155 | JGI IMG/M metagenome (GOLD analysis project Ga0184639, IMG submission 133155) | Groundwater sediment microbial communities from an aquifer in East River, Colorado, USA - PLM3-1_170_b2 | ecosystem: Environmental > Terrestrial > Soil > Riparian zone | place: USA: East... | reverse complement strand
GACATCCTATTAGCACTTTGTGCCCGCCGCATTGGCGCCGATCTATATACGTTCAATCGTGACGATTTCGATTTGATCCGCCGTCATAGGCCATTTTCTCTCAAGTCATTAACACAATGAGTCGGGGTTGAGCAACGTCCGCGTCACTCCGATCGATCGCCCGCCCGCAGCCGATAAAGCCTGCAAATTCTGATGCGCCAGGTCCAGCGCTTAAATGAGTGCCGACGAACACGCCTCACGATGGCTCGAAGACGACGAGCAATGGCTGCTCGATTGCGGTCAAGGTGATCTTTCCCCCATCAAATTATCCGCGAGTTGTTTCTATCAGAAATCGGACGGCAGTAAGGCAGAAAGTCGAATCGTAGGAGTTGGAACCCAAGCCGCCCCCCACGATCAACTGCATTCGGCTGCTGGGAGCGTGATCGAATCAGATAAATTAACTCAATACTCCGGTCCGACCCCCGTTCCCGCTCTATCGCGATTCGTTTGAATGCGGTTAGATGCGAAAGTTTCTGCGGGTCAGCGATCCGAATGATTGTTAAACGGCTTGAACGGTTTGTCCGCCATAGTCCTCCACGGGCGGATCAGCCTCAGGCTGAGACGGATCAGCCTCAAACTGCTTGGCTGAAACGTCTGGAACGGCTTGAACGCCCAGATCAAACCCGCGTCCCTTTAGTCACCGAATTCAACGATTTCCGATTGGCTCCAACCCGCTATTTGTGATGGCGCGGGCCGCCTCCGGCGAGGCGAGGAATCTGATCAGCGCGTGAGCAGCGTCCGAATCCCTGGTACTCAGGGCGACACCTGCCGAGAACACAGAAACCTTCTGCACTTCCGGCGGCAGCGGTGTCACATGATCGATGCCGGGCACGGGAAGTAGCTCGCTGATCTGCTGGAAGCCGATTTCCGCCTCTCCCCGTGCGACCACGGCGCCGACTCGCTCACCACCGCCGATTAGCCGGCTTTTACTCATCACCTGGTCGGCTATTCCCAAGCGCGGATATAGCTCCGTGGTGAGATATTCGCCGCTTACGCTGGCGGAGTACGCGATGGATTTCGCCTGCAGAAGCGTGCGTTTCAGCGCGTCGACCGTGCTCAAGTCCGGCTTGGGGGCTCCTGCCCGCACCGCCATACCGATGGCTGAGCGCGCGAGGGGAGTATAGCTTGCGGCCATGATCAGACCGTCCTTGATGAATCCAAGAAGCACGGCATCCGCTACAATGACAACGTCAACCGGTTCGCCACGTCGCAGCCGATTCGGAATGGAAGTCTCCCCCGTCCCAATAGACGTTGCGGCGGTCACGAGTTTTTTCTTTGTAAGGAGTTCGAGTCGGGGAATGAGTTCAAGATATGCCGCGGTAAAAGCGCCCGAGGTCATGACCCGGATGTCATCTGTCATCGTATTCATGGTTGTCTTAATCTATTCAGTTGTATTCTGGAGGAGGTCGTTAGATTACCTATCTTACAGTCTTTTATCCCTAAAGCCTGCGAGCAATCAAGTTATGCGTCACTCCATAGTTAGGCAAGTGTGACACGAATTCCGAATTCGAATGTGCCTTATATAAATTTCTTGCTTAGCTCGCGTAATAGAAATACAATCGGTCCAAACTCGGTTAATGGAAGGCGTAGGGACATGAAATCACAGAGGCAGAGAAAGGTGGTTTATGACTTGGTGCAACCGAAGACTAAACTTAAGCTACAACATCAGCAACGTCCCTCGGACCGTTTCAATCCAAAAATCGCTGAGCTAGACGTTATCTGGAAGGACAATCAACGCGGGACCTTGCCCAAGCTGCTTAAGCTCAATGAATCACTGAGAACAACTGAATGGCCATATCCTTTCAATACTACCACTCACAGGATTCGGGAGGCTGATGCCCGGAACCTGGACTGGATTCCGAGCCGCTCCGCGCATCTTATCGTCACCTCTCCTCCGTATTGGACCCTGAAGCAATATGAGACTCATGCGGGCCAGCTGGGGGAAATAGATTTATACGAGAAGTTTCTAGACGAGCTGGACAAAGCCTGGGCAGAATGCGCACGTGTGTTGGTCCCAGGCGGCCGCATCTGTTGTGTGGTTGGCGATGTCTGTGTTCCACGCAAACGCGAAGGACGCCACTATGTGATGCCGCTGCATGCTGACGTTCAGGTGAGGATGAGAAGGATAGGGTTGGACTGCCTAACCCCTATTCTATGGTTCAAGATAGCCAACGGCGTTACCGAGGCCAGGGGCAATGGCGCAGGTTTTTACGGAAAGCCATACCAACCCGGCGCGATAATCAAGAACGACGTCGAGTACATTCTCTTTTTCAGAAAGGGCGGTGAATATCGTTCACCGACTCCGATTCAAAAAACCTTGTCGATGTTGTCCAAAGAAGAAATGAGAAGTTGGCTGACGTCAGCCTGGTCGGACATAAAAGGAGAATCGACGAGGAAGGGTCATCCTGCCCCATTTCCAGTCCCGCTGGCCGAGCGGCTAATCAGATTGTTTTCCTTTGCCGGCGACACGGTGCTGGACCCGTTTTGCGGAACTGGCACTACGTCAGTTGCGGCAATTAACACCGGCCGGCACAGTATTGCTTGCGATATCGAGCCTAAATACGTTTCGCTCGCAATCGAGCGCTTATTAAAGGAAACCAAGCATGAGCGTACGCATGGCGCGACGACCTGCATTGTAACGACAGAATAAAGCTATGCGGCTGCTGGAGACATTCAGCCAGTTATTTGACGGCACCAAGTATCTCCACAGAAAATCCAATCTTGGGGACCTCGTTGCTGTAGAATTTTACGAAGATCTAGTCGCGCTCGGTAAATCCGCGAAGTTGCCGCCCAGAATTGTCGCTCACGACCGAGTCATCAACTTGAGAAATGTCACGATTGGAAAGACAGCACGGCGTGGTGACGGGACGCTGGGCGAGCTTGTGCCCTCTGCGGTAGCTATCGTCGAAAAGGACTTTGTCGTGGCTCGCGGCCCGACGGCGAACATTGAAATCGGCGTTGAAGCTAAGATTTTAGCCAAGGCGATGATCAAGCAAATCGATCGCGTCATCGGCGACTTGCACCGGCAAGTAGCGATGTTCAAGAAACATGGCGGAAGTCCGATCTGCATCGGTTTTGTCGGGATCAACTGGTCGAACTTCTACATGTCCTACGAAGGACGCAGACGTTTCCCCACTGATGGCAAGAAATATAAACACCCGATTCAAGAAGCGGCCGATGCTGAAGCCCGGCTGAGAAAAGATGCCTTGCCGGTCTTTGACGAATTCCTGATTCTCAACTTTACGGCTACAAATATCCGGCCATACCCATTTGCCTGGAAAGATTACGGTGCGTTGAGTTGGAGTACAACGCACTATTGACCCGAGTCTCGCGCGAGTATGATGTTAGATTTTAGGGAGCCAGACCTAACGGAGTGGCCGACGGTCGCCCCTAAGATCGCACCAGACGAATAGGTTGGTATGCGATCGCTAACGTACTGGTATTTTGAAGTCCGCGAACATTGAGAAATATATCAACCTGAATCCGGCGTGAGAACCCTTCCATGATGCGGCGGATACGAGCGAGAATTAGTGAATTTCGGGCTTACGCCGAAAGCTACCTTTAAGTTAGCTTTTGGAACAATAAACTTAAACTCTGAAAAACGTGTTTTTCACGCCGGATTCAGGATCAATACTCAGGCCCGATCTTCACGTTCTCGGATTGTTTAGATATCCAGGCACGGCCCCCGACCCGTTCCTCCTCCTTTTCAGCGGGGCGGCAAAGGCTTGTTGCCGTTAATAGTATTGAAGAGCTCGATCGTCTCCGCGTCGCGCGGCACGGTCCTTATGATTTCGGTTTGTCTTTCCGGCATCATGGGACTGGGATCGTCTCCGGTCAGCTTCTTGAACTCCTTATGGAACTCAGGGTCTTGAAAAGTCTTCTTCATCGCGTCCCGCAGAACTTGCACTAGCTCTTTGGGCGTCCCTGGGGGAATAAGGTAGGGCGTTCCTACGCTTCTCGTGGCGCGCGTCAGGGCCAGGAACCGCCGCTCCCGTTCTGATTTCACAAAGGTGTCGATTTCGCGGACATGATCGAACTCCGGCTCCTTGTCTTCCCTGGGTATTTTCATGACGGCCGCAAAATCGAACATTCCTTTTTTCACGGCATCGGGATTTCGCCGGATCACCTCGGCGGTGTTGTTGCTGCGCGCATCGACCTCGCCGCTCGCCATGGCGACGTCGACTTCCAGGGACCCATAGCCCAAGACAAATTTGGCGTCTTTGAGACCCAACAGCCAGACAAAGGCGCGACCGTAAGTATACGTAGTATGGCCCATGGTCGTTGCGCCGATTCTAAGCCCGGAATGGGCCTGCAGTTTCTCTATGTTGCTCAGACCCAACTCTTTCCGAATGAAAAAAGCATAGTGAAAAGCGCTGTCGGTCGATCCGAGCCAATGAAATTTATCGACGTCATAATCTATCCCGGTCTCCCTCAGAACGGCGCTGGTGAAAATACCGCTGCTGACGTGTCCGATGGTAAGACCGTCGGGGCGCGCTGTGTTAAAAAGGAAGTTGGCCGCCTTGCGACCTCCGGCGCCGGGCATGAACTCAGTCACGATGGTGGGGTTTCCCGGAACGTATTTCTTTAGATAAGGCATGACCGCTCTCGAACGTATGTCGCCCGAGCCGCCCGGCTCGCGGCCCTGGACAAGTCTGATGGTCTTCCCTTGATAATACGGAGACTGGGCATAAACATGCTCGCTAAATCCCGGGTGCAAGAGAGCGCCGAGAACGCAGATCGCGACAAGTATTGCCGTTTGCATTTTCAACCTCCTGCCGGTGAACTCGCCCGTCTAATATGACTTTCTTGTGAAACTAGCAAGTCCCCTCCCCTTTTTGCGTGACGCAACTAGACACCAGGAAAAATATCTCTGGTCAAAGCCGGGAAGATTGTCTGAAGATTGTCCAGAATAGAAAGCCCGACCCCATGGCCTCGCTACTACGAGCCACTCCGCCATCCTGTTGCCATTCGGCCCTTTTCCTGTGTCCAAAGTTATAGGGCCTACCTCTTTCCAGAAATTTTTCCCCGGGGCAAACAGGACTTCTCCAGTTTCCGTCGTGTCCCTGTTACCGTGTCGCCGCCATTACTCCGCCGGTGTGGACCATCTCTTAAGCCAGTGTGACATGGCCCATTCTGTCTTCTCAGCCTAAGGCTGATCGACCACCGGAGTTCGAACCTTGTTTGACGAGGCTTGCTCAGCGTTCACTCGCGTTGCAACCCGGCAATTCGCTCATCAGCCCATGGCTGAGTTTGTCGGTAGGCTTCAACATGTCGATTGCTCTTCATGTCGCTACCCAAGCTAGGCGGCTTCTGGCTCTTACCGCTGCGGGACTTCCCTCACTAAACGTGAGAGTCACCCTATGGATCACGACAGCAATTCATCTGGACACACACTTAGTCAACAACATCCCCTAAAAGCTCCCCATGCCAGCCCCCAAGCGGGTCCCCCTAGCAGCTTGACGGATGTAATACCATGGAGTATGCCTCCGCTTACTTATGTCATTGCCTCCGATCGAAGGTCGCACCACCGGGACAACAGAGCCATCGCTTGAGGGTTTGGCACCCGAAATTACGGGAAAAAAAAGGCACCCCGTAGGGGCCGCGCTACTCACTTTCTTGACGCCGGGGCTGGGCCAACTCTACAATACTCAACGGAATAAAGCTGTTGTCATCTATTTGCTCTCCCTTTCTGCGATTTCGATCTTGGCTCTAACTACGATAGCATTTACTTTTTACGGGATGATGTTTCTTCTGCTGGTGGTTTTAATCTTTCTCGGTTTTGTCATTGCGGACGCGGCGAAGAATGCAAAACGGCTTGGCATTATTACATTGCAGAAATACAACAAGGGGTGGGTTTACGTCTGCATATTCCTTGTTCATCTGTTCATCATTATGCCCGTTCTCGAAACTGTGTTTCCCCGCTCGGTAAAGGCTTTCAAAATTCCATCCGGAGGCATGCTGCCGACTTTTGAGATCGGGGACCATATTATTGTTGATCTCACCTCTTACGCGAGGCACACGCCGCAGAGAGGAGACGTACTGGTTTTTATTTTTCCAGAGGACAAATCCAAAGACTTTATTCAGAGAATCATTGGCCTACCGGGGGAAACAGTGGAGATCAGAAAAAAGAAGGTGTTCATTAACGGACAGGAGCTTTCCGAGCCGTGGACGGTGCAGCTGGACGAAAACAGCGTCGGCGCGCAAGCCAATTTCGGACCGAAAGTCGTGCCGGAAGGAGCATACTTCGTCCTAGGCGATAATCGGGACCACAGTTACGATAGTCGGTTTTGGGGTTCCGTAGATCGCTCCCTTTTCAAAGCTAAGGCGCTTTATATTTACTGGGCCACGGACAAAGGACGAATCGGCACCGCGATCAAATGAGGCGCCGCCGCTACATTTAAACCGCTGCCTAGCCGCGTCATTTGCGGATTTGCGCAATTGAGCAAACGTGATAAATGAGGCGGCATGGAAGAACGGGCCTACAGGCAATCGCGCCTCTGCCGAGTACTGGGCAATCCCCTGGCTTACTCGATCGTCAGCCTACTTGCGGAGAATAAGGACATGACCCCCAGCCAGATTTCGCGCGGCGTTGGCCGAAGCGTGTCGCGTGTGAGTCACGTTTTGGCGGGGCTGCGTATGATGGAAGTCGTGAGATACGAAACCAACTGGAGGCAGGCGAAGTACAGGCTTAAGCATCCGCGCCAGATCCGGCAGATCATTTCTGCTCTGGAGCAATTCATCGACTCGGCTTCGCCGTCCAAGTGATAGTGCGCATTTGCGCAGCAAGCTCGATCTCATTTGCGGATTTGCGCAATTGAGGAGTGAGGGTCAGAGTGAGGGTCAGGTCTTTATCTTTGCTGTTTCAGATCGAACTCTAAAAAATCGGTTGGTGTCAGTGGTGTCAGTGTCAGGCATTGCTTATTGGATTATTGCAAGTGGTCTCGATTTGTCGGCGGGGGGAACATTATCAAAGAAACAAAGCCTGACATCATGCCTCGCAGGGAACGGTCCGTCGCGTTCGTCTAAAAGTTACGGCTGGCGAGTTTGCGGCCCTAGGAAAAGACTTCGCCGCCGTGATTCCAGGAAGCATCTAGGGTCGGACGAGAAACGTCAAAGGTAAAGACCACGTAACCCCGCGTCGTCTCTACTACCGCTCCGTACTTTCACGATGGCCGCTTCGCGACGCTCGAGCAGTCCGTCCGCTTCATGTGGGAGTACCAGCAGAAGGCCGGGACGACGGAAAAGCTGACGGAGACCGACCTGCGCGACCTGGTGGAGTTCCAGCGCATCCTGTGAGGCGCCCGGCCGGGAGGAAAAGCCAACACGTCGTCGTCGGCTTCACCGGTCCTCCAGCTACCGGCAACAGGGTCAGCAACGGAATGAGACACCGATATACTTCGCGAATTTGTGATCAAGGGCGGAGGGGCAAGGAGACTCCGCTGCGCTGCTTGGCGCTGGAGAGGCCAATGCCGCGAGCGCGGCGACGATAAGCGCGTAGATCGATTGGGCGAGCATACTTTTTCTCCTACTGTTCCTCTTTTCTACCACGACTCAAGAAACTAGACACCGGGAAAAATATCCCCGGCCAAGAAAGTCTGGTCGTAGAAATCTGAACTCGCAACGCGGCGAAATAAGTCAATACGAATGCCTGACCGTATGCCGCGGAAGCAGAACAACTTGCCGGTTAAAGTCCGGTGCGGGGAATTGTCGGTGCACCCCGCTAGCGAAGATCCGGTTTTGAGAGGCGACTCTCAGGACACAGTGGATCGATAAAACTTTCTCAGAGGAGGAATCGCAAACTCGCAGGCCGTACCACCAGGGAACCCATAGAGCCTCGTAACTTGTAATTGAGAGTGCCGACCCTGTGGTCAGGTGGGGAAGGCCGCTGCCATCTGCGAGAGAACCGAACAAGAGCAGATGGACTTTCCGGGGTCGTCGGGACGGGATGTGGGGGAAGTTGTGCTGGGTAACGCGGGAGATCTCGCTTGTCGCGGGTGATGGCCGCGATGGCTCGGTATAAGGGTAACCGAAAACCGAGTCAGGCAAGCGAGAAGTCGGAGGGGCGCAGAGGTACCGAAGAAGCCAAGTAATGTTGGCGGAGGGAAGGCGCCCTACTTTCATTAAGTCTCTTAAAGAGGGAAGGAGCAGGTGATTGCCGTGAGGCTTGAAACACCCAAGATCCGAGACCTCCAGCGGGGACTGTATCTCAAGGCCAAGAGAGAAAACTCGAATGCCTTGAGATGAAGATGATCGGAAAGCCGTATGCGGGAGAACTGCACGTACGGTTTGATGAGGGGGGACAGGACTTCTTTCTACGGCAGATCCCAAACGGGCACGAAGCTGGAAACGGCGGATACAGCCAAGGATCTACCTAACGAACGCTGAACCTGTCCTCTACTCTACCGGGTGCTTCAGTCGTAGACGTCTGACCCCGGCGATTCCGGGAAGATACCAATGTCAAAGGTAAAGACTTGACCCCGGCGATGACCCCGGCGACGCCTCTGGTCGTGTAGGCGTATAGCCTTTTATCCCTAAAGCGTGGGAGCAATCAAGCACAGGGATGATCCCGGCAGGAGCGACGCCTCAGGCAAATCTCGCAGGATTGAGTCGTAGGAGAATTCAGTTCAATTACAGGGTTAACGACATGCATAAGCCGCGAGCAAAGAGAGTCGCTCTTTGCGAGTCGGGTGACGAGCGGGGCGAACTTGATGCACTTGTTAGGCTCACGATTTATCAAGGAGCACCAACGCCAAGGCTGCCGAGACGCCTGCCCAGATCTTTGAAGCAGATTCTTGGCTCAGCTTACAGGCGTCCAATTCACCAGGTTGATGCTTACGAACCCAGTGAAGCTCGATGAAGAAGAATATGGGCGGCAAAATCAGCCACGCAACCGCAATGCCAATTTTCACTCGTCGGGGCATGTCAAACGCCATGAAAGAGCCAATAGCGCAGAGTCCGGCAGCGGCACCGATGATTTGGTAGTAACGTAGTTTCGCTAGCCCTGTTGCCATGTTTCCTCCTGACGCTCAACGTATAGCCTTTTATCCCCAAAGCGTGGGAGCAAGCAAGCTCAGGGACGATCCCGGCAGAATCGACGCCTCAGGCAACGCTCGCAGGATTTAGTTGTAGGAGAATAAGTTCAAACACTCCCTTAACCTTTGAGATGAGGGGTGGCTATGGGAGTGCCGGTAGACGTCCCACCCGTCGATGGAAGGATTAGACTTCAAGTTCTGCACGAATCGCAAGCTTCTCCGCGCCGGTCTGTGAAAGCTCTTCGCTCTTTCTCCACCAGTACAGTGCAAATGCCCATACTCCCGCTGCTTCAATGAAGAACGTATATTTCTTGTAGTCATTGACGGTAACCGTTAGGGCGAGAGCAATGAGTGGTGAAGCGATCATCAAGAGCCCAAGTGATTTGTACTGTCTGCGAAATTGAGCTCGAATCTTTGTGTCCGAAATTAGGTGTAGCGTATCTCCTGCGCACCGCAGGGATACCAATGCTATGCAGATGAATAGGGAAACAGCGAAGGTGCCGTGTGCCGTAACTCCTGGGCAATTGGGCGCGCATCCCCAAGGCATAGGGAAGAGGGCAACACCCCATCCAAAAGCGCCGGCTAGGTTCAGAAGAACGTTTTCCGTCTTGCTAAATCCCTTGTAGAGGTAAAGAAAGGCACCGATAGCGAACAAAAACCCGACAAACCACGTTCTCATTGGAAACGAGTTCTGGTCGAGATCGCCTGTCGGCAATGCAAAGTAGTAGCTACTCATTGAGTCCTGAAGCGAAATATCGTGAAATCTTCCGATCGCATACAGAACGATAGGAAAGGTCAGAGCAAGGAAAGCCATCCCGTACCTGAGAGTGATGTAAGTCGCGAACACGTGCGCTTGAAGTTCATTCGCTTTCACGTGTTTCCTCCTTGGTTAATCAATAGACGACAGACCGCTCGCAGTGTGCCCTCACGAGGCCCTGAAACCCGACTACTATAGTAACGGTATTAAATAACTTTGCATAATGATTTTATCTTATGGGGCTATGCACTTGATTCCCCTATACACAACAGATAGTGGTATTCAGGCATGCCTGATTATCCTCGAACGGTCGTGGAGTTGCGCGACTGGTTTGCCTCGGAGGCGGCCTGTCGGGAGTACCTTCAACGCTTGCGATGGCCTGAGGGGATGCGCTGTCCGGATTGCGCGAGCATGAAGATTTGGCCGATGAAGCCTCCATTTTACCGCTGCAGCCAGTGCGGGTACGACTTTACCGTTACGGCGGGCACGCTGTTTGCCGACACGCACAAACCGTTGCGACTCTGGTTCGAGGCCATCTGGTATGTCACCAACCAAAAGTTGGGAGCCAGCGCTCTGGGTGTGCAGCGGGTGTTGGGTTTGGGCAGTTATCGGACGGCTTGGAACTGGTTGCACAAGTTGCGCCGGGCAATGGTGCGAGCGGGCCGAGATCGTCTGGCCGGAGTGGTGCAAATCGATGAGACCTTCATCGGCGGACCACAGCCCGGCAAGCGCGGGCGTGGTGCCGCTGGCAAGAGTCTGGTATTGATTGCGGCCCAAGCGGATGGTGGCAAGATAGGGCGGATTCGCTTGGCGCGCCTCGCCGACGCGTCGGCTGTGAGTCTGGAGTCGGCTGTCCAACAGGCCGTCGAGCCCGGCGCTCGCATCCAAACCGATGGCTGGCAGGGCTATAGCGGACTGAAGGCCTTGGGCTACAAACACCAGGTGATCCGACCCGCTACTGAACTGGGAGAGAATCTGCTGCCTTGTGTCAATCGAGTTGCTTCCCTGCTCAAGCGCTGGCTGCTCGGCACCCACCAGGGCGCCGTACGCCCAGACCATCTGGACTATTACCTCGACGAATTCACCTTTCGTTTTAACCGCCGCACTTCCCGGTCGCGCGGGTTGCTGTTCTACCGGCTCATGCAGCAGGCTGTCGTCTTGGAGCCGGTACTCGGTAAGGCTCTCGTCGGTGGCCGCCCACTTAAGGCAACCACTACAAATAGGAGATAGGGGAATAAAGTACATAGGCCTATTATCTTATTTGCCTTCCAGTGTCTCTGACGTTTGCGAATGGCCTGTTCGATCAAATCGACAGTAGCATGGTACTGGTTGGTCGTGACCTCATAACGGATCAGGTGCCAGACGCGTTCCTGCACATTGAGTTCAGGATGGTAAGGAGGCAAATATTCCAGTTCGATGTTGGAATGGACACTGAGGAATTCATGCACCCGAGGGCCCTTGTGCCAGGAGGCTCCATCGACATAGAGATAGACTTTGGTTTTTCGTACCCGGGCGCAGAGGTAGTTTAAGAATGCTAAAAAGCCATCGGTATTTCCCTTGGGCCAACGGAACAAACCGTGCCAGCCCTTCAGCGGCTCCACCCAGCCGAACAGGTTTAATCGCTTGTGATGGTGGCTGGTGGTGGGGACCCAGGGCTGAGTACCCCGTTTGGCCCAGGCTCGACCGAGCTTGGGGTGCAGGGAAAAGCCGCTCTCGTCGGCAAAAATCAAAAGCGCTTTCTCTTTTTGATCTAGGATTCGGTGGAGTTTTTTTTCAAGCCACGCCGAAAGCGGGCCACTCCCTTGTTGCTGGCTTGAAGATAACGATAGACCGGACGTTTCAAAACAAAGCCCAGCCGCTTGAGCCAGTTGCGTGCTTGACGAGGTTTGAGTTCGACGTTGCATTCTTTGCGCAAAAACTCCACCATCACTACCCCGTCCCAGCGTGTTCGCTTGAGTCCGAATGTTTCTGGCGATTGCCTCAGGGCCTTCTCCAATTTCTGCTGGGCGGCGCGGTCCAATCGCGTGGGCCTGCCAGAACGAGCCACATCGTGTATACTGTTGAGTCCCAGTCGGTTGGCTTTGCGAATCCAATCCACTACAGCCTGACGACTCAGACCAAACAGTTGGCTGACGGCCGTCGATTTCCACCCCGACAAAAGCAGAAGGAGTCCGGCAATCCGAATTCCCATCCAAGCTCCTGGAATCGAGTCGGCCATACCGAGCAACGCTTTGCGCGTAAGTCCAGCGTGAGAAATCTTGAGAGGTTTCATGCATAGAGTTTACAAGCACACTCGTTATATGTCAAGTTATTTATTGCCTTTACTATAGGTAAGCCGCGGGAGGAGACGAAAACTGCCGCCCGGACTATCTCCAATTGCGGCTCGCATATTAATCAATTGCTTTGTTGCTTCAAACGGTATCCACTTCTCTCAACTCGCCAAAGACATACGAGTATTTCGATTATTTAAAGCATGGATCATCCTTTGCGCGACTAAATTTCAATGCATGTCGCTGTTTCCCGATCGTAGTCTCTACATTCCCAGCAGAAAATGTTGGCTGCCCGCCTTTAAGCACTACATCAAAAAAACGGCAGACGTATACTTGACTGTGCATCCCAGCTTTATTAAACATTTCATGCTGTTCTGTCGGCTTGCCTTTCTTTGACGATAAGCGGCTTATGTCGATGTATGTGGCGTTTTGTGCAAGCGATTTTCCTGGCTCCCGACCAAGCGGTAGCACGCCATCAGGACGTTGATCTATTGACCATGCAAGAGTTTCGTCATCGTGATTGACGGTAATGTAGGTATTTTCGGCTACGCTTATCTTACTCACCCACTTGTCGTGTTCTCTTGCGTTAGCGTCCCCACCTGTAAAAAGTACATTTGAAAACAATTTCGTTGTTCCACTCGGCCAACCGTATTCCGATACAAGCTTTTCTATTACAATTGTTCCCATGCTGTGTGCCAACAGAACAATTGGACGATCTTGATTCTTGGACGCGCGATACTTTTTGATACCATCGAGTACGGTACTTAGTGCTCTTGCAGCATCTTTCGTTTTCTGTAAAGGGGTCCAACGATCTAAGAGATAGGCTTCTGCATTCCAGTTAAACATCAAAACCCGAGCACGATACTGAGCTTCAAGTTTGTGCACGGCATTGCCTTCAACATAGGACCCACCTTTTAGGCTCTTATTAGGTTCATAACCTCTTCCATGCACAAATAAAATGATCGGCTTTCCCGTTGCGAAAAGATGATTGAGCACATTTGATAGTTCACTGATTTTGAATCCTTTACAGTCACTTGTATAAAGGGGAGTGTGGTGATTGAAGTCTAGCGAATCGATCTTTTCGCACGACTCTTGGTTGATAGGCTTCTGCCGTGCGTCAGTATAGCCAATTATCAATAGAAATACAGGAATAAGAAATTGGATTTTTATCAATCGCATTTTTATCATCCTTTGAGTTAGATAGAATCGTTGAGAGTTAGCTTCGCCTATCTCGGTCTGCATATTACGGAGGCCGGATTTCTATAATATTGCCGAGTTTGTAATGACAATTGAATTATTTGTCAATTTTTTCATCTCGCCGATTTCGCAGACCCTATGGACCAGTTTTTCGATTTGGACTAACCGTACATCCAACATTAACCGAAAAGATTGTTTGTCTGGCGTCGAATAATCTGTCCGCCTTTAAGCCATTTGTGGCGAGAACAGAGATACTACAATCTGCTGAGAGGTACGAGTCCGCGTGAGCAAAAGGTTAGGGTCAGGTTAGGGTCAGGCAAACCTTATTGATCTTTTTGGCTGAAACTTGTTTTGGCAAAATTTAGATTTCAGATAGATTCCCGGAAGGATCAGGCCACCGCATAGTACCATCAGCGCGGGAAAGCCTAACGACCGCGTTCCGAATCAATGCTCGGACAGAACCTCTACTTGAGGTCGAACCTCTTTACGCCTTTTATTCGGTCAAAGACTTTATCGGCAGTGATGATTCCTTCGAGGTCGTGGGTCTGAACGACTGCTGCGTGGATAGCATCTCGGGCGCCGAGGAAAGAATACGCACGCATCAGATCGCGCGCTGTCTCGATTTCTTCCCTGGCTATCGGAATCGGGTTTGGAAAAAGCACGAAGAGATCGTCAATGGTGTCAAATCCTTTGGCTCTCTCCTTGCGCGTGTCGTAGACGTGAAGAATTTCTTGCAATAACTCCGCGTCAACGTTCGCGTGCAAGGCGCCCTCAGCAATCCGGTCGAGTACTCTTCGTGCTTCGTCTTGTAAAGGGTGAGCCTTCCCAGCGGCATAAATTACGACATTCGTGTCAATCAGTCTCAATCCCTCTCCTCATGCCGTCCTCCAGGTCTCTTTTAATCTTTTTCCAAGATGGAAAGCTGATTGCGCGTTGCGGCGAGAGCAGCCGCTTTAAAGCTTCCTTCCGTTCTTTTGGGGTGGGAGTCAGGAATTTTTCTTTGACGGCTTCACGAATCAAGGCTCCGACGGACTTCTTGGCTTTCTTCGCCTGCCGGCGCAACGCCTCCATCTCCGCTGGATCCAACAAAATTTCGACACGCTTGGAGAGCATGCTGTACCTCCGTATGTATCCGTAGAATAAAGGTTAGAGGAAATTTTGTCAATTCGTCTAAGCCTTGGTACCAGGGTGAATTTGTCCTAGCGAGGAACATTAAGTGAGTTCAAGAGATGAGTTTAGTTCTGGACATTTCGTTTCAGATCATGTATAACAACGCGCATGGGCACGATGGTGGAGCCATAGGTGATCGAACTAGACCAAG
>Ga0184639_10000565_pt1 | contig 14635 bp, 17 predicted proteins | sample PLM31_170_b2_FD_133155 | JGI IMG/M metagenome (GOLD analysis project Ga0184639, IMG submission 133155) | Groundwater sediment microbial communities from an aquifer in East River, Colorado, USA - PLM3-1_170_b2 | ecosystem: Environmental > Terrestrial > Soil > Riparian zone | place: USA: East... | reverse complement strand
ACCCTCTACACCTGCGACACGGCAACCCGTTTCGCATTTACCGTGACCGAGGTGGTTTTTACAGACGGATCGAGTTGGCGGGGCCAATAGAACGCGACCTGTAATTAGAAGCCGCTATCTCGTGGGCGGAGAATCCGGTCCCTTGCCGGTCGGGTCCACCTTGCCCGGCCTAGCCCTTCCTTCTGTTTGACAGCTCCCGTTAGGCGGTGGGATGATGCCGCGCTAGAAAGAACGTCAAACCGTCGGCCTCCTACGCCTCATGAAAGACAAGATTGGAGAGATTTCGATACGGGATATTCCAGACGAGATCCTAAATTCGATCTTGCATGCCGTCGCCCATTACACAGTGGGCTTTCTCAGGGTTGACGACACTCCGCCCGACAAAAATCTCTCCTTGCTCGGTTCTGGCGTTCTTGTAACGGCGGGTTCCGTCCATGCCATTCTTACCGCGCACCATGTACTTAAAGTGCTGCCGCGTAACGGACGGCTTGGGCTAACCCTTTCCGAAACGATATCTGCTATAACAATTTCCACGGATGCACTTCGCTATCTTGAAATCGCTCGTGGCACAAGAGATTCAGAGGGGCCTGACCTTGGGGCAGTCATCCTCTCGCCCGTGATTGCTGCTGAATTGAGAGCAAAAAAAACCTTCCACAATTTGGACAACACGCGCGAGCGTTTTCTGACACAAATTCCTGATGTCAAACATGGTCTATGGATACTTCAGGGATTCGTTGGGGAATGGACAAAAGTAGACCTGCATGTCGATGGATATGCAAAAACTTTCGGATTTTATGAGCTTAGTTCCTCGGGTATTATCAATGCGAGCTATTCTATCGGTGACCATGACTATTTTGTTCTCCCCGTAAGCTATCGAGGCCAATCTCGCATACCACACAACTTCGGCGGCACCAGCGGGGGTGGCTTGTGGCAAGTGCGGCTGGTGCAAAGAAAATCAGACGGTCAACTTATAAATCAGACGCCTGTGCTTTCAGGCATCGCGTTTTATCAAGAACCAATCCAGCAGGAAAAGTCTGCGGTTAAGTGTCATGGACGGCGTAGCGTCTATGAGATTGCATATCGGGCAATCCTGGCGACAACATGAATGATTTGCAAAACATCGTGCAGCATCCCTTGTTTGGAATAGCGGGCCTACTCATTGGCGCGCTCGGGCTTATTTCCGGTTTTGTCATTTTTTTCCTGGGACGAAGAGTCAAGAAACCATGTTGGGTGATTACCAGCAATAATCTCATAGCGGGATTCTCTGCCAAGCTACCAAAATTAGAAATTAAATATCTAGACCAAAAGGTCGAAAATCTGACGAGTAGCAAGGTAGTATTTTGGAACGCCGGAAGAGAGACTATTGACGGGAGCGATATTGCGGACGCGGACCCGTTGAGGATAATAGCGATTGGTGACGTCAAAATCCTTGATGCAAAACTATTGCTGACAAATAACGACTCAAGCAACTGCCTCCTTGCCACTAAGCCCGACGCAACGGAAGTTTATTTGAGATTTGATTTTCTGGATAGCGGCCACGGTGGAGTAGTTCAAGTAATACACACCGGAAGATCGTCAGAAAGTATTCACCTCACGGGTACAATTAAAGGCGCCGGAAAGCCCGTGAAACAGGACGTTCAACCGAACATGTCCATTTGGTCCTACAGGGGGTTTTTGTTGCTATTTGCTGCCATGTGTCTCTTGTTCTTGGCAATGGCAGTCGTGAGTTATATTGGATTTATGGACGACGGTAAAAATACTTCAAGGATAGTTATCGGAGTATTGGGTTTTTTGTTTTTCGGGTGTATGTTTCTGGTGTTTCTACGCAAGGTGCCCGTACCCGGAGGTTTAGCAGTAGACAAACGATTGTAGCGCCCCAATTCGTACTTAGCATCTATTCTATAAGGGGACGTTAGCGCCCGCGACTTGGGAAATGGGAAATCCCGCAGATTGGCACGTACACCGAAGTAGCAGCATGAACGTTACGACCGCAATGCAAATTCCCGATGGCGTCGTACGGGATTGCAAGAACAAAAACGGTCAAACGCCCGAGGTGTATGAGGCGTTGAATCTTTTGCAGAGAGTGGTCAGTCCCACATGGCTGATTCCTCAGTTTCGCAACGCCTTTGATGCACGGTCCGAAACAGACTTGAAGATGGGGTCAAAGATGGGGTCAGGCGTGCCTAATTGACTTTGTTACTCGCCTTACATAACCTCGCATCGCTATGGCAAGAAAACCGCGGGTGCATTTCACCGGCGCGCTCTATCACGTTATGTGTCGCGGTAATCAGGGGCAGTCGATCTTTACCGACGATCAGGACCGGCGGCGCTATTGGGATTTGCTCAGAGAGAGCCAAGAACGATATGGCTACCGGCTGTTTGCTTATGTGCTGATGGACAATCACGTTCATCACCTGATCCAAATCGAGCGCACGCCGTTGTCCAAGGTGATGCAGAACCTTTTGTTTCGTTACACGCGGTACTGGAACGGCCGGTACAAAAAGACGGGGCATCTCTTTCAGGGCCGCTACAAAGCGATCTTGTGTGACAAAGAGAGTTATTTGTTGGAGTTAATCCGCTATCTGCATCTCAATCCGGTGCGCAGCAAGATCGTAGTCGATCCCAGTGCGTACCGGTGGAGTAGCCATAAGGCCTATTTGGCGGGCGAGGCAAACGGTTGGACCGCGGTAGAAGAGGTTTTGCCGCTGTGGGGAAAGAGCCGAGCCCAGGCTATTGCCGTTTACCGGCGCTTCGTGGGCGAGGGGATAAAGGACGGGCATCGCGATGACCTTTATGAGGTCGTGGACCAGCGTTACTTAGGCGGCGACGCGTTTGTCGAAAAAGTGGAGCAGCGCAAGCCGGATACCGAAGTACCGCCCGTGGTCGAGATCGGCTGGGCCGAGATAAGCGAGCGTGTGTGTAAGCACTACGGGTTACCGCCTTCAGTGGTTTTGCGCCGGGGGCGCGGGAGAGCGAATGCCAGGATCAAACGGGTGATGGCTTGGGTGGGCCGAGAGGTGGGTGGCTTGACCAATCAAGAGATGGCTATGGAATTCGCGCAAGATCCGGCGGCATTGAGCAGGGGGTTAGGAAAACTGGCCGGCGAGTTAGCGAAGGACGCAAAGCTGCGCAGCTTGGTGCAAAGGCTCTGCGACGGTTTGAGAAAAGGTAAGCGCGTAAAGAAGTCAATTAGGCACGCCTGACCCTAATGCTAATGCCTGACAACGACAATTGGCAAGGTGCTTCACGTTCACCAGTCATCACCAGGGATAGGTGTCAGACATTTAATTATTTAATTCTCGCCTCACGCTTCGGTGGGATAAAGGGGGTCAGGAGCCTTTTCTCCCGAAGGCTACTCTCCTGACGGCCTGCTGTTATAGCAGCAGGTGAAAGTTGGCGATGCGCTTCAACGGCAGGGCGGGTCACTCCGCTCTGCCGTTCTTGTCTTGCGGACTTGAGCCCGCCGTGTAAGAGTCGGTGGCTAATGACACGGGTAAGAGAGGATGATCTCCCATGACGGTTCTTTGGACCTTACTGTTATTGGCAGGAGTTGGAGCTCCCTTCATCGCTCATGCGGCCGATGAACCGCTGGCCGTAATCGACGGGGTGGCGATCAGCTCAGAGGAGGTCGAAAAGAGTCTCGCGGGACAACTAAGCAAGCTCGAAGAGCAGATCTATAACTTAAAGCGCCAGAGAGTCGAGGCGATGGTGAAGCGGCGGGCCGTCAGTTCTGTTTTTTGTTTGACGTGAGATGAGTCAACGGATTATCTTGCAAGCGCGGGATGGATATCTTACAGCGCATACGACGCGCCGTCCGCGAGCAAAGCTACCGTATCAGCTCACACGCAAACGAGGAAATGTCTGAGGACGACCTTGAAGCCAAGGATATTGAGTGTATCATTTTTGGGGTAGAGTGGCACGGAGGTTCACACGGGACCCACGCGGCACCCGCTATGAAGTTATCGGGGACGCGACGGATGGTCGTCGGGGAGGTGTGGTTTGCCGCTTTCTTCGGTCCGGGGTGTTGCTGATCATTACAGCTTATGCGGAAGAAGAATAAAAAGGTCGATTGGTGCGAGTTTTGTAACGGCAAAGTAGAGCATCGTTTGGTTCGGGCCAGGTTTCATTTCAAGGGACGAACGATCTATGTGGATAACGTACCGGCCTGGGTCTGCGCTAGGTGCCATGAGCAGTATTTTGACGCGGCAGTCTATAAGCGGTTGGAGGCGATCGCCGTGCATCGGGCTGACATTAGGAAAATCGTACGTTTCCCACTCGCCGATTACGGCAGGGCACTTAGCTGAGTTAGGCGAGGTTCTAAATGACAATGGGGGAGCGAGTGATACGTCAAGTGGCGGTTCTCGGGGGCTTCGTGCTCCTGGTAGCCGTGGGTCTCCCGGCTGTGGCTCATGCCGCCAGCGAACCATTGGCCGAAGTGGATGGAATAGCCATCACGGCCGAGGAGGTCGAAAAGAGTCTGGCGGGGCAGTTAAGCAAGCTCGAAGAGCAGATCTATAACTTAAAGCGCCAGAAGCTCGACGCGCTGATCAACGAGAAGCTCTTGGAAAAGGAAGCGGCCAAGCGCAAGCTTACGGTGCCGGCTCTGCTTGACGCGGAGGTAACGGCGAAAGTCAGTTTAGTAACAGAGCAGGAGATCGAAAGCTTTTATCAGGAGAATAAAACGCAGGTCAAAGGAGAGCAGACAGAGGTCCGAGAGAAGATCAGAAGCTACCTGCAAAACCAAAAGCTCTCGGCGAAGCGCGAAGAATTTCTCAGGTCGTTGCGCGGGCAAGCGAAGGTGGCGGTAAATCTCAAGGCGCCGCCGGTCCAGCGCGTCGAAGTGTCCGTTCAAGGGGCGCCGTTCAAAGGCGGCGAGAAGGCGCCGGTGACCATCGTCGAATTTTCCGACTTTCACTGCCCCTTTTGCAAGCGCGTGCTTCCGACGCTCGCTCAACTCGAGTCAAAGTACGGCGATAAAGTTAAGCTTGTCTTTCGCGATTTCCCGATCGACGGTCTGCACCCGGGGGCGAGTAAAGCCCACGAGGCGGCCCGCTGCGCCGACGAGCAGGGAAAATTCTGGGCGTATCACGACAAACTGTTTTCCGGTCCAGCCAATTCGAGCCCGGAACTCTTCAATAGACTCGCCAAGGAAGTGGGGCTGGACCTGCCGGCCTTCGAGCAATGTCTAAGCGGCGGAAAATATCAGGCCGCAGTGCAGAAAGACATAGAGGAAGGGAAGCGCGCTGGGGTGATGGGCACGCCGGCCTTCTTCATCAATGGACGACTCCTGTCAGGGGCTCAGCCTCTCGAGGCTTTCGTGCGGGTGATCGACGAGGAGCTTGCGCGCATAGCTAGCGCAGCACAGAACAAATAGGATCAGGAGTTGCTTTCCTTTATCCCGCTTTGACGCCCGCGCCGAACATTTCCTCGGAAAACAACCGAGCGCCGGCGGAGTCGATTCGCCGGCGCTCGTATGAAGTATCAAACAATCTCGGAAAGAGATGAGTCCGGCCTCGAGCGCCCTACTGAACAGTCGCCGTGTAGACTTCGAAATCACTGGCACGATGATCCGAGAAGAACGGCCAGACGCCGGCGACTGACGGTGTCGACGACGAATAGTCCCCCGGCCCGTTGGGATTGCCGTTGAAATTGGACGAGGCGGAAGTCAACCGCACATTGGCAGACCAGGTCGCTGCGCTATCAGTGCTCTGTGTCGCATATACGTGGGCAAGGCAATTCCCGCTATCATCTCGGCGATCATAAAAACTCACCGTCACCTTATCGCCACCGGAGCCGTTAGAATCGACGCTTAACGTAGGATGAAATTGGTCTGCCGCGCCAGTATCATCGTTAAGCGATGTGGGCGCCGACCAGTGAGCCCCGTTGTCGGTCGATTTGGTCAACAGGATATCGAATCCTCGTCCTACGACCGCGTCCGCGTAAACCAGATAAACGGTTCCGCTCGGTCCTACTTTCAGGTGATGCGCCGGCCCTTGGGCGCGCCCGCCGACGCAACCTATGTCTTTGCCAAAACCGGCGTGCGTCGTTGCCGCGGCAACGTCCGTGCCCCACGTTACGCCGCCATTGGTGCTCCTATCGACAAAAATTTTGTTTTTGGCGTAGTCGTGCCAAGAGACGTAAACCACGCCTGTGCTATGCTCAACTGCCGGGTAGGCGCCGATGACACGCTCGAACTTCGTCGTGCCGTCGTTGACTTTGATGGGGGCGCTCCATGAGCTGCCGCCGTTCGACGAAAATGCGACGTAAAGTGTTTGGTTATTGCCTTGGTTGCGATCCCAGGCAACGTAGACCCGGTTTGCGAAACTTGAGTTGCTTCGATCGACCGCGAGATAGTACTTATCGTCAAAGTTTCTGTTCCTGTTGAATGTCACGGGCGTTTTCTGCGTCCAGTTGACGCCGTTCGACGAGGCAGCGACCACGACGGCATTGGGATAGGAACCTCCGAGCGGCGCAACCCCATAGGCATAATAAAAGGTTCCGTTCTTATCCACATCCACCGAAGGATCGAAGCCGATGCCGAAGGTCGTGCCGTTCCAGGTTCGGGACAAAGCAGTCTTGCTCCAATTGGTCCCGTCCATCGATGCATAGGCATACGGCGCGCAGTCTCCAAACGTTCCAGAAGCGGCGGAGGCACTGCAGTTGCCGGGGTAAATATGATTGGAACCACCCACGATGAGTGTTCCGAAGGACGCCGCTCCCGTTTCACCTTCATAGGAACCCGAAGCATTCGAGGCGTCTACATCGGCGCTGATTCCCGGGATGATGACTCCTGCCGATGCGGGAGAATAATCGGCCGCGCCCCGATCCGGTGCTAGAGGCGCCGGAATGGCGGCTTCGCCGCCAAAGACAAAGTGACCGTGATCGAGCCCGGCCTCGCCCACGTGAGTCAAAATTGGAAAGGTCACGAACGGCGGAGGACCGTTACTTTCGGCCGCCATCCCCACGGCAGTCGAAAGCAGAAACATAAGCCCGCCCAGGGCCGATGACATCTTTTTACGCATAAATGATCTCCTTCCGATTGATGTTGCTCATCCGTGCGACCACGGAATACAGAGCGGCTTACTATAGCCGATTTCGACCGTCGAGCCAACCCGGTTTCAAGATGAAGAAGCTAAGCTTTCACGCTCGCTTTTATCATCTCTGGCTTAGCCTGCTCTATCCTTTGTCTCGAATAAACCGGAGAATTCCTCTAAGTGCCCTTCCACTCCCTGTAGCCAAACGATTGCTGACGCTCCCCGCGATATAAAATTGGAAGTGGGTACAGCTCCTGACCCCTACTTTTTTTCAGCTTGCTTGCGGCCGGGAAAAGAAGTAGGCAGGAATCTATGAATCCGCGTTTTCGTTTTACGCCTTGGGTCTCGCTTCTTACTCTTAGTTTGATCGCTGGCGCGTCCCAGGCACGAACCCGTCCGCCTCTGGTCCGTGTCGCCTACAGCGCACTGTCGGCCGGAATCGGCACCCTCTGGGTCACCCACGACCAGAGGCGACGCCGCAGCTCAAGCAGGCGGACTTGAGAAAATTTGTCGACAACAGAAATGTCAAGCTGCTTTAGCAAACCGTGGCGGAAGTCCTAATGATAAGCCGAAGAACCGTATTTGTGTCATTCCCGCGCATCCGCCAGAGGACGGATCAGCCTTAGGCTGAAGCGGGAATCCAGCCGGGGACTGGCTACCTTTTCGTCTTCGAAAAAGTTGCCTGTCCCCTGTCCACAAGCATCAAGCTAAATCCGAATCGCGGAGGCGAAACCATGACCATGCGGATAGAAACCGAACGCAAGATAAGACGCTGGCGCGAGCAACGCTGGCTTTTGGATCAGATCATTCAGACCCGCGGCATCGATTGGGACCAGGGGCGAACCGGGAAAATGCTACGCAATTGCGGCCCCGGCGCGCAGGCCGACCTGCACGAGATCGCCCGGCGGATTCAAAAGTTCGTCGACATCCCGCGCGAATTCGCGCGCGTCGCCGCGCGCCGCGAAGCCCAGGCCAAAGACACCGAGAAAGCTGGCCACTTGATTGAAGCGCGGGAGCACTATTATATCGCCGCCTGCTTCTACACCAACGCCATGTGGGCGATCTACGAAGACGGCAACCCCCAGCGCATCGCCTGGCAGGAACACAAGCGTGCTTGCTATGACAAGTTCATCCAGTACGCCGGCCGGCCCATCGAGCGCGTCGAACTGCCCTACCAGGGAAAGCTCGTACAGGCGCTGTTGCATCTGCCTCCCGGCGCCAGAGCCGGCGAGAAGGTTCCCTGCGTCATGTACATTCCCGGCATGGACGGCGTCAAAGAAGACAATCCAATGTCCAACGATCCGCTGCTCGACCGGGGCATCGCGGTGCTCTCCGTCGACGGGCCGGGCCAGGGCGAAACCCGAGAGCGAGGCGTCACCTGCACGGCAGCGAACTACGCCGACGTCGGCAAGCTGGTTTGCGACTATCTCGTCAAGCGCGCCGAAATCGACGCTGATCGTATTGCGGTCATGGGCTCGAGCATGGGTTCCTACTGGGCGCCGCGGGTGATCGCCGCCGAGCCGCGCTTTAAGGCCTGCGCCGTGAGCGCTGTCTGCATGGAACCGGGGCAGTACGCGATCTTCAACATGTCGTCGCCGACCTTCAAGCTCAATTACATGTACATGGCCGGCTACGACGACGAAGCCGCCTTCGACGAATTCGCCAAGACGCTCACGCTGAAAGGCGTCACCTCGAAGATAGCCTGCCCTTATATGGTCGTCGCCGGTGAAGACGACGAGCACTGCGACATGAAGTTCGTCTACGAGCTGATGGGCGAGATTCCCGGCCCCAAGCTGCTGGTCGTCTACGAAGGAGAGCGCCATTCGATTCGCAATCCGAACTCGCGCCCGCGCATGATCAACTGGCTCGCGGATCGCTTGGCGGGGAAACCGTTCACATCGGAGATCATCCGCGTCGAAACCAGCGGCAGGGAAGTCCATCGGGAATGGTGAAAAGAACGAGGATGGAGGATGAGGATCGAGGATGGCGGGGCTTCAGGCTTCCGTGTGGCTAACCGCCGAGGCGCTGAGTACGCGGAGCCCTTCGACAAGTCTCAGGGTGAGCGGCTTTCCTCCGCTCATGGTAAGCCTGTCGAACTCTGCGAACTCTGCGCCTCTGTGGTGAATATTCTTTCAAAGTAAAGCCGGAAGAACTAAGATGGCTATCTTCGATCCTCCATCCTCGATCCTCCATTCTCAAGGCGGGCTGGGAGGATGAGGATAGCCTACGGCGACCTGATCGGCGGCGTGAGCGGCGACATGTTCGTTGCCGCCCTGCTCGATCTCGGCCTGCACTTCGCCACGCTCAAAGCGGAGCTAAAAAAAATCCCCACGCTCAAGTTCGACCTCCAAGCCTCGAAGAAGACCGTTTCATCGATTCGCGCATTGCAGTTCCGAGTGATCTGCGCAAAGCAGGAGAAACCGCGCGCATGGAAAGAAATTCGCCGGATTCTCCAGCGCAGCCGTCTCGCGGCCGCAGTCAAAGAAACCGGCATCGAGATTTTTCGCCGCCTGGCCGTAGCCGAAGCGAAGGTTCACGGCATTGCCGTGGATCGAGTTCATTTTCATGAAGTTGGCGCGACGGATTCCATCGTCGACATCATGGCCGCGGCCATCGGCTCCCACCAACTGAAGATTCGCGCGTTTCACTTTTCCCGGGTTCCGCTTGGCCGGGGATTCGCCCGCAGCGGCCACGGCCTCGTGCCGGTTCCGGGACCGGCGACGCTGGAGCTGCTCAAGGATATTCCCGTGGAATGGACGCAACTGAACGGTGAAACCGTCACGCCGACCGGCGCGGCGATCATTGCCACGCTCGGAAAGAGCTTCGGCGCAGAGCCAAGCATGACCGTCGAGAAAATCGGCTACGGCGCGGGAGCGAAAGAATGGCCGGACCGGCCCAACTTGTTTCGGCTAGTTCTGGGCGAGGACAACGCCGGCTGGAGCGACGAAGAGATGCTGGTGCTGGAAACCAACATCGACGACATGAATCCGCAGTTTTACGATCATGTCATGGACCGCCTCTTCGCCGCCGGCGCCCGGGACGTTTTTCTCGCGCCCATTCAAATGAAGAAAAATCGTCCCGCGACGCTCTTGACCGTCATATGCGAGCCCACCCGCCACGCGGCGCTCGCCGAAATTATTCTGCAGGAAACCTCCACCATCGGCATCCGCTACTACCCCGTGAGCCGCATGGTCCTCAGGCGCGAATCGAAACAAGTTCAGACCCGCTTCGGTCGAGTTACCGTTAAACTGGTCGAGCAGCCGGATGGAACGAAAAGAGCGTCGCCGGAGTATGACGACTTGAAACGCGTCGCCGCCGCCAAGAAAATTCCTCTCAAAGCTCTTTTTGACGAGGTCGTCGGGAGCCTTAAGAAATAACCGCTTCGCGCGCCCGCGACATGGCCGACGATCCGCCCGACAACATCGACCCAGCCGAATCACGCCCGCCCTGGGCGTCGCTCCACTACCGCGGTTACCGCTTGATTTTTCTCCTGTCGCTCTTCGCCACCACGGCGCAACAGATGCGCCAGACGCAGAACTTCTATCAGGTCTATGAGCTGTCCGGCTCGGCGTTCCAGTTGGGGCTCACCGGGCTCGCTCAAGGAATTCCGATTTTTGCCTTGGGCCTCTTCGGCGGCACCCTGGCGGATTTCCTGGACCGCAAAAAGCTCTTGCTTATAACCACCGCCGGCAATCTGCTCGTCGCCGTGACGGTGGGAATTTTGACGCTGACGGGCGTCATTCAAGTCTGGCACATCCTCGTCGGCACGGCGCTTACTTCAGCGCTCAACATCGTCCTCAACCCGACCCGCATGGCGCTGATATCCCGTTTGGTCCCCCGTTCGCACCTGACCAACGCCGTATCCCTCAACTCCGGCGTTTCTCAAGCCGCTCATTTCATCGGACCGATGCTGGCGGGAATCAGCCTCGCCTGGATGAGCACCGGCAACGCCTATCTGACCAACGCGCTCTGCTATTTTCCGGCACTCGTCGCGATTGTTCTGCTCAAAATACCGGCGGCAACTGAGAAAACCCGCGAAGCGTTCTCGTTGGGCAGCATTTTGGGCGGTCTCAGATTTCTTTTCTCCGAGCCGATCGTATGCGTCATGGTGTTGCTGGACTTCGTGATCGTCGGCCTCGGCTACTACCGGCCATTGTTGCCGATCTTCGCGAAAGATATTTTGCGCGTGGGCCCGGCGGGATTCGGCATGCTCTCTGCCGCGCCCGCCGTCGGCGGGATTCTCGGCACCATGACTCTGCTCTTGTCCGGCGATGTGAAGCAGAAAGGACTCCTGGCGCTTTGGTCGTTCCTCTCCTACTCCCTGGCCGTCGGCATTTTCGCCGTTTCCACCGACTTCTGGCTATCGCTCTCGCTGCTCGCAATCTTAGGACTGGCGAACTCTCTGCAAGCGGTCATGCGCCAGACCACTTTCCATCTGCTCACGCCCGATCACGTGCGCGGCCGCGCCTTCGCCGTCTTCAATATGTTCTCCCAGGGAGCCAATTCCGTCGGCGCCGCCGAAGTCGGCTTCATGGCGGCGCTGCTCGGCGCGCCCGGCTCGCTCTTGTTCGGCTGCGCCGTCGGCGCATTGCTTACCATGGGATGCTGGGCTGTCTTGCCGGGATTAAGGAGATTCGGTACCACCGACGGAACGTAGTTCCTAACTTCATTTCCAGCGGCTAGATCTTTTTGGAACTCAAAGCTATGGATTTTGCCCGTGGGCGATATCATTTATCCTGATCACCCGGGCGCGGACAAGGCCGCTTTTGCCTTTTAGCTCGAGCTCCCGGCTCGGCGCGTTGGGGTATTGAGACGCGACATGCGCATAGGTTTCATCTGTCACGAGGATTTCTCCCGACGCCGCGGCCCCTTGCAAACGCGCCGCGACGTTGACGGTATCTCCCAGCACCGTGTAATCCGTGAATACGCCTCCGCCCACGTTGCCGACAAAGGCCGCGCCGGAGGCGATTCCCGCGCCAAGATGAAGATGTTCACCGTCCAGCCTATTCATGCCTCTGAGAATCCGTAGAGCGACCCGAACTGCTCTTTGAGGGTGGTCCTTGGCGTGGAGCGGCGCCCCGAAAAAAGCCATGACCTGATCGCCGACGAGTTTATCGAGCGTGCCGTCATACTTAAAAATCGCCTCGGACGCCAGCGCGTAAAAGCGGTTGAGCCGTTGCGCCACTTCGGCCGGCGGCAGCCGCTCCGCCAGCGCCGTAAAGCCGCGCACGTCGACGAACAGGACCGATATGTCGTAGACCTCCCCACCCGGAGGAGCCAACTCGTATCAGAGCGTGCAGAGGTTGGGATTTTTGCGCGACGGCCGGATCTGCACCAGCCGGAATGGAACCGCAAACGGCCCCAGGAACGGCACCAGGCATTCCTTGCACCTTTGGGTCGAGGGGAGCCGGCGATGAAGCCGGCGCGCGATCTTTGTGGTGCCCATGGCCCGTCGTAATCGCACCAGAATCTGTCTCATAAGCTCACACGTCCTTCGGTTGTGCGGCGGCGTAAGATTCGACAAGCCGACCGCGCGGCTCGCGGTGGAGCCCCACGGGCAAGCCTGTAGCACCTTCCATTGCGCCCGTGGGGCGGATTCCTGAGCAAGAGCCCCCGGCCAAGGCCGGGGCTCGCGTCGAAGGGTCGCTCACGGCAGCCGCAACTCCTTTTGCACCTCTTTTAAAAGCGTCAAGTCGCGCACCTGGGAGAGCGGAATGGCTTTATCGGATTTCAGCGATGCCTTGCGCGCCTCGATGGCGAACTCGTAGGTCTTGTCGACGGTGCCGCCGTCGGGACTGAATGACGGAAGAATCGAATCGTAGGAATCCCTCGCCACCTCCGGCGTTTGGTTCAGCCAGCGCGCCATGATCGCGATGGTGTCCTCTCTGCGCTCATGCATCACACGCAAGCCGCGCAGCACGGCGCGCAACACTCTCTTGGTTTCCTCCCGGTTGTGCTTTAAGCGGGAGTCCGTGACCGCGACCGCAGATATCGGGCTGCCGATTTTCAAATCCTTTGGCCCGCCGAGGATATTATACCCTTCCCGCACAAGGCGGACCGGGCCGGGCGGCACGGTGCAGATCGCGTCCACCAGGCCTTGTTTTAGGATTTCCACGCGCACCGGCTCATCGCCGCTGAGCGTCACGAACTGAACGTCCTTCGCCTCGATCCCCTTAGCCTGCAGGATCGCCTCCGCCGCGAGATGGTCGGACCCGCCGATGCGCTGCGTGCCGATGCGCTTGCCGCGCAGGTCGTTGATGCTTTTTAGCTCCGGCCGGGCCACCAGACTGTGCAGCGGCTTGTCGGTCAGCACGGCGAGAATTTTAAACGGCATCCCCTGCATCGCGCTGCCGATAATATTGCCGAAGCTCAGCGTGTAATGGACCTCGCCGCTGAGCAGCGCCGGCACGGTCACCTGGCTGCGCATCTGGATGAGCAGCGGGTCGATATTTTCGTCCCTGAAGAATCCTCGCGCCACCGCGACCTGAGCCGGCAGGAACGCGTAGCTCCGGCTGCTGTAAGAAATATTGATCTTATCAGCGGCGCGGGCCGGACTCGCCAGGAAAATTAAAATCACCGCGAAAAGGAATTTACCGAAGCTTCCGGCATCCAATGACATCTTTGTGGACCTCTTGTCCGTCACCAGGTTCACTTTAGCGGCGCTTTATAACGAATTCTATGAAGCGAAGATCGAATCGCTGCGCAAACAAATCCGGTGGGAGCCCCGATTCCGGCGCTGCGACGAACGGGAGCTCGGCTAAACAGGGAACGCCGGTCAAATGAAGAAGCGCCTCCCGGTTGGTTTCAGCGGCGAGTGATATTTCGCACGACGTTTGATTGAGCACGTAACCGAGAGTTCGCAGGCCCTTGCAGCTCGCATGTTCCAGCGTGAGCAGCAAATGGTTGATGACGCCGAGCTGGTTCGCCGCAACCACGATCAGAGGTAACTTTAAGACACGCGCCAAATCAGCATACGTGAAGCTGGGCAGTAGCGGCACCATCAAACCGCCGGCGCCCTCGACGAGCGTAACGTCGTGGGTCGAGTCGATCTCATCGTAAACCGTCATCAGCCGGTCGACATCGATTTTTAAGTCCGCTCTCTCCGCGGCCACACTCGGCGCCAGCGCATCGCGGAGCCGATAGGGACAGATTTTTTCGATCGGTTCCCGGCACCCCGACACCTCTTTCAGGCGCACGGCGTCCTGGGGTAGAAGTTCCCCGTCCCGCTCCAGGCATCCGGTTTCCGCCGGTTTCATCACCCCGACGCGATAGCCGCGGTCTCGCAGAAGCGCGGCGAGGCCACAGGCGACGAAGGTCTTGCCGACGCCGGTGTCCGTGCCGGTAATTAGAACCCCACCACCCATTAACATCCCAAGTTCGACGATGGAAGATCGAGGATTGAAGATCGATCCTCCATTCTCAATCTTCGATTCTCGACTCTGTCAAACAACTCAAGGACCATTACTCCTCCGTCACTTCGCGAACGCAATCGTAAACCACATCCAAGAGCGTGGCCAGTTCCTCATCCGTGATGCTCAAAGGCGGCATGAGAATGATAACGTCTCCCAGCGGCCGGATCATTACGGCGCGCTTGCGCGCTT
>Ga0184639_10000564_pt1 | contig 14655 bp, 14 predicted proteins | sample PLM31_170_b2_FD_133155 | JGI IMG/M metagenome (GOLD analysis project Ga0184639, IMG submission 133155) | Groundwater sediment microbial communities from an aquifer in East River, Colorado, USA - PLM3-1_170_b2 | ecosystem: Environmental > Terrestrial > Soil > Riparian zone | place: USA: East... | reverse complement strand
TGGTACTTCGATTTCTTCATTAAGGCGGGCATCGCCGAAAAGGAGTTGAAGGCTGACAACTGGAAGCTCTTTCGTGAATGGAGCCGAGGTCAAGGCGATCAGGAGCGATATGTGCGAGACCTTGCTCGACCCGGAGCACTCACGGCGGCACTGAACTGGTATCGAGCTGCATTTACACCCCTACCTCCACATGAAGCACCTCTACCCCAACTGCCGTCGTGGGACCGCATCCGCATTCCGGTGCTGGCGGTGTGGAGCGACGGAGATCTATTCTTGCTCGAACCCCAGATGGCGCTGTCTGCGGGGGTGGTTGAAGCGCCCTGGCAATATGAATGGATCACCGGGGCGGGGCATTGGATGATGCTCGAAAAGCCCGAGGTGCTAAATCGGTTGCTGATTGAATTCCTGAAGGGGTCGCCGCAGTGTGACCGTCGAGCCCCTGACGTTCACGCCTCTCCCGGCATTCATCCGGAGTGTGGAGGATCAGCGGATGGAGCGATCTTCGAACAAGATCGGCGTGTATCTCGAGATCGGGAAGAAACGAACGTTCGCAGGTGCGATTGACTGGCCGGGCTGGTGCCGGAGCGGGCGCGACGAGGGATCGGCGCTGCAAGCCCTCTTCGACTACGGGCCACGCTACGCTCGCGTACTCCGCACGGCACGGCTGGGGTTCCGAGCGCCGGCGCAGACGTCTGAATTCGCAGTGATCGAGCGGCTTGAGGGCAATACGACCACCGATTTCGGCGCGCCCGACCTCGCCCCGTCAAGCGACTCAAGGCCGATTGATGACACCGAGCTTAGGCGTTTCCGGGCGCTGCTGAAGGCCTGCTGGCGGGCGCTCGACGCGGCCGCCCAAGTGGCGACAGGCGAGGAGCTTCGCAAGGGACCCCGTGGGGGCGGCCGGGACTTGGAGGGGATCGTCCAGCACGTGCTGGGCGGCGACGCGGGCTATCTCTCGCGGCTCGGCTGGAAGCTTGAGAGGGAAGAAGAGGATGACCTGGGCAAGGAACTGAGCCGAGCGAGGCAGGCGATCCTGAACGCGTTGGCGTCGGCTGTGCGCGGCGAGGTGCCTGCGCGGGGGCCTCGCGGTGGCGTCCGCTGGACACCGCGTTACTTCGTCCGCCGCGTTGCCTGGCACTTGCTCGATCACGTCTGGGAGATCGAGGACCGAGTCAGCGGGGGGCTCAGGTCCGGTTGTTAGCCGGTAGAGGGGCGCAACCGCCACATATGGCCCTTACGGAGTCCGAACCCCCACATCTTTGCGCTTTCTAGCGAGCTGTGGTAGTATTATCCTGATGCTGCATCTGAACACATTGCATCCGCGAAAGCGGATGCCCGAACTCGAGTTGCCCGGCGCAAGCCGGTGAAGAATTGAGAGCCGTTTGGCTCTCTTTTTTTGCCTGTTGCCAGAATTACCTATGCCGACGATCAAACTGCCCGGCCTCGTAGACCCACATGTCCACCTTCGCGACCCCGGGGCAACTCACAAGGAGGACTGGGACAGCGGCACTGCGGCGGCGCTAGCCGGCGGCTATACCGCCGTGCTCGACATGCCCAATAATTCTCCCCCAATTGTTAACGCCGAAACCCTGGCGGCCAAACGGGACGCGGCGGCAGCAAAGGCGCGCTGCGATTTCGGAATCTACTTCGGGGCAACCGCGGACAACGCAGATGCGGCTGCTGCTTGCGCTTCCGGAACCGTCGGTCTTAAGTTTTATCTCGATGCCACGTTCGGGCCTCTGCGGCTGGAGGGAGTTGCGCCCGCCATGGCTCACGCCCGGACTTGGCCCGCCAACCGGCCGCTCCTGTTTCACGCCGAGGGTAGGGCGGTCGCTCTGGCGATTCTGCTCGGCCAGTTGTGGGATAAATGCGTGCACATTTGCCACGTCAGCCGGCGGGAGGAAGTCGCCCTGATCCGGCGCGCCAAAGAGCGCGGCCTGAAGGTAACGTGCGAAGTCACGCCTCACCATCTATTTCTCAGCCAGAGTGACGCTCGCGGGATCGGTCCAGGCCGCAGTGAAGTGCGACCGTCCCTGGCGAATGAATCTGACCGCCTCGGGCTGTGGGAAAACCTGGACGTGTTTGACTGCGTAGCCACCGACCACGCTCCCCACACGCTGGCGGAGAAGGACTCGCAAGAACCCCCGCCCGGTTTCCCGGGGTTGGAGACCGCGCTGGGACTGCTGCTCACCGCGGCCGGCGAAGGCAAATTGCCGCTCGATTGGATTGTCTCGCGGATGGCCGACAACCCGCGCCGGATTTTTGGTCTCCCACCTCAACTTGAGACGTGGATTGAAGTAGATCCACGGGCGGAGTGGACGGTGGCGGCAGGCAATCTGCGGACGCGCTGCGGCTGGACGCCGTTCGAGGGCCGGAAGCTTCGCGGGCGTGTTCGGTCGGTCACCCTCCGTGGGATGACTGCTTTCGATGGCGAAACGGTCCTCGCGCGGCCAGGGTCCGGGAGGGACTTATTCCCCGGAGGATAAGCATTGGAGAGGTATTCCGAAAATGAATATGCAACGAAGTTGCATATTCATTTTCGGGGAATTTCCTCAGGTTTGCCGCATTTTCATAGAAACGCAATGAAAGGAGAACCCATGATTGCATCGCCCACCGTCGCGTCAAGATCCAAAAACCATTTGCCCTTTGGCGAAGTCCGCCATGGGCGGCTTTATGGCTGGGATATCCTCTCTGTCTCACAATTCTCGCGCGCCGACCTGGACGCCATTTTTGATGTAGCGAAAGAGATGCGCCACATGGTCGAGCGAGTCGGCACGTTTGACCTGCTCAAGGGCAAATTGCTGGCCTGCCTGTTCTACGAGCCGAGCACGCGCACTTCCTCCTCGTTCATTGCCGCCATCGAGCGCCTCGGCGGCAGCACCATCCCGATCACCCAGGGCGTGCAATTCTCGTCGGTGTCCAAAGGCGAGTCGCTGGCGGACACGGTCCGCACGCTCGAATGCTATTGCGACGCCATCGTCCTGCGCCATCCCGAGATCGGTTCGGCCGCCCTCGCCGCCGAGGCCGCGCGCAAGCCCATCATCAACGCCGGCGACGGCGCGGGAGAGCATCCCACCCAGGCGCTGCTCGACTTGTTCACGATCGAGGAGGAGTTCGGGCGGGTGGATGGTCTTATGGTCACCATGCTCGGCGATTTGAAGTACGGGCGCACGGTGCACTCGCTGGCGCGCCTGCTGGCCCTCTTCGATGTGCCGCTGAACTTTGTCTCCCCCGACATCCTGGGCCTGCCCCCGATGCTGCGGGTCGAACTGGTGAAAGCCGGTGTGAGACTGCGCGAGACCAGTGACCTGCACGAGGTTCTTGCAGAATCCGACGTGCTCTACGTGACCCGCGTGCAGAAGGAGCGATTCGAGAGTATCGAACTTTACAACCAGGTAAAAGACGCCTACGTGATCACCCCGAAGACCCTGGAGGCTGCTAAGCCGGATATGATATTGATGCATCCCCTGCCGCGTGTGGGCGAAATATCCACGGAGGTAGACAGCGACCCTCGCGCCGCGTACTTCCGGCAGGTGGAAAATGGGATGTACGTCCGCATGGCGCTGTTGGCGATGGTGCTGGGGAAGGCGTGATAGAAACTCCCAATTCCCAAATCCCACATCCCAACCAAAAGAGCTTTTTCCACCGGCTGGCAGCGCGCGCAAGTGCGGCGGACTCCCTGTTGTGTGTTGGGCTGGATCCTCGTGGTGAAGACGCCGAATCTTGCAGGGCCGAGTGTATCCGCCTGATTGACGCCACGGCGGACTTCGCTGCGGCGTTCAAGCCAAACAGCGCGTTCTTTGAAGCCCATGGGCCGCAGGGAATTGCAGCGCTGAAAGATGTGATCGCCCACGTTCCGGCCGGCATCCCCGTGATACTGGATGCCAAGCGCGGCGACATCGGCGCCACAGCGCAGGCTTATGCCCGGGCGATCTTCGACGAGTTGAAAGCTGACGCGGTCACGGCCAACCCTTACCTGGGTCGTGAATCGCTCGCGCCGCTGATGGCCGACCCCGCCCGTGGTGTATTTGTGCTCTGCCGCACCTCCAACCCTGGCGCGGACGAAGTCCAAACACTCGAGATTAGCGGCGAACCACTGTACCTTCATCTCGCCAGACAGGTCCTCACCTGGGGATCGGAGGTTGGACTGGTGGTGGGGGCCACCGACCCGGAGGCTCTAGCGCGGGTCAGAGCGGTAGCGCCAGAGGCCTGGATCCTGGCGCCAGGGGTTGGCGCCCAGGGCGCAAGTCTGCAGGCCGCGCTGGAGGCCGGGCTGAGCGCCGGAGGGGGAAAACTGCTGATCGTCGCCGCACGCTCCATTGCAAGCGCGCCGGATCCGCGGGCAGAGGCAAAGCGGTTGCGGGATGAGATCAATCGCGTATCGCGCATCGCAGATGGCCGATCGCCGATCGCCGATCGCGTATCGTCGGGAGTACGGAATACGCCATACGCAATACGCCATTTGGCCATGGATCTCCTCGAGGCAGGTTGCGTGAAGTTCGGTGAATTCATGCTCAAGTCAGGCGTCACTTCGCCCATCTATCTCGATCTGCGGCGGCTGGTCTCTCGACCCAACATTCTGAGGCGGGTGGCGCAGGCGTATGTCGAGAAACTGCGCGAATTGAGATTCGACCGTCTGGCCGGGATCCCCTACGCTGGTCTTCCAATTGCCACCGCCATTGCTCTGGAGATGGACCGCCCGCTGCTCTATCCGCGTCGGGAGACGAAGGACTACGGCACGCGCGCTGCCATCGAGGGCGAGTTTGCTCCGGGCGAGGCCGTCGTGGTGATTGACGACCTGGCGACTACGGGCGGAACGAAAATTGAGACGATCCAGAGACTGGGAGCCGCCGGGCTAATCGTGCACGATGTGGTAGTCTTGATTGACCGCGAGCAGGGCGCAGGAAAGATGCTGGCAGACGCCGGAGTTCAACTGCACGCTCTAGTCACTCTGCGGCAACTGCTGGAGGAATGGCGAGCCGCGGGCGAGATCACCCGTGGGCAACACGAGGAGGTAGCTGCTTTCCTGGATTCAAGCTGACCATGGCTGAGCAAGCCCTCGAAAACCGGACATGTAAACGGAGTTCGCATGTCCGGTTTTCGGGTTCCTTTGCTCTGTTGCAGAGATACCTGCCTGTCATGCTGAGGCACGCACTTCGGGCCGAAGCATCTCTCCCGGCTGGCCTGGAGACCCTTCGACAGCATCCTTGCAACTGAGCAGATTACTTCTTTATCGTCGGCCACTGCCCGAGCAAGAATCTATAATGATTTACCGTCTGCTGCGTCCTTTGCTCTTCAGGTTAGATCCGGAACGGGCCCATGATCTAACGCTCCGGCTCTTGGGGTGGGGGGGCAGGCTGCAAGTCACACGGCGCGCGCTCAGATCACAGTTTGAGGTGACTGATCCCCGCCTGGAGATAGAGGCCTTTGGAATCCAATTCAAGAATCCGATGGGCCTTGCCGCCGGCTACGACAAGAACGGCGCGGCCGTAGCCGGTTTGAGCTGTCTGGGATTCGGCCATATTGAGATCGGGACAGTAACCTTGCAACCTCAGGCGGGCAACTCCAGACCCAGGATCCACCGCGTGCCGGAAGCCGGGGCACTGATCAACAGCATGGGTTTTCCCAACGCCGGGATTAATGCGCTCAAACTCCCCCTCTCCCGCCGTGTCTTACCGGCGGGGGAGGGGGCCGGGGGGTGGGGTCTGCGCCTGGGCATCAACATAGGAAAGGGTAAAGATACACCCCTCGAGCGGGCCGCCGAAGACTACTGTGCGCTGCTGCGACGCGTCCATGGGCGGGCGGACTACGTGGCCCTGAACATCAGCAGCCCCAATACACCGGGGCTGAGGCAATTGCAAAACCGGGCGGCTATCGAGGGGCTGCTGAAGGCAGTCACCGGAGTTCGTGACGGCTTGACCCCGCGAACGCCTATGCTTCTAAAAATAGCCCCTGACCTGAACGAGGCCGAAATTGACGATGCGCTGGCAGCTGTTATGAACAACGGCATTGACGGGGTGATCGCCACGAACACCACGCTCAGCCGCGACGGTCTGCCGGAGTATGCCGCCGCTATAACAGGTGGATTGAGCGGCGCGCCGCTGCGGGCGCGGGCAACAGAAGTTGTTCGGTACATCGCACAGCGCACCCAGGGCAAGCTGCCCATCGTGGGCGTAGGCGGGATTGCTTGCGCCGCGGACGCGCTGGAAAAGCTGCGAGCCGGGGCCTGGCTGGTCCAGGTGTACACCGGACTGGTGTACGCCGGTCCGGGCCTGTTGCGGCAAATCAATGAGGGGTTGCTGGAAGCGTGCGAGCGGGAAGGAGTGACTACCGTTTCGGAGCTGGGCAGAGCGGAACTTTTCACTTAGTTTGGACGTCTTTTGTGAGAGCGTCACGATGACTGGCAAGAGGGTTGCTATGAAGCGATGGCCATACTTACCTTTCGTTCTGGTCGCCGCCCTGCTGGCTTGCAACCTCAGCGGCCGGCCGACCGCCACGCCGGTCAGTCCTCCACTGACCGCCAGCCCCACACAAGCGCCTGCCAATCAAACCCAGACGCCGCCGATTGTCGCCGTGACATTTACTGCCAGCCCCATCCCGGTGTTCAGGCCAACGAACACACCTGTCCCTTCGCCGGCTGCAACCGATACGCCTCTTCCGGTTCCCACTGCTGTGGCTCCGATTTCGACGGTGTTCCCTGACGTAGCCTACGTCCTCGCGGAGGAACAAGCGATTGGCTCTTACGCGTTGAGGTTGTGGGAGGACCCGGCTAGTGATGAGTTCGTTTTTGACAGCGTCGCCACCATCTCCGCAGTCGGCCAGCCGACAGCGCAGATCGAATTTGCCTCGGCATTTGGCGACCTTACCGGAACAGACCTGACAGGGGAGGGGCATCCCGACGTGGTCATCGAGACTTACACAGGCGGCGCCCACTGCTGCTTCTCAACGCACGTGTACGATCTCGGCCCGGTGATGACGAAGATGCTGGAGACTCCAGTGTCCAACTGCGGCGGCGCCTTCGAGGAGCTCGACGGCGATGGGGTCTTCGAGTTTGTCACCTGCGACGATTCGTTTGCCTACGTGTACTGCGCCTATGCGGGATCGCCGCTGGTGAAGGTGATTTACCAGTACGAACCGGGTCGGAGATATGTACCCGCCAGCCCACTTTTCGCCGATCAATACATTGAGAACATTGCAGCGCACAGGGAGCAGGCGGAAGAGGCCCGGCCCGGGGAGATGGGCGAGTGGGACAACACGACCAAGTGCGCAGTGCTGCCCATCGTATTAGACTACCTGTACGCTGGAAATGCCGATCTGGCCTGGGAAGAGTTTGAGCGACTTTATACCTATCCTGATGCGGCGGACTTCCGGGCGGAGATCGAGGAGATGGTCAGCGACAGCGTGAGGTTCGCTCCCCCGTTGGATTAGGGGTTTCCAACGGTGTGTGTCTAGACGAAGCGCGAGAGCTAACGTAGCGCGAATTGGCAGACTGATGCTTTAGGTAGCTTCTGCGCCACGCTTGGCCTCAGCATTGTTTATCCCTTGGTGAGCCCCCAGGGGTAGGCTTCACCTGCGCGCGGAGCGAAGCGCAGCGCGTCAGGTGGAAGCCGTTGTTGGGCGGGCATTCGACTGCCGACTTACTCTTACATTGCAGCCGGCTTACGCAGCAACATCGACGCTCCCAGGGCTGCCCAGGACAAGCCCAGGACAAGCAGGCCTATGTCATGCCAGGGATCTATGTCAACGAAGGCGAGGACTGCGCCCGCGGCTACAGCAAAGGGGAAGAGCCGACCGAGCCCAAGCCAACTTACCTGTCGCAGTCCAGCACCGAGGAGGATTGGGCCGATGACCGACAACAGCAATCCTAGGGCAAAGAACCAGAAGATGTCAGGTGGTTGGCTTGTCTGAACAGCGGAGACAACCAATGCGGCAGCGGTCACGCCAAAGCCTGCAAGTGCAACAAGGGACAGGTAAAGGCCTACTCGACCGGCTCTGCTCAAGGGCGGTTTCCATGCGCGCAGGCGCCATAACCCAATGCCTAGCAGGGTGACTGCGGCGACCATGAGGGCGGCTAAGAAGGCGTCGACAGGAAAGTTGCCGAGTTGGCCCTGACGGAAGCCAATCACCTCGAGACCGAAGGACAGGATGAAGAGCAAACCTCCCGATACAAGAAGGATACCGGTGATCCCGACTCGATTGACCATGACTGCCTCCGTCCTTTTACGTAGTATGAAGTGAAGTAAATACGGAATAATGCTCCCGCTGGGGTATGCCCGCCCAACGTTGGAGCTAAGGGGCGCGCCGCTTGCGGCGCTTCCCCTTCAGCGACGGGTTAGCCACCGCCCCGGGAGCACGGCCGAGTATCTGTTCTTCGACGATTGTGACCCCCAGTGGAGAAATGATCACGGTATCGCTGTCCCGGTCGTACTCCACGAGGTTTCCCGCGTCGAGCTGTCCGAGCACCTTCTGCTTGTACATCCGAAGGTTGCTGTACTTTGACCAAGAGAAAAGGTCTTCGGCAAGCGCTGCGTCCACTGAGGAGTATAGGAGCAGCAGCGTCTTCTGCTTGAAGTCGAGATCGTCCCGGAGCACGCGCTTTTTGCCGCCGACCTCCCAAATATCAGGGATATCACGCGACGAAAGCGAAGAGATCAGCGCGTCGGCGTCCTCGAGAGACATGTTGTGGAAAATGCGGATAAGTTCGCACAGTATCCAATCGACCACTCGAGCAATGGTAACGCCATCGATGGCGTTTGCGTCGACATCGCCACCGACGTGACCGATGCCTCGCTTGTTTCTCAGAGTGTAGAGGTAGGAAACCGCGCGGGGGATGACGACTCGGAGGGATTCGTTTCCAGTCGTCTTCGGAACCTGTGCAAAACTCTCGCATTCGCCGGGGAGGTTGGTGAGCTGCTGGCCAAACGGCGTAACTGGTTTCTTGAGCTCGTGCTGAAGAAGCCGAACAACAGATTCGCAAAGCTTTCCAGCGCTAACGCCGGCTGCATCATGCTTGCCCTCGGCGTGTCGCGACTTGAGTTCGAGATAGGACTTAGCAATCCGGGAGCGATAGTCGCTCGGAATGTTGGCAAGCGCGTCCTGGAGCGGCGACTTAGGCCTGGCTGTACTCATACTGCCCTTCCTTGTTCTTTTGCCGCTTTAGCTTCTTGTCTCGAAGCAGGCGAAGGAGAGCAGGTGAACATTCGCTAGCTTTGTAGTGTTGCCCTCGCGATGTCTTGCAATGCTCGACAATGGACCCGATCGTCTTGGGGCTCTTGAAGAAACCATCAGCCAGTAGCTGACTAATCGTGGCGAAAGCGCCGGGCGACCCCGGAGCGCGCGCCGCCTTGCGTTTCGCCTTTTCGGTCTTGCTACTGGACGGTTCCGCCTTCTTGGGCTGCCGACGCTTCCTTCGGGCGCGCGCCGGTTCAGACGACCCGGGAGCGGCGGAATCTGTGACACCGAGCTGACCAAGCAGTACCTCGACGACACGCAGTTGCACGGACTCGCTCATGAATGAGTTCACGGTATCTGCGATTGCCTTTAGCTTCTTTTGGAGTTCGTCGAGATCCGGCATTGGTTTCCTCCTCAGTCAATAGGTGGCTAACTCTATATTCTACCGCATTTGCGGCATAATAACCTCTTGGCGTATGTCATGCCGCAAATGGGTAGAATTTGTCTGATCAGTACCCGCAGGTGGCAACATCATAGCAAACCTCATGGGCGCCCGCAAGCATTCTTTCTCAGGGAGCTTCACATGACTAAACCGCTTACCCTGATTGAAAAAGTGCGTGAGGTGTTGCGCCTCAAACACATGAGCCTCAGCACTGAGGCTTCTTATGTGTTTTACATCCGTCGTTTCGTCCGTTTCCACCACGATCGTCATCCGCGCGAGATGGGTGTGCCAGAGATTCGTGCCTACCTCGCCCATCTGGCCGTCGAAGCTAAGGTTGCCCCGTCAACTCAAAACGTCGCTCTCAGTGCGCTGCTGTTTCTATATCGCGAAATACTCAGGAAAGATGTCGGAGGCCGGATCGACTCCGTCCGCGCCCAACGACGGCGAGAGGTTTTCGTCGGCGGCGAGTGTGCATGCAGTTGTTAGACAGCGCAGCTTTGCATCCTACCGACCTTCACGTGAAAGCTTCAGTTGTAGCTCGTTGAGCTTGCTTTCCGTCTGATTCAGCACCTTATCTCTAGTCAACCACTTGACGAAATAGCCGCCATTCGGCTGGGGTGTCGCGGTGGACTTGGCCAGCTCGGTCAAGTCCTCCCGATCAACGGTAAACGCGAACGTAGCTGACCTCATCCACTTCTTGCTTCCCGAGTGACACACCCAAAGCGTTCCCGTATAGGTGGTGGCTTGAAATGAGAAGTCGATTGAAGAGGCATGCGGCACCCAGAGCACCCGCCTTACAGTGCTCTCGCCCTGGCCGAGCTCGAAGCTTATGAAGGTTTCCACAGTTGGCGGGACCAATTCCTTCTGCAACTTGAGAGTACGATCACTGACCATGGCCAGACTTCGGAAGAATGCTCGGGCACCAAGCCCTTGGATCGACACTGCCACATCTTCGATAACGCCACGCTTGGCGCCCTGATTGGTGAAGATAAGATCTAGATGGAGGCATTCTTGGCGAAGGCCCTCAGACCATGGGTTCTTCGAGAGTGTGATGCGGCCTGCCGCCCTCACGGAAAGTCGAAATGGCCGCAGATAGTTGCGGTAGAGAAGCCATCCAGATATCCCAAGGGCCGCAATCGATATCCAATTCTCGAGAAGGTATGTGAGCATGGACGCCATCGTTTCACAGCTGTCTAACTATCAATCATACCGATGCATCCTCTGCTCAAATCTAGATGACCTCGACTTGAACCAGCTGCACATTTGCTGCCATGCGAAAGCAAGCCTGCCGGCAAAGTTCCTTTCAAAATCCGCGGGTGCCGAGCTGCACTTACTTTACGTTCCCGCGGCTCTACTCTCCTCGGCTGAATGAGTCAGCGTCCACAGCCCGACAATCCCAACCCAGAAGCCCGCTCCCACCGTAAGGTGTAGAGCGCGCGACCACATGGGCAGGCGTAGCAAGACGTTCACAATCCCTAGACCTATCTGGACGACCAGCAAACCGAGCATTCCCCAAGCATAGCGCTTGAGGCCCAGGCCCTTGGCCCTGACTAGCAGCCATACGACGGTCCCCAAAGTCAGCAAGGCCACCCCGAATGCGGCATACCGGTGCAGCATCTGGATGGCGATCAGCCCACGAAGCCCCGGCGCGTCGGAGCCGCATAGAGGGAAAGAAGGGCAGGCCAGCGAGGCGCCGCTGCGAGTGACGTAGGAGCCGGTGAGCAGCAGCAGATAGGTTGCGACGGCAGTTACAGAAACCCAGGCGAGAAAGCGCGTGTTGCGAAAGGTCTGGGCTTCCGCCCGCAATGCCTGGGCTGCGGGCAAAGTCACTGTTACCAGGGCGGCCAGCATCCCCACGATCAGCATCGCCAGGCCGGTGTGAATCCAGCCGGTTGCGGCGGGAAGCTCAAGGATTACGTGCAATCCCCCGAAAGCAATCTGCACGGTCAGCAGCCCGACCGCGGCGAGGGCGGGCCGGAAGATCCATTTCTCGGACCGGTGGTTTCGCCAGGCCAACAGGACCAGCAGCACCACCTGAGCGGTAGTGGCTGCGGCCAGAAAGCGGTGGCTAAATTCCACCCAGGCGCTGGCGAAGGCCGGGGGTATCGCCTGGCCGTAGCACAACGGCCAGTCCGGGCAGCCGAGTCCGTTTCCGGTCACGCGCACAATGCTGCCGACGAGGATTAGCAGGATGGTGCTAGCGAGGGCCGAGAGGGCGAGGTAATGGTATACAGGTACACTGGTATACAGGTAGACAGGTGGGTCTACTTGTCTACCTGTATACCTGTCTACTTGTTTACTTTCATTCATTTGACCAAGGTGTCCACACAGACCATCAGCAGCACCAGAGCCAGGTAAAGGTTGGAAGACTTGAAGAACGAAAGGGCCTGTCTCTTATCCGGCTGAAGGAGTAGGCGAAGGTTTCGGCCAATCAGGACAACTGTTGCTGCGCCGACGGGCAACAGATAGATCAAGCCGAGGCCGGGATGGCCGACCAGCAGCAAGGCAGCCAGACCTGTGGCAAGGGTGTGCAACAGCATCCACAGAACCGCGTGGCGCGGGCCGGTCCGCCCGGGAAGCATAGGGATGCCGCCGCGCGCATAGTCCTCGCGATACACGATCGCCAGCGCCCAGAAGTGGGTCGGCGTCCATAAGAAGACGAGCAGAGCCAGCGCGATGGCTCCCGGATTGTCCCACGCCCCGGCCGCCGCGCTGCCGCTGAGCACGGCGGCGCTGCCGGCCGCCCCGCCAATGACGATGTTCAGCAGCGTGCGGGGTTTCAGCCAGAGAGTATAGATGCCGAGGTAAATAGCTGCACCGGCCAGCAGGAAGAACGCGAGGGCGGGGTTGGAGGGCAGGACAGCCAGAGAGGGCACGAGGATCATACCGCTTGCGAGCCAGGGCACCCATCGTGCGTTGCTCAGGCTTCCGTTCACCAGCGGTCGGGTACGGGTGCGGAGCATGAGCGCATCCGCGCGTTTTTCAAGATACTGGTTGAGGGCTGAGGCGCCGGAGGCCGCCAGGCCGCCGGTCAGGAGCAGCAGCCCCAGGGTACCCCCGCCCGGCCAGCCGCCCGAGGCCAGGAATGCGCCCGCCACTGCCGCGAATAGCAGCAGCAAGACGATCCGAAATTTGAACAACACCAACAGCGTCGCGAGCCGCCTCCTGAGCAATTTCCCTGAAACTGGCAGAACGAAACCTTTCGTTCTGCCAGTTTCAGAAATCTCCTCGTGCTCGACGGGCTGAACGGCGGGATTGATCATACCTGCTCCTTCTCGGGTTCATACCGGATATACAGCGCGATCATGCTGGCCATCAGATACATCCAGCTATGCAGCCACATGATCAGGCCCGCAATCTGCTGGTCGCGCAGCGCCGTAAGTCCCCAGAGGCGCGGGACCACCTCGGCGTAATAAGGGTAATAGACCGCACTGCTCGCCCAGAAAATGGAGCCAAGTATGTAACTTGGAGGCGCGGCGACCATCAAATAAATCCACTTGGCAGGCGGCCAGCCCCACAAGGGGAACCATCCATGAGTGGGGTCAAGGACCCGCCACCAGAACAGGACCGCCGTATAGAAGAACAGCGCGTGCTGCAGGTCGTGCAGCAGCTCATTTCGCAGCGCCGCCTGATACAGCGCCGGTATGTGCCAGAGCCACAGGTTCACGTTGTAAAGCGCGAAGGCGACGACCGGATCCGTAATGGCGTTCAGTATGCCTCTGACTCTGGCCTCCACGAGCGACCAGCGCAGGAACGGCGCCGGCAGGCCCAGCAGAAGCAGCGGCGGCGCGACCATGACCAGCAAGATGTGCTGAGCCATGTGGAAGCTGAAGAGCAGCTCGGATAAGATGTCTATGGGAGAGAGCAGGGCAATAAAGATGGCCAGCAGTCCGCCGCCAAAGAGCCACGGTTGGCTGCGACGGATCAATCCCCGTTGATACATCCCCTCCAGCCAGCCGTGCTGCCTGAAGTAGTGGAATCCGTAGGCATAGCTAACCGCAGCGGCTGCCAACCCCAGCAGGATGACCGGCTGCCAGGACCAGGAACGTAGAATCTCAAAAAAGGTTGGTTCCGTCACCGGGAGTCCTTCTTCACGATGGCGCCGGTTCGACCTGCATCACGCGTCGGAACCCAAATGCCTTCGATTCCGGGCGACCTAGCGCGCGGAACAGGATCACCAGCGCCGCCAGAAAGTACATCATGGTTCCGGGGATCCACATGATGATACCCGCCAACACCTGATCTTGGATTACGGTCAGGCCCCACACGCGCGGCACATCCACGTAATAGGCATATAGAGGCGCTTCGGCCAGGGCGATGACCACACCGGGGATCATATTGGCCGCAGCGCCGGCCAGCAAGAAGCCCAGGCGCGCCAGAAGCGGGAAGCGGCCGCCGCAGGTGCGCGGCCCGGCGTTGACCAGCCGCCACCAGAAAAGCATGGCTGCGCCGAAGAATGTGAGGTGCTGCAGGTCGTGAAGCCAGCCAATGCGCAGGGCCGCATTGTAGGCGGCGGGGTCGTGCCAGCCCCACAGGATTGTAACGAAGGTCAGCCAGAGTATCCCGGGGCGTGTCACTCGGATCAGTGCTCTGCGGAAGCGCGAATCTTGCGAAAACAGCAGGCGGGCAATGTTCGGACCATTCGGCAAGCCCCAGATGGTGAACGGAAAGGGGTTAGCGAGGAGGAGCAGGGGCGCGGCAATCATGACTATTAACAGGTGTTGGATCATGTGCATGAGAAAAAGCGACTGGCCAAGGAGGTCTATGACGGACATCAACGCCAGAGCCAGCACCGCCAACCCGGCGAGATAACACCCGAGACGCCAGCCGGTCGCCAGCCGGCGGCCGCCACGACCGCGCACTCGCATCCAGCCGGCAATGAACAGCGAGCCGGCTGTTGCCAGGACCAGTATGATCTCTAGCCGGAGATCCCAGGAAGTCAAGAGAAGAGGCAGTTTAGGTGTCATCACAAGTGAAGGATATTCTCCGAAATTGAACACGAAACGGAGTTTCGTGTTCAATTTCGGAAGCCTTTTCCAAGC
>Ga0184639_10000561_pt1 | contig 14678 bp, 10 predicted proteins | sample PLM31_170_b2_FD_133155 | JGI IMG/M metagenome (GOLD analysis project Ga0184639, IMG submission 133155) | Groundwater sediment microbial communities from an aquifer in East River, Colorado, USA - PLM3-1_170_b2 | ecosystem: Environmental > Terrestrial > Soil > Riparian zone | place: USA: East... | reverse complement strand
ACTTGACCGTCAAGGCTCCCAAGAACGAGGTGGCGGTCCAGATTGGGAAGAACGACAGCAACCAGACGACCGTCGAGCAGGCCCCAGCCGAGGTGACAGTGACACAGGTCACGGTGATGGGGCATCGGGGCAAGCGTGCAATTGAGTGCAACGGCAACGGCGTGGTGTTCACCGACTGTGACATCCGCGACGTGTATGACCCGGAGAAGGCCGACAGCCAAGCCATCTGGATTGGCAACAGCCCCGGTGACGTGACGATCAAAGGTGGGCACTTCGAAGCGGCCAGCGAGAACATCATGGTCGGCGGAGACAAGATGAAGATCCCCAACTGCCGCCCGACCAACATCCTGATCGAAGACGCCACCTTCACCAAGCCCCTCACATGGAAGGGCAATACTGCCATTCCCACCAAGAACCTCATCGAACTGAAGGACGGCCACAACGTCCATCTGCGTCGGCTCATTCTGTTCCACTCGTGGGCCAGTGGGCAGGACGGCTACGGCTTCATGTTCACGCCCAAGAACGGTGGGTCACTGCGGAACGTGTTGGTGGAAGGCTGTGAGATGTCCGAGGTCGGCGCGATTGTCAACATCACTGGCCACGACTTCACCGCTGACAACGCCTCATCGCTCCCCCGCACACAGGTGGAGTTCCGAGGGGGCACGTATCGCACCAACAAGGTAGCGATGGGAGGCCCCGGACGCTTCTGTCTCATCACCGAAGGCCCGGAGCGAGTGGTGTTCACCGGCCTGACGATTGAGCATGAGGGCTCTTCGTTTCTGGAGGTGGGAGACAAGGATGCGTGTGATGTCATCCATGTCTGCGACAGCGAGTGGAACTATGGCAGCTATGGCATTCGCATCGGCGGCTACAACCACGGGGACAACGCGCTGGGCATCGTCAAGGAATTGAAGATCGAGGGCAACACCATCCGAGGCGCACACTCGCAGTTTAAGTCCCGGTATCCCGACAACACGTACATCGACTCGATGAGCTATGAGCGGGAGCGAGAGGTGGATCGGAAGGATGTCATCGCGGCGATGGAGCGTGAGGTGGCGGAGGAACTGAAGCGGCTGAAACAGTGGCTGAAATGAGGTGAGCATGATTTCGTTGTTATTGATGGTGTTGGGAGCGGGGTTACTGGTGTGGCCCCGCAAACGGAGTCTGACGAATGCCATTACCCCGATGTCCACGGCGTGGATGCGGGAGAATGTCTATCGAGAAGGAGTCGAGCGGTAAAACGTCGTGAGCGCATCAGAGCCGAATCGGCGGCATTCGCACAGCTTCACTGTGCGTTTGACCCCGGAGGAATACGAGGACATGATTGCGAAATGCGAGTCCTGTGAGCCTCCTACCACGCCCACTTCCGCCATTCGCTGGCTGTTGAAGATGTGGATCGAAGAAGGGCAAGTGAAAATTCCCGAAGAAAGATGAAGTTGATCACCATGGAGGGTGTCATGAGATTGGGAGAGATAGCACGGTTCACACGGATGCGACTGGCTCCGTGTTGGCGGAAGCAGAAGTGGCCGTCTGAAGGAGCAGCGAAGGCCCATCTGCGGTCGTTACTTCGGGCACCTTTCGTCAAGGACAAGGCCCATCTAGGGGTCTATATATGTCCTCATTGCCGGTGGTATCATGTCGGGCGAGGATGACATGGAGGGAGAAGCCGAAGACTTTGTGATCGATGAGAACGGCGACCTGTGCCCCGTAGTCGAGTGGGACGAGGAAGACGAAGAAGAGTGCTGCGAGCAGGATAGTAGCGGGTCCATCCTGCTCATTACCGATGAGATGATCAGGCAGTTGTTTCGCGTTCCCCAAGAGGACGTGCTTGCACTCCAGATGGCGCTGAAGACGCTGATGACCACGCCGTTGACCCCGCAGTAATTGCAATTGATTGCACCCAGAGACTGGGATACTATGCGCTGGTCCGTCTGGAAATATTTGGTGTATCCTGATTCGTCTGCCGATCCAGACCAGCAAACGGTAGAAGAGAATTGCGCTCGGTTTGGAGCGTTGACGTTTGGGACCATCGAGATGAAGGTCATCCACACTGAAGATCGCAAAGGGTGGATGTGTTGGCAGATTGCGTTCTTGGCGAAAGCCCCGGTGCAGGACTCGACCTACATCGAGTGGATGCACGAGCAGTGGGACATGTTCTTCCGACAGGGGTTTGGAGCAGAGTGCATCGTGAATTCCTCTGCACCACTTCTGATAGCGTAGGAGTCTATCTGCCGTGGATGACTTCAAGAACTTTGCGATAGGTATCGTTGACCTTCCCCCGACTCCTGCACATGCAGGGGATCGGTTGCGCGTGGCCCCCGGTCATATCACACGGTTTCCCGTTCCACCCTTCTACGTCACCATCTGCCCGAAGAACGTCCTCCCCGACCCGACCAATGCCGAAGTCGCTCGCTGCGTGGCTATCGAGGGAGATGAACTCCTTCTTGAGCGTGCCCAGCAGGACACCATTGCCCGCTCGGTGCTGGCTGGGGATCTGATTGCGGCGACGATTACCGATAACCTGCTGATTGAACTGCACGAGCCCGTCTTCAGCAAGTACATCGTGCAACAGCGGCCAGACCTTCGCTTTGCACCAGACCTCCCGAACGCCCAAGCCATCGGTGACCTCGCCACGGGGTATCTCAAAGGAGAAACCGTCAGTGGCGTTATCAGTAGCGTCGGGCTTATTCCTCCGACTGACCTTGTCCTCCCTGAAGACCCCGATGTCTATTTGAACGGGGAGGGTGAGTGGGTCACGCCCGGTCCTATCGAAGGCCCTGAAGGTCCGGAAGGCCCACAAGGCCCTCCGGGACAGTCCACCTCTGTCTTCCTCTACCGTGCGGATGCGAATAGTCAGGATGCGGAGGATCCGGGACCGGGGTATCTCCGGTGGAATGCGACCATTCAGCGGGAAGCCTCTGTCCTGTATCTCGACTGGCTGACGGTCGATGGCTTCGATGCTCACGTCCTGTTGCAGTTGGCGAAAGCGGCCAGCAAGATCCTGATTCAGGATACGCAGAACGCCGAAACCCATCAGGTCTGGGAACTACTTGGAGCCACCGAGTACGACAGCTATCTGGAAGTTTTCGTCTCGTTCATTTCGATGTCCGGGCCGGGAGGGGTGTGCCAGTTCCCGCACGACCAACCCATCTCCTTCCTGCTCGTGACCGAGGGCGTACCGGGGCCACAGGGCGAACAGGGTCCGACCGGAGCACAGGGTCCGACCGGCCTGCAAGGAGAGACAGGTCCGCAGGGAAACACGGGGGCTCAAGGCCCGGTGGGTGTGCAAGGGTCCACCGGACCCACCGGACCCACAGGTCCAGACGGCCCTCAAGGTCCGCAGGGATTGCCCGGAGCCACTGGACCCACGGGGCCGACTGGCCCACAGGGTACCCAAGGCCCGGAAGGCCCCCAAGGTGACGTGGGTCCGGAAGGTCCAGAGGGTCCGCGAGGTGAAGCCGGGACCAGCATCACGATCAAGGGGTCCGTGGGATCCGAGGAGGAGCTACCGCCTACCGGTGAAGCGGGAGACGGGTGGATTACGGAGGATGACGGCCACCTCTGGGTGTGGGATGCTGAGAACGGCGTGTGGGTGGATGTTGGAGAAATCCAAGGCCCCGAAGGCCCGCCCGGACCCCAAGGCATTCAGGGACCGCAAGGCACGCAGGGACCGCAGGGGCTGCAAGGCCCCGCAGGCGTGCAGGGAGAGCCCGGTATTGACGGTCCCCAAGGCCCGGTAGGCCCGACCGGAGCCACAGGCCCGCAGGGGTCACAGGGCACGATTGGTCCCGAGGGTCCGACCGGATCGACCGGTCCTCAAGGCCCCACCGGCATTCCCGGTCCTGTGGGACCGACAGGCCCCACCGGAACCCAAGGCCCCATTGGCCCCCAAGGTATCGAGGGAGAGCCGGGGTCTGTTGGTGCGACTGGAGCACCCGGAGCCACCGGCCCGGAAGGCCCGATGGGGCCACAGGGCGAGGACGGCGCACCCGGTAGCGGGTTTTCTATTCTTGGCACCGTGCCCAGCGAGGGTGACCTTCCCGCCACCGGCAATCCCGGTGATGCGTGGATCACTGAGGACACGGACCACGTCTGGATTTGGGACAGCGACACCGGGACGTGGGTGGATATCGGAGGCGTGTCCGGTCCTGCAGGCCCCCAAGGCCCACCGGGACCAACAGGCCCTACAGGTCCGCAGGGTCCACGAGGCCCGCTCGGTCCACGCGGGGAGCAGGGGTTCCAAGGCCCTGAAGGAGCCACCGGTCCCACTGGAGACACGGGCGCACAGGGTCCAGCGGGAGAAGCCGGAGCAACCGGCCCCACAGGGGCTACAGGGGCCACAGGACCGCAAGGGGAGATGGGCCTCACCGGACCCACCGGAGCCACGGGAGCGACTGGCCCAGAGGGTGTACAGGGCATCCAAGGGCTACAGGGCATCCCCGGCCCGGAGGGCGTCCCCGGACCCGAGGGTCCGGAAGGCGAGCAGGGGTTACAAGGCGTTAGGGGTCCACAGGGCATTCCGGGGACGGAAGGTCCGGAAGGCCCCATCGGTCCCACAGGAGCCACGGGGCCGGAGGGCGCACAGGGAGTACCCGGTCCCCAAGGACCACAGGGAATCCAAGGCGAGGTAGGTCCAGCAGGGGCTACCGGTCCCGAAGGCCCCGTTGGCGCAACAGGACCAGCCGGGGAAGATGGTCTACAAGGTCCAATCGGCCCAGAAGGCCCGGAGGGTCCACAAGGGCTCAAAGGCGATACCGGTGCTACCGGCCCTGAAGGCCCTGTGGGAGACACGGGACCGGAAGGCCCCCAAGGGGCCACAGGTGACCCCGGATCCGCAGGAGCGCCCGGTGAGGCCGGTCCAGAAGGTCCACAGGGAGTCCCCGGTGCAGACGGAGCACCCGGAGCCGAGGGTCCGATAGGCCCAGAAGGCCCAGAAGGCCCAGAAGGCCCAGAAGGTCCGGAAGGTCCGCAAGGTCCGATTGGGTTGACAGGGCCAGAAGGCCCAGCAGGAGTTGAAGGCCCCGAAGGGCCGCAGGGTATCCAAGGAGAAACTGGTCCACAAGGTCCAGCGGGAGACATTTCTGACTTTTGGACGATGCACACGGGTGTAGGACCGCCCGTCGATACGATAGGTGATATCGGGGATTACTACATCGACACCGAGGCCGATATTATTTACGGCCCGAAGGCCCCAAACACGTCCCCGCTGCAATTTACGGATTTCCCGGCCCCGTATACCAAGGGGATCGTCGGGGATATTTACACGGTGGCGATGAAGTACCGGTTCGCGGTAGCCGGTGAGGTCGCAGGCATCCGGTTCTTTGTGGATGCCACCACGCTGGGGCCACTGGACCAGTATTTCGTGAAGTTGTGGTCGAATACGGGGGACTTGCTGGCAACGGCGGTACCCACTGCACCGTTGGTGCAGGGGTACAACGACGTGTTTTTCGATGCCCCCGTGCATGTGCTCGCCAACACGATCTATCAGGCGTCGTGGACCGTCTCACCCGGTGGTCAATGGGTGTATATCGATCCGGGAACCGCAGGATTTCAGGGACAAACCTCCGGCGATGTGCGGTGTCTGGCGAATAATGAGGGAGGTCAGTACCAAGGCTACTTCGGAACGGGTACGTCGTTCCCCACCAATTACTGGAGCGGGATTTACACGCTAGTCAGTCCGCTGTTCCGCAAGAGTGGGCCAGTTTGGCCGGTTGCATTGGAAGCAGGCCAAGGCCCAGAGGGTCCAGCAGGCCCACCGGGTCCAGAAGGCCCAGAAGGACCGCAGGGTGAACCCGGTATTGGTATCACGATTCAAGGCAGCGTGCCGAGTGCTGGGGACTTGCCGCCTACTGGAGTCCCCGGTGAGGGCTGGATTGCGTCGGACACCGGCCATCTCTGGGTCTGGGATGAAGAATCAGGGACGTGGGTGGATGCAGGGCTGATCCAAGGTCCACCCGGTCCACAGGGACCACAAGGACCACAAGGTCCGCAAGGGGTCATTGGTCCCGAAGGTCCACAAGGTGAGACGGGGGCTGATGGTCCGCAGGGGCAGCAGGGGATCCAAGGTGTGCCCGGTGTGCAGGGACCGGAAGGCCCACAGGGCGACATTGGAGCTACGGGTGCGACTGGTCCCGAAGGCCCACAGGGCATTCAGGGCGTCAAGGGAGATACCGGAGACACCGGTCCTGAAGGTCCAATTGGGTTGACTGGACCCGAAGGTCCAGAGGGAGCCAAAGGTGATCCCGGTGATACGGGTGCTACCGGTGCCACCGGAGCGCAGGGTATCCAAGGCCCGCCCGGAGAACAAGGCGTCCCCGGTCCCGAGGGACCGCAGGGCATCGAGGGTGAGCCGGGAACGGCTCTCGACATTCAGGGCGGCTTGCCGTCGTCAGGTGATTTGCCTCCCACCGGAGAGCCGGGGGATGCGTGGATCACGGCTGATGACGGGCACATGTGGTTCTGGGATGACGATACCGGTGAGTGGGTGGATGTCGGACAGGTGCAAGGCCCGCCCGGTCCCACAGGACCACAGGGACCACAAGGTGTCCAAGGCCCGCAGGGTCTGCAAGGCACGCAGGGCCTACAAGGCGAGACTGGCCTGACGGGTGCAACCGGAGCAGAAGGACCAAAAGGTGATCAAGGTGATGTCGGAGCCACAGGTGCCACTGGTGCAACTGGCCCGAAGGGTGACCAAGGGGATCAGGGTCCAGTTGGTGCAGATGGCCCACCGGGTGTTCAGGGTTTGCCGGGTGTTAAGGGTGATACCGGTGCGCCCGGAGCCACAGGACCAGAAGGTCCGCAAGGCATTCAAGGTGTCAAGGGCGACAAGGGTGACCCCGGAGCCCAAGGTGTACAGGGCATTCAAGGCCCCATCGGTCTGACCGGACCACAGGGCGATCCCGGTGCCACAGGTGCGACGGGAGCCACAGGACCAGAAGGTCCACAGGGTGAAGAGGGTCCAGAAGGCCCAGAGGGTCCACAGGGTATCCAAGGTGTCAAAGGCGATACGGGTCTGACCGGAGCACAAGGCCCGAAGGGTGACCCCGGAGCACAGGGTATTCAGGGTGTGAAGGGTGATACTGGAGCCACCGGTCCAGAGGGGCCAGTAGGACCACAAGGCCCCATTGGTTTGACCGGCGCAGATGGTGTCCAAGGTCCGAAGGGGGATCCCGGCGTCCAAGGTCCACAAGGCGATCAGGGTATCCAAGGCGTTAAAGGCGATCCCGGTGCTACTGGAGCGACAGGAGCCACTGGAGCAACAGGACCGAAAGGTGATCCCGGCGTACAGGGTATTCAAGGTGTGCCCGGTAACCCCGGTGCGGATGGAGCCCAAGGCCCGAAGGGCGACAAAGGCGACCCCGGTGTACAGGGCATCCAAGGCATTCAGGGCGTGCAAGGCCCTATTGGCCCAACCGGTGCGCCCGGAGAGGTGTGGTTCTCGGATCCCGGTGTGCCCGCCGCTGGCGTCGGTATTGTGGGGGATTGGTATCTCGATGAAACCACCGGGAATGTCTACGAGAAGACGGGTGCTTCGACGTGGACGCTGACCGCCAACATCAAGGGCGCTACCGGCGCACAGGGGCCACAGGGCATTCAGGGTGTGCAAGGCATTCCCGGTACGCAAGGTCCGAAGGGTGACCAAGGCGTACAGGGTAATCAGGGCGTACCGGGTCCAGAAGGACCAGAAGGCCCGCAGGGAGAACAGGGTGAGCAGGGCATCCAAGGGGTGCCCGGTCCTCTGATTGTCCACCCGCATGAAGACCCAACTACGGGTGGCACACTGCGGGAGCACGCGCTGGCGCTGACCGATATCACGATCAACAATGCGTCCGGGGCGAAGCACGGACTGTTGCCCAAGCTGTCAGCCATTGCTACGGAGTACTTGAACGGCACAGGCGTATGGACCACACCGTCGAATGTCCCCGGAGCCCACGCCCCCTCGCACAACACCGGAGGTAGCGATCCGCTGACGGCCCTGAGTGCCAGCATCTTGACGACGGGGAGTCTGCCGTTCGCTCGCGTGCAATTGAGTGCAACGGCGAAGCTACTCGGTCGAGGCAGTGCCGGTGCCGGGGCGATGGAAGAAATCGGGCTCGGCACGGGCTTGAGTCTGGTAGGCACGACGTTGAATGCGACGGCGATAGCGCCAGCCGCCCACGCCACCACGCACCAACCCGGTGGCAGTGACCCGATGGCCGTGGATGCCGTCCCGGCCACAGGGAGTCTCCGGACGCTGGGAACCGGTGCGAACCAAGCTGCACCGGGGAATGACCCTCGACTCAGTGACACTCGTACGCCCAAGGTGCATGCTCCCACACATGCCTCCGCAGGGAGTGATCCGATAGACGTAAAGGGACTAGCGGGGTATCCCGGAGGGACAGGCACGTTCCTCCGAGCCGATGGGACGTTTGCGGCTCCAGCCGTTGTGGCTGGCATGAATCTCGATTATCTGGGGAGTTTTGTTGGAGGCCCCACGTATTTCGACGGCGATATCGTGGTAGCGGCGGATGGGATTGCTTACATGTGCGTGGTCGATGGAACGACCACAGCCCCAGAGCAGTGGCCGGGAGTTGGACTCGCCACGGCGAAAGGGGAAAAGGGAGATAAGGGAGACAAAGGCGATAAAGGTGATCCCGGTCCAGCCGGGACTGCGGTAGCAGACGCCACCTACTGGACACAGACGCCGCACACAGGATTGGTGAGTGAGCATGCCTTGAATGCCTTCGCCAATGGCTACGTCAAGAGCACAGCAGGCGTCCCTAGTACGATTGCGGTGATCCCAGTGTCGGAGGGTGGCACCGGAGCCACAGTCGCCTCGACAGCACGCACCAATCTCGGAGTCGGGAACGTCGGCACGCTGAATTTGAATGGTGACCCGAACGCCTTCCTGAGCGGCACAGGTGCGTGGGCTTATCCGACTCACCCGCAGCAGATTCCCAGCGGGATGCTGGCGCATTTCAATATGGCGGCATGCCCGCCCGGTTGGACGCGAGTTGCGGCGTGGGACGGCTACTTTTTGCGACCATCAGCGGTGGCTGGTGGCTCCGGTGGCGCGACGAATCACTACCACGGCGCAGATGGTGGCCTTATCGTTCCCGCTCACCAACATGCAGCGGCGGGCTTGACGATGCCGTGGCACAGTCATGGAGGCGTGGTTGGCGTGAGCGGAAATACCGGTAGTGCGGGTGATCACACGCATGGCTTCGGCATCCACCAGACGACCGGCGATAACAATGCTGGCAATATGAACGTCGATGCGGGCAACAGCGGTAATATGTCGCGGGGTTCGCACACGCACAACATCGACGTGCAAGGGAATACAGACGGCGGTGGCACGCACACCCATTCGTTTAGCGGTAGTGGTGGCATCCCGAATGACGGTGGTCAGGCGATTGATGGCCTTACTGCTATGTCTGGTGCTATGGCGGTGACGGGGAACGTCGGCTGGGCCACTAACCATTATCCGCCCTTTGTTGATGTGTTGCTTTGTTCAAAGGATTAGTTTGTGATCCTCGACTTCAGCGATGAGTTGGGTAGGCGGCACTTTGAATTCTGTTTTGTCGGTTTCGTGCTCGGTGGCTCGATGCAGCAGCAGAAGGGGATGACGGTGATGCGTCGTGAGGTGTCACTGTTTGAGAAGCTGGAGTCGATCAGTGACTTGAAGCCGTGCGGCAAGAAGATGGTCAATGGTGAGCCCGAACGTCAGTTGAAGGTAGCCGAGGGGAAAGCACCTCTTGATCTGCCACTGGCGCTCGACCTCGACGTTCATGAATTCGATTTGTTGTACGGCTATGTGGCGGCAGTGCCATGGCAATCTGGCACGCCCATGAAGCATGCGCTTGAAGCGTTGGACTGGTTGCAGCGGTGTCAGCAGGAGACTCAGCGTGGCTGAAGATACGGTTGATACTCCAGAAACTCAGGCGATCCCTGATCCCGGTACCACGAAGTGGGTGCCGATCTGGAATCCCATCAGCACTGGTCCGGTCGGGCCACAAGGCCCTGTAGGTGCGACGGGGGTTCAAGGTCCAATGGGTCCAGCAGGACCACAGGGGATACAGGGAATTCAAGGCATCCCCGGCACCCCCGGTGAGATGTGGTTTGCCGGTGCCGGTGTGCCTGCCGGTGCCTTGGCTGGGAGTGTCACTGGAGACTGGTATCTCGATACCGTCACTGGGGATGTCTACGAGAAGACAGGCACATCGATCTGGACGTTGCGCGGCAATATCAAAGGCACGCCCGGTGAAAAATGGTTCTCTGGGACAGGTATGCCATCTGGAGCGATGGCGGGCACGCTGACGGGAGATTGGTACCTCGACACGCTGACAGGTGATGTGTACGAGAAGACCACGCCATCGGTGTGGACGTTCCGGGCCAACATCAAAGGTCCGCAAGGTATCCAAGGACCACAAGGCATTCAGGGAGTCAAGGGCGATCCCGGCAATCCAGCGGCAAACCATCATGCGCTGCATGAGCCTGCAGGGTCCGATCAGATCACGCGGTTGGATTTGACCGGTGTCACCTACCCGCAGTTGCAATTGACTGCAGCACTGCCGCTGATGATGTGGAAGGACACGAATGCGCCAGTCGATAAGAAGCAGTGGCGTATCTGGGTGAACGATGGCGTGTTCACCTTCGACATGATGAACGATGCCAGCAATGCCGTTTTGGCAGTGCCTCTGACGCTGTGGTCAGACGGCAGTGTAGCGACAGGCGGTAATCTGACCATTGCAACTACGTATTATCCCAGCCTTGTTCTGAAGAATTCATCGGTCGCGGTGGATAGTCGGTACTGGTGGATCCGAGTCCCGCAGGACGGCACGTTGGTCGTGCAGGCGATCAATGACGCGAACACGTTGATTCAGGCCCAGCCGCTGACGCTTTTGCGGAATGGCGATGTGACTGTGCCCCGAATGATCGTGACGAATTCGGTGGCGGTTGGTGCGACGTTGGTCTTGCGCGAGGTCACGACTGACATAAGTATCATGAATAGTCAGGCGTATCTCCGGATCAACACGAGTGCCTACGGACAGGTCACCTACATGGACATGGCCGGAAGTTGGGTCATGAGTGGGAACGTCGATGCCGGTGGTCGCTTGCTTGCAAATAAGATGGTTATCGCCGGTAATACTCAAACCATTGGCGGTGCCCCATCGCTCTCGACCAGTACGAACACCGTTCTGCAAGTCAAGACGGCGTCCACGGTCCACATGGACTTCGGCGGGGTCATGGACTCAGACTATGCCTTTTGGATGCAGACGAAGGTCAACGGGCAGAACTCTTCCTACCCGTTGCGGATCAACCCGCTGGGTGGCTCGGTTAGTATCGGTGCGTCGTTGTATGTCACCGGCAACGTCCAGTTGACTTCGAATCTTCACAGTACTGGCTATATCTATCCGGGGCGGATCGACGTGAGCGGGCAGCAGGCGGTCTGGGCTCTGATGTCGCACGGTGGTTACGGCTTGTATATCAACACCGGGTTATATGTGGTGGGGGCTGTATGGGCGACTCAGTTAGTGACTCATGCGCTGCAGTTCAAGACTGTTCATACCGCTCCGACTGGAAGACGGACGAAAGAGCTTGATACCCAGAATTTCCCCGGCACAGACTTCGCCGCGAATGCTGGGTGGATCCAAGCCCACGATGATACTGGAGCAGTGATTTACTTTCCGTATTGGAAAAAGGAGACAGCGAATGACAATGTCCGAGAGCACGCTCCAGATGATGCTGGCGAAGGATCCGGCCTTCCTGAACCGCCTGAATTATTTGATGCTGCAGACGGCGCGGACGGTGAAAGAGGAAGCTCCTAGCACGCCGCACCACCAGAAACGGACCACCTACGCCTCGCAGGTGCTGATGAATTCCGCGATGATGGTGGCGCAAGCGGCCTCTACCATTGTTGGTGGCATCAACCTGATCGGCACCGTCGAACTGAACGACGACGGCGTGACGACCACGGCGTCTGATGCCGCCATCCTGAGTCAGGTATCGACGTTCTGGAATGCGTTGTCAGGGGTGGATTCAGCAGATGATCCCAGTGGGACGCCAGCCGCATTTCCAATGGCCGTACCTCCGCCTCCCACGTTTGGAGACAGATAGACTATGAATCAGCCTATGAATCCTCCCCCGTCTGACCTGTCACGAGTGGAACTCACTCTTGAAGAGTTGTATCAGATTGTCGGGGAGTTGGAAGTGATGCGTCGGAAGCAGCAGCAGATGATCGCTAATTTGACCAAGGAACTTGCCGCCAAGTCTGAACCCAAGTAAATGGTCAATCTCGTTGGTGGACTGTACCCGGCGCTCTATGACTGGATGGTGGAAGTTGCCGTCCCAGTCGTACCACCGGGGGTGTGTCTCACTAGCGATGTGGTGGTGCAGGAGTTGGTGACGAGTGACGCCGAAGTCTGCACCTATGTGGCCGTGGATGCGTGGGTGTGGGCGCATATCCTTCCGAAGGAAGAAGAAACCACCGTGCTGGTCATGGCCTGTGAAATTGATGTGCGGGGCCGGGTTATCTATGAGACATTGGAGTGCCGCGACTTTGTCACCAGCGAGGTGAGCGTGCAATACATGGATGTGCCACCACCGTCTCAGCCCCCAGCCGTGTGTGCAGAGGTGGGTGTCTGGTATCTGAGCAGTGCAATTGATTGCATCAGCGTCAAGACACCGGGCAGTGTGGTGGCCGAGGTGGAAGCGAAGCTGTCGGTGGAAGCGGACGTGTCGTTCTGCTGTGCGGAGACGCCAACATGGCACGAATAACGTTGAAACGGGGCAACGATCAGGTGGTGACGCTGAAGGGTCTGCGGACCACGACGCCTCCACCGATTTACCTGAACACGGCTATCGTCAAGGCCACGCTCCGGGACCAGAAGGAGCAACCGATACCGGGGTTCCAAGACATCTCCCTCCCGTATGTCCCCGGCAGCGATGGCAATTACGAGTGGGTGATTGATTCGACCGTCATGATGCTGCCGAAAGGCTCGGAATATTCGATGGTGTTCGTCGCCAAGCAGGACGAGTTGGATTACCGCGTGGTGCATCCTGTATCGGTGGTGGACTGATGGAGAAGAAAACCAAGAAGAAGCGGTATGCGGACATTCTTCGACTGAAGAAAAAGAAGAAGCGTCCGGTGGGATTTCAGGAAGTCCCCATGGACATCGGCAAGATCAACGCCTCGTTCGAAAAGACGCAGGGGAAGTGATGTTTGCTGCCCTGTTGAAGTATGACCCCGCGCAGCCGCGAGAGCCGAAGGGCACATCAACAGGCGGGCAATTCACGTCGGTGGCGGGAGCCATGGCTTCGTTCAAGGCCAAGTACCCAGTGGTGGCCAAGAACCTCCCCCGCTCCACCTACACCGAGATGGGGAGCATCGAGTCCCACACCACGGACGTGGGCCGGGAGTGGGTGACACAACTCACCTCCCACGACCTCCACGGTATCTCCGACCGCTTCGGGAGCGATGTGGAGCGGCTGATGACCGCTGCCATCCCTCTCCACGATATCGGCAAGGCCGAAGCCTACGAGCGGGGGGAGTCCCAGCACCAGCACTCGATCCCCATTTTGCAGGAAGTGCTCCGGCAGGAGGGCTTCTCTGACAAGGATATCACACTCGCCACCGAATTGCTCAACCACGACCTGATGGGAAATTTGGTCAGGAGTTTTGAGGACAAGACCGCAGAGACGGCGGCGAAGCTGACGGAGAAGGCCCAGAAGGTGGGGATGGGCGTCGAGGACTTCACCACGCTGCAACTGGCGTTTTACCAAGCGGATGCCGCTGCTTACCCCTACATCACCTCGTTCATGCAACAGGAGCCGTCAGGCCGGTGGACGTTCGCAGGGAACAAGAAGCTCGCTGCATTACAGGCCCTGATTCACAAACGAGACTACGTCCGGGAGCCCGCAGGCACATCGGAAGGCGGGCAATTCGCCAAAGCCACAGGAACCGGAGGACTGGACCCCAAGAAGAAGGAGACGTGGTACCGCAAGGGCGGTGGCTGGCATGTCGGACCCGAGGGTGAGAAGGATTACCAGTGGGAAGTCCATCTGGTGACGCAGACAGAGGACTATGAGCCTCCTCCTATTGTGCATAAGCTCCTCCGAGGGTCGAATGCGGCTATCTGGGGAGGATCACACCACGGGAGCAGTGTCATCACGGGGGAGTCGGCCCAGCAGATGGGGATCGACGGCTACAACGATCTGGATGCCACCAAGGAAGCCACGGCTCTCGCCACCCGAATGTTGCAGGAAATTGCCAGTGATACCACAGGAGCCGAAGAAATCCTGTATCATGCTTTTGAGAACACGCGGGGGACGGTGTTCAGACCGGGTGACACGATGCGGTTGCCGTTAACGGCAACGGCGGGAGAACCTCAAACCACGTACGCCACACGCGCTGAGTGGGAGAGTCAAGAGGGAGCCCCCACGGTGTTCGTGTTTCCCAAGGGCACGAAGATGGTGGCCTACGGCAAATGGCCTACGAATCCCAAACAACGTGGTTACGAGGACGGCAACGCCAAAGAATTCGGCCACGTGTATTCGGAAGCGATTGTGGCGGGGAAGTTTCGGGTGGAGAAGGTTGAGACGAAGTACTTCGGCTCCCAACACAGTCGAAAGCCCCTCACGATGGAGGACGTGCCGCAACTCTATGGACAGGTGGTGCATGTGACACCCATCGAGTATTT
>Ga0184639_10000560_pt1 | contig 14689 bp, 12 predicted proteins | sample PLM31_170_b2_FD_133155 | JGI IMG/M metagenome (GOLD analysis project Ga0184639, IMG submission 133155) | Groundwater sediment microbial communities from an aquifer in East River, Colorado, USA - PLM3-1_170_b2 | ecosystem: Environmental > Terrestrial > Soil > Riparian zone | place: USA: East... | reverse complement strand
TGCTCTTCGCCTGGTTTGCAGACGGCTTCGGGTCGGCGGTGATTCTCCGCGGCCTGGGCGGCATCGGACTGGCAGGCACCTACGTGCCCGGCATGCGGCTGGTGGTCGAGCGGTTTCCCGCTTTGCGGCGGGGAGCGGCTATGGGCGTGTACATCGCGTGCTTCAGTCTGGGGACGAGTCTGTCGCTGCTGGTCACAGGGATCATGCTGCCCTTCGGCTGGCGCCCTGCGTTCTTTGCAACCGCACTCGGCCCACTGCTGGCGTTTGTTGTCGCGTGGTGGATCGTGCGCGAGATCCCGCAACCCCGGGACATCAGACGCATCGACCTCCGCGGCGTTCTGAAGAACATCCGGGCACTCCGCTTCATTGCCGCCTATGCGGCGCACAATTGGGAACTCTTCGGAATGCGCGCATGGCTGCCGGCATTCCTGACAGCGTTATGGACCAGCCAGGGAATCGCGTTACCGACGGCCACGGCGCGGGGAGCAAGCTTCGCGTCGCTGGTGCTTGTGGGCAGCGCGCTGAGCAACGCGGCCGGCGGCTGGCTGTCGGATCACCTCGGCCGCCGGCGGACCATCCTCATCTTCCTCTCGGCGTCTGCAGTCTGCTCGGCAATTATGGGATGGACGCCGTCGCTGGGCATGGGCATCGTTCTGTCACTGGCACTGATCTACGGTGTGCTGGTGACCGCCGAATCGTCGACGCTGTCCACCGCTGTGGCTGAAGCCTCGGATCCCAAGGCGCTGGGCGCCACACTAGCGCTGCAGTCCAGTGTGGGATTTTTCGTGACTGCCATCTCCCCGACCCTATTTGGCATCGTCCTGGATGCCACACACATGTCATGGGGATTGGCATTCCTTTCACTCGGCGCTGCAGCGCTGGTCGGCGTTCTCGCGGTTGTCTCTCTCCGCTGATTCGAGCGTTCGTCTTGTAGTTCGAACCGCTGCTTCGATACAATAGTATGTTGCGATGTCACTTGTTGGGCTGCTTCCCGTATTGCGGGAGCAGCCATCATACCGCAAACTAGTTGCCTCACTCCAGGCGGAGCGGCGGCCGTGGATTGTTGGTCCCGGCTCCTCGGAGAAGGCGTACCTCCTCGCTGCTCTCGGCGACGGCCTCCATCTCACCGTCACCGGCGGCGTCCTGATCATTACGCCTACCCGTGATGCCGCAGAGAGGCTCCATGACGACCTCCTGGCCTTTGTGCCACAGCTCGAGTCCCGCCTGATGCTCTTTCCGAATTGGGAGATGCAGGGTCCGAATGAGGGCAAGATGCCGGCCGAAGCCGTCGGGGAGCGGCTGGCGATCCTGCAGCGGCTGCATGACGAGGAGTCTGTGTGGGTCGTGGCGCCCGTCGAGGCGTTGCTTCGCCGCGTCCCTTCATCCGAAGAATTCCGCGCATCCGCCCGACGCATTCGCAAAGGGGAGCGGGTGGACCGCGACCAAATCGCCGCGTTCCTTGCCGGATCCGGATACGAGCGGGTCGATCTGGTCGGTGAGAAGGGCCAGTTTGCCGTTCGCGGTGGAATCCTCGACGTATTCTCCCCGGATGCCGCTGCGCCGGCACGTCTGGAGTGGTTCGGGGATGAGGTCGAATCGGTTCGCGTCTTTGACCTGGCGACGCAGCGCAGCATGCAGGACACGGATGAAGTGGTCCTGCATCCTGCCGTTCCCGTGAGTGGAAACGCGACTTTGCTCGACTACCTTCCCGCGTCTTCGCTGTTGGTGCTGGACGAACCGTTCGATCTCGAGCGCCAGGCGAAGGCGGCTGTTGAGCGGGGAGCCGAACTCGAACCGGACGCGTTCATCAGCTGGGACGATCTCCAGAAACGGCTCCATACCGCATCGCTCCGAGTTTCATCGGTTCACCCTCCCGACGACGGCGCCGAAGAGATTCCGATGCACTTTGGCGGCGTGGAGGCGTTCGGTGGACAGATGAAACTGCTAGCGCGCGCCATCGAGTCGTGGCAGAATCACGGACGGCGTGTTGTCGTCGCCTCAGCGCAGGCGGAACGGATCACAGAGATCCTACGAAGCCACGGGATTCAATCGACGCCGGTCGGCTCGCTCGCGAAAGTTCCAGAACCCGGGCGCGCGATCGTCGTCGGGGGGCCACTGTCACGCGGGTTCCAGGTAGATGCGGCAGCGCTCGTCGTGTTGACCGACAGTGAAATCGTCGGCTGGCGTCGCCGGCGACGACGGTTTCGCTTCCGCGAGGGTGTCCGGCTCTATTCGTGGACAGACTTATCGCCCGGTGATTATGTCGTGCATCTGCACCACGGCATCGGGATCTACCGCGGCATGGTCCGCTTGTTGCTGAATGCCGCGGAACGTGACTACCTGGAGCTCGAGTACGCTCAGAACGACAAGCTCTACGTTCCGACCGACCAGATCACCCTGGTGCAACGATACATCGGCGTTGAGGGCCAGCCCCCGAAAGTTCATCGCCTGGGTGGTACCGAATGGGAACGCGAGAAGAAGCGCGTCAAAGAAGCGGCCCAGCAGATGGCCCGCGAGCTCCTCACGCTCTATGCCACCCGTGAGGCGGCGCCGGGCCATGCCTTCAGTCCCGACACACCCTGGCAGCATGAGCTCGAAGCGACCTTCGAGTACGAAGAGACACCGGATCAGTGGCTGGCGATCCAGGACATCAAGCGTGATATGGAAACCGCGAAGCCGATGGACCGGCTGATCGCCGGTGATGTCGGATACGGAAAAACCGAAGTGGCATTGCGCGCCGCGTTCAAGGCGGTGATGGATGGTAAGCAGGTCGCCGTGCTCGTCCCCACGACGATCCTGGCTCAACAGCATTACAACGTGTTCCTGAAGCGTCTGTCTGCGTATCCCATCAAGGTTGAAATGCTCAGCCGGTTCCGCTCGGCCTCGGAACAGAAGCGCGTCATCGAACAGGTCAAAGCCGGGCAGGTCGACGTCCTCATCGGGACGCACCGGCTCCTGCAGAAGGACGTCGCGTTCAAGAATCTGGGACTCGTGATTATTGATGAAGAGCAGCGCTTCGGGGTCAGGCACAAGGAGAAGCTCAAACAGCTCCGCGCGACCGTCGACGTGTTGACGCTCACCGCGACCCCGATTCCGCGCACCCTTCACATGTCGCTCGTGGGGTTGCGCGACATGTCCGTGATGGAGACGCCGCCGGACTCGCGTCTGTCGATCCAGACCGAGATCAGGCCCGACGAGGACACCCTGATGCGTGACGCCATTATGCGGGAACTGGATCGGGGCGGTCAGGTCTACGTGGTGCACAACCGGGTGCAGAGCATTGAGCGAGCGGCGCGCCGGATCCGCGCCCTGGTGCCGGAAGCGAATGTCGCCGTGGCACACGGCCAGATGCCCGAGGAAAAGCTGGAAGAGGTGATGATGGATTTCCTGGGCGGACGCTTCAATGTGCTCGTGTGCACGACCATCGTGGAGATCGGCCTCGACATCCCGCAGGTGAATACCATCATCATCGAGGACGCCCACATGATGGGGCTGTCGCAGCTCTACCAGCTGCGTGGTCGTGTTGGACGCTCCGACCGCCAGGCGTATTGCTACCTGCTGTTTCCGCGCGGGACGAACTTGAGCGAGGAGGCGCGGCAGCGTCTCGAGGCCATGCAAGAGTTCGTCGAGCTCGGCAGCGGCTTCAAGCTGGCGATGCGCGACCTGGAGATTCGCGGGGCCGGCAACCTGCTTGGCCCTGAACAGCACGGCCACCTCGCCGCGGTCGGGTTCGAACTGTACAGCCGGCTGCTCGATGAGGCGATCCGTGAGCTGCGCGGGGAGATGGTGGAAGAGGTCCCCGATGCCACGATCGATCTTGGTATCGATGCGTATCTCCCCAATGAGTACATCTCCGACGAGGGCCAGCGGATGGCCGTCTACAGAAAGCTCGCGACGGCGCGAACCGTCGACGACGCCAACGCCGTAGTCGAGGAAGTGACCGACCGGTTCGGAGCGCTACCCGAACCCGCGGTTAGCCTGATGGAAGTGGTGCGGCTCCGCGCGCTCGCCAAACAGGCCGGAGTGGTGTCCATCACGAGGGAGCAAGGACGTATTGTCATCAAACCGGCCGCAGGATGGACGCCGAGCCGAGAAGATGAGGCTCGCCTCGCGTCGTGGCTGCGGGGCCGGTTGACGATGACCCCGACAGGCCTGCGCCTGCGCACCAGCGGAACGCGGTTCTCTGAAGACGCGGGGTTGATCAGACAGACACTTCTTGCGCTCGCCAGGACCGGACGGCGGCCCCGCGAAGCGGCTGTCGTTCTGAGCTAACCACCGTTGCGATTCGCATCAATCCCGATGTACGATGAAGCGGTTGCCGCTTCGCCGTCTCCCCAGTCTACCCGGTCTACCCAATCTCCCCGGTCTAGACTAACCTGCCTAACCGGGAAGACTGGGGAGACCGGGAAGACTGGGGAGACCGGGAAGACCGTGGAGACTAAGAAGGGAGGTCGCGAATGACGAGTCGTTCCAAAGTGATCCTCTTTACGGCCATTTTCGTTGTGCTCGCCACGGCGTCGGCCGTTGCCCTGACGGCGGGCATGAAGCGCAGTACTGCCGTGGCCGCCCGGGTGAATGGTGAGGTGATTTACGCGACGGACCTGGACAGGGAAGTGGACGCCATCGCGAGGCAGTATGGCATTCCTGACGATGACAAGCAGCGTGCCGAAATCGTTCGTATCGTGCTGGATCAAATGATCGAACAGCGGATCATCAATCAAGAAGCCCGTCGCTACAATGCCGTGGCATCAGAGGCGCAGATCAACGCGCAGCTCGCCGACATCAGGCGCAACTTCCCCACAGAAACGGAGTTCCGGCAGGCGCTGGAGCAACGCCGGTGGACGCTGCCGGATTTGAAGAACCGGCTCCGCGGCACGGTCACCATGCAGAATCTGACGGAGCGCGTGACAAACATCACGGTGACCGATGGGGAAATCCAAAAGTACTTCAACGAACACCGCAGCGAGTACGACCAGGCCGAGCAGGTCCGCGTCAGCCACATCCTCCTCGAGTCAGAAGCCGAGGCCCGGCTGGTCCTCGCGAGGCTCCGGCGTGGAGAAAAGTTTGAGGAGCTAGCCCAGCAATATTCGAAGGATCCCGGAAGCAAACCTCAGGGTGGCGACCTGGGATTCGTCAGCCGCGGACAGCTTGTCGGCGAGTTTGAAAAGGTTGCGTTCTCGCTGAAACCGGGACAGACGTCTGGGATCGTCAAGACGCAGTTCGGCTTTCACATCATCAGGGTCACCGACAGCCGGTCGCCGCAGCCGGCCCGCATCGGGGTCGTAAGTGACCAGATCCGCGGCCAGCTGGTAACCCGTAAGCGTGAAGCCGCGTTCCAGGAGTGGCTGAAGCAGGCGAAAGCGAAGGCGAAAATTACGAGAGTCGAAAAGGCGAAGTGACACCAAGCTCGGTCGTAGGTCGTGGGTCGTAGGTCGTAGCAACTGGGGATGAAGTGATCATACCTACGACCTATGACCTACGACCCATGACCGCGGTTTCGCGTATGCGCCTGGACAAGTTCCTCCAAGTCAGCCGCCTCGTGAAACGTCGGGCCCTTGCTAATGAGCTCTGTGACCGCGGCCGCGTACGAGTGAACGGTCAGCGGGCGAAAGCGACGGCACACGTCAAGGCAGGCGACGTGATCGCCATCGCCCAGGGTGACCGCCGGCTTATCGCCAAAGTGCTGGACGTTCCCGAGCGCCCCACACCCTCGAAGGATCTGGTTGAGGTTCTCTCACGCCTGCACGTCGACGACCTAGAAGCCGGGAACGGCAAACGGGGAACGGGGAACGGTCTCTTTTGATGCACTTACTGTTCCCCGTTCCCTGTTCCCCGTTCCCGTCAGTCTGATGGCCAAGATCGCATCGATCCACGCACGTGAAATCTTTGATTCTCGAGGTAACCCCACTGTCGAGGTGGACATCCATCTTGACGACGGCCATTGGGGACGCGCGTCGGTGCCCTCGGGCGCATCGACGGGCGTGCACGAGGCGCTGGAGCTCCGCGATGGTGATCGCCGGCGCTTTGCCGGCAAAGGCGTACTCAAGGCCGTCGCCAACGTGAATGACCTCATCGCGCCCCGTCTCCAGGGCCGTGAAATCTCGGATCTCGCCGGCATCGACCGGCTCATGATCGAGCTCGACGGCACGGAAAACAAATCCCGCCTCGGGGCGAACGCCACGCTGGCCGTGTCACTGACTCTCGCCCGGGCCGCCGCCCATTCCGCCGGCCGGTCCCTCTTCTCGTATCTCGGAGGAGAGCAGGCACGGACGATGCCGGTGCCGCTGATGAACGTCATCAACGGTGGCCTCCACGCCGACAACCCGCTGGACGTGCAGGAGTTCATGATCGTCCCCATACGGTCCGGCCGGTTCGCCGAAGCGCTTCGCATCGGGATCGAGACATTCCACGCGCTGAAGGGTCTCCTCCATCAGCGTGGCATAAGCACAGCGGTCGGCGATGAAGGAGGGTTCGCCCCGGCCCTCCGGTCAACCGAGGAAGCTGTCGATACACTGATGGACGCGATCTCGTCCGCTGGGTACCGGGCCGGGGAGGATGTGGGGATCGCGATCGATGTGGCGGCCTCGAACCTCTACAAGGACGGACGATATGAGTTTCCCGGCGAAGGTGTGGCGCGAACTCCCGATCAGCTGATCGAGTACTACGCAGGACTGTGCTCGTCTTACCCTATCCTATCTATTGAGGATGGTATGACTGAAGATGATTGGGGCGGCTGGACGAGGCTCACCGCCCGTATAGGACGGACAACCCAGCTCGTGGGGGATGACTTGTTCGCAACAAATGTGCCGCGCCTCCGGGAGGGCATTGCGCGCGGGTGCGCCAACGCGATTCTCGTGAAAGTCAACCAGATTGGCACGCTGACTGAGGCACTCGATGCCGTCCGCACGGCTCAGCAGGCAGGATACGCAACGATCATTTCCCACCGGTCGGGAGAAACGGAAGACACGACCATTTCAGACCTGGCCGTCGCCACCGGCGCAGGGCAGATCAAAGCAGGTGCACCCTCACGGAGCGAGCGTGTGGCGAAGTATAACCAACTATTGCGCATTGAAGAGGAACTCGAAGATAAGGCGGTCTATCCGGGAGCAGCCGTATTCAAACACCGGGAACGGGGAACAGGGAACAGGGAACGGTAGAAAGAACCAATCCCGGCGATGAGGGCCGGGACCGTTCCCCGATCCCGTTCCCGTACTGATTGACATTCGTCGCACTTTCTACGGAGCAAATTATGGAGCGCATCCCGCGATGGTTCATCACTTCGCTCATCCTGGTGCTGCTGGTTGCCGTCACCTACGCGTTTGGATCAAGTTTCCTCCAGGTGTACCGCCTCAGGCTGGAAGCTGCGCGCCTGGAGCAGGTGAGGCAGGACCTGATCGAGCAGGGCGCTCAGCTCCGGGAGGAGATCAAGTCGCTGCATACTCCCGGGTACGTCGAGCGCATCGCCCGAGAACAACTGGGGCTGGTCAAGCCGGGTGAGATAGCATTATTGATTATCAGGCCCACGCCCCCCTCACCGCGGTCGGCTGGACCCCGACACGCCGGTCTCCGCGCCGGGAAGCCCCCCCAGAAGGGGTCCACCTGGCGGTCCTGGCTCCGCCGGCTGGGCTTTTAGGCCGGTTCTAATTGACACGTTTGCGAGGGCAGCCGTATAATTCGCGTGCATCCCACGTAGGTTAACCTGCAAGGAGGAGGAGGTATAGCCGGGCAAGTCATGGCAGTTGAAGCTGGTACGATCGTCGAAGGCACGGTCGTCAAGATCACGCACTACGGCGCGTTCGTAGAACTCCCCGATGGCAAGAGCGGTCTCGTCCACATCTCCGAGATCGCCGACGCATTCGTGAAGGATGTCCGGGACTACATCAAGGAGCAAGAGCGGATCAAGGTCAAGGTCCTGGGCGTCAACGAGAAAGGCAAGCTAGACCTCTCCCTCAAGCAGGCATTCTCTCCGGAAGAACGCGCTGTCCGGGCCCGCGCGAAGACGTCCTTTGAGGATAAGCTCAAAGCGTTCATGAAGGAAAGTGAAGAGCGGCTCCTGGACCTGAAGCGCAACATCGAAGCGAAACGCGGCGGCGGCAAGAAGCGAAAATAACGGCGTCTACCCAGTCTCCCCCGTCTCAGACCAAGTCACTAGTCAGATCCGTTGCGATTTTTGCCTTAGACTGGGGAGACTGGAAAGACAGGGTAGACGGGGAAGACGGTTGACTACAGAACCCCTAACAACCACGAAATATCCTCGAAAGTGCGCCAGGTAATCTCGTCCCGCTCCAGGGCGCGGGAGCGCTCCTGGATGTCTTTCCGCCCGTCCAGTTCCGCCAATTGCTGTTCCATCCAGCTCAGTTTGGTCTTCACTTGATACAACTGCTCGCCGGCGGGCGCGGCCGGCAATAGTTTGCCGAGCTCATCGAGCGCTCCTCGCTCGACGTCTCGCGCGTATCTGTCCATCTCGACCGCTTCCAGCTTGGAATAGGCCACCAATTCCCGTCGAGATTCCATCGCTTTCACCATGAGCGCCTTCGCAGCCTCGAGACTTCGCTGATCATCCATCAGGACGGCGTTCGCAGCTTCGGCAGCCGCAACTCCTGGTCGCGATACTGCAACTGGTACAGCTTGGTGTAGATGCCTCCTCGAGCCAGCAGGTCGCGGTGTGTGCCCTCCTCCACGATCCTGCCCTTGTGCATCACGATGATTCGGTCGACGTTTTGAATCGTGGAGAGCCGGTGCGCGATGATGATTGACGTCCGTCCGCGCAGCACCTTGCTCAACGCGTCCTGGATGAGGATCTCGGTTTCAGTGTCAACACTACTGGTCGCCTCATCCAGCACGAGGAGAATCTCCGGATTGTGTGAGATCGCGCGGGCAAAGGCAATCAACTGCCGCTGGCCGGCCGACAGCGTCGACCCGCGCTCGGTCACCTCACTCGCATATCCATTGGGCGACCGTTCAATGAACCGGTGCGCGTTCACGAACTCTGCGGCCCGCCGGACTTCATCATCGCTGATCTCGGCGTTGCCGAGCCGGATGTTGGACGCGATCGTGCCCGAGAACAAGAAGACATCCTGCAACACGAGTCCGACATGTCGACGAAGATCGCGCTGTGGATACCGTCGGACATCGACACCGTCCACCAGCACCTGGCCGCGCTGCGGATCATAGAACCTGCTGATCAAATTGATGATCGACGTCTTACCGGCGCCGGTATGCCCCACCACCGCCACGCTCTCGCCGGGATGGATCTTGAATGACACGCCCTTGAGCACCCATTCGCCGGTGCCTTTCGGCACCGGCGGTTCGTCCGTCCGGCGAACCGGCGCGGGGCCCGGTGGACCGGCGTGCTCTGCCGAGGGATAGGCGAACCAGACGTCCCGGAACTCGACGTCGCCCCGCACGCGCTCCAGGGGCACGGGGTCCACAGGATCTTGGACGCTCACGGGCTCGTCGAGGATGCCGAAAATGCGCTCCGAGCTGGCCATCGCGGACTGCAGGATATTGTACTTTTCCGCCAGGTCCTGGATCGGCCGGAAAAATCGCTCTGTGTACTGGATGAACGCCACCAGGACGCCCAGCGTGACCGCATTCTGGATGACCTGCCCGCCCCCGTACCAGATCAGCAGCGCGGTAGCGACCGCCGAGATGAACCCCACCGATGGGAAGAAGAGCGCAAACCCACGGATCGCCTGCTTGTGCGATGCCAGGTGATCTCGGTTGAGCGCATCGAACCGCGCGAAGTTCCGTCGCTCGCGGTTAAATAGCTGGACGATCGACATCCCCATGATGTTCTCGTTCAGGTACGCATTGATCCGCGCGATCCGGATGCGGATGGCGCGGTACGACTCCCTCGAGCGCACCTGGAACCACATCGTCATGCCCACGAGCGCGGGCAGTACCACAAACGTCACCAGCGCCAGCCGCCAGTTCAGTACCAGCATCGCGACAATGATGCCGACCAGCATGAAGAAATCCCCGAACACCGTCACCACCCCGGAGGTCACCATCTCGTAGAGCGCGTCGATGTCGTTGGTGATTCGAGTCATCAAACGGCCCACAGGATTCCGGGTGTAAAAGGCCACCGACAGACGCTGCAGGTGCGTAAACAATTCCATTCGCAAGTCAAACATCACGCGCTGGCCGACGGTCTGTGTGATGTAGTTCTGCCCGTACCGCACCGCCGCGCCTGCGACAATCGCGAGCAGGTAGTACAGGGAGATCCGCGTGACGCCGGCGAGGTCTCCGTTCCTGATATAGCGGTCGATGGCGACTTTCACGAAGTATGGGCCGACCAGATCTGCGGCCGCTGCCAGCAACAGCAGGACCACCGAGACGACGACGGCCGGCCGGTACGGACGCAGGTACCGGAGCAGCCGACGCATCAACCGCGCGTCGTAGGCCTTGCCGAGAATTTCGTCTTCCTGAAAGTGCACGCTCATGTTGCGGTCCCGACATCGTCCTCTTCGAGCGCTTCTTCCAGCAGTTGCTTCTCGTACAACTCTGCGTACAGCCCCCCTCGCGCCAGCAGTTCGTCGTGGGTGCCGCGCTCCACGATGCGCCCGTCGTCGATGACAACGATCTGATCCGCGTGCCGGACCGTGCTGATGCGGTGGCTGATCAAAATCGCGGTGCGGGTCGCCATCACGGCGCGCAGGCGCGCGAGAATCTGCTCCTCGGTATTCGTGTCCACGCTGCTGAGCGCATCGTCCAGGATCAGGATGCGCGGATCCCGAGCCACCGCGCGTGCGATTGCCGCGCGCTGTTTCTGCCCGCCCGATAGCGTGACGCCGCGCTCGCCAAGCACGGTGTCGTAGCGGTGGGGGAATTCGGCGACGTCGGCGGCCAGGCGGCTGACCTCGGCCGCCTCTGCGACGCGCTGGCCATCCGCGCGGTCCATCCCGTACCCGATGTTCTCGCTGAGCGTTTCAGAAAACAGAAATGTGTCCTGCGAGACGAACCCGATGTGACGCCGCAGGTCTGCCAGGCGCCACCGCCTCACGTCGACGCCGTCGACGCGCACCTCCCCCTGGGTCGTATCGAACAGTCGAGGAATCAAACCGACCACCGTGCTCTTTCCTGCACCGGTCGGTCCCACGATCGCCACCGTGGCGCCCGCGGGAATACGCAGATTGATGTCGCGCAGCACCTGCGCGCCGTTGTAGGCAAAGTTCACTCCGCGGAACTCAATCTCACCACGCGCGGCGGCGAGCGGCCGGGCGTCAGGGGCGTCAACGATCCTCGGCTTTTGCGCGAAGACCTCATCCAGGCGCTTCATGGACGCGAGACCGCGCTGCATGAGGTTCACCACCCATCCCAGCGCGATCATCGGCCACGCCAGCAGCGCAAGGTAGCCGTTGAACTGTACGAACTGGCCGAGCGTAATGCGGCCGGTGATGACCGCCTGACCGCCCTGCCACAACAGCACCATCGACGACAACCCGATAAAAAACATCATCAATGGCCATAGCGCTCCGTCGACTTTGATGACGGCCAGGTTGCGGTGAATGTACTCGCGGTTCAGGCGGGCGAAATCCTCGACCTCGAACGGTTCTTGTGCAAAGGCTTTCACGACGCGAATCCCGGAGAAATTCTCCTGCGCTTTTGCTGAGATCGTACTGAACTGGTCCTGCACCGATTCGTACCGCCGGTGGATCATTGGGCCCAGCACGATGAACGTGGCGCTCACGAGGGGAAGCGTCACGAGCATGAACAGCGTCAGGGGCGCGTCGATCGCCAGCATGAATCCGATGGCGATGATGGAGCTCACGATCGTGCTGAAGAAGTGCATGACCCCCGGGCCGGCGAACCGCTGCACGGTGTTGAGATCGCTGACGGCGCGCGTCATCAAATCGCCCGTCCGGGTGTGCTGGAAGTAGGCGAGATGCATGCGTTGCAGGTGCGCGAAGTAATCGTTTCGGATCTCGTACTCAATCTGGCGCGATACTCCGAGGATGAGGAGCCGCCAGTAGTATCGGAGGATCCAGACCACCAGATGGATTCCCACGAGGACTCCGCCATACATGAGGAGCAGGCGCGATGAGACCCCCCGGCCGATGCCGTCCACCGCAAGGCGCAGGACGATCGGGTCGAGCATCAGCAACGCCGAGCCGGTGATTCCTAGCAGGAAACCGAACAGATACGCCCGGCGGTGTCTCAGGATGTACGAGAGGAGACGAGGACTCACTTTCAACCCCAGTAGACAGTCGGCAGTAGGCAGTAGCAAGTCTACTGCCGCGGAGCGAACTAAAGTGACAAGCCTACCGATTATACTGCGTCAAAATGAACGCAGGCAATACAGGTGTGACTGCCTACTGGCTACTGTCTCACGTCGACGGGACGCCAAACGCCAGGAGAGCGCTCAGCGCTTGGAGCGACACATCAACGTCGTGATCATGACCCGACGCGCTGGACCAGCCGCCATCGGGGCGCTGCAGCGCGAGTAACCGCGGGATTGCCCAGGCGACAACAGGCTCGTCGACGCCGAAGCCCGCTGCGTACAACGCCGCGAGTGCGGCGGCCAGTGCGTCGGCGTCCCAGTGTTCCTCGCTCACATCGGCAAGCGCTGCGACACCTGACTTCACGAGGTCAGCCGTTCTTCCCTCAACCATCGCCAGCGTTGCGACCTCCAGGATGGCAATCGTCAGCATCTCGTGTGGAGGCCGGTCGCCGTTGCGCATTGATCGCAGGTAACCTGCAGCTCGCTGCACCGAGTCATGACGTGAGCCTGTGAGCCGCGTCATCCAGAATCCCGCCAGCGCCGTGCAGTATGCGCGTCCAACTGGATGTCCCGGTCGAGTGTGCGGGGGAGGATCGAACTTCAGGACCGCCGGACTTTCGTCCCAGGAGCCATCTGGGCGCTGGGTCATCAAGAAGAAGCCGATCGCGCGCTCGACGTGGGGGCTCGGCAGCAGTCGCAGGTCTACCATCCACTGGAGCGCCGTCGCTGTCGCCGTGACGGCAGACGGCCGCCCGTTGATCATGCCGAAGGGGAAACCACCATCTTCGAGCTGCCGGCCCAGGAGCGCCCGAGCGGCCTTGGGATCTGGGCGGGTGCGACCGAGGACGCCGGTCAGGCGGGCCCGCTCCAGCTCGTCGCCGTTATCCCGGATGAATGCAATGGCCGTCGTCAGGTAACCGGGCATGGATTACAGTCTCCCCCGTCTCCCCGGTCCCGTCTACCCCGTCTACCAGTAAACTGATTAGGCAGCATGGCCGAAGATCCCAGCCCAGATTTTGAGACTGGGAAGACGGGGAAGACTGGGTGGACTGGGAAGACGCAGTTATACAAGGGCTGCCATAGGTGTCACCGCGATCTCAGCTTCATCAAGAGCCCGGCGAACCGCGTGCGCCAGGAGCACAGCGCTGGGATTATCGCCGTGGATACACAGCGTGTCCGATTGCATCGCAATCTCAGTCCCGTCGTCTGCCGCGACGAAACCATCACGCGCCAGGCGGACCGCCCGAAACGCAGCCTCGTGTGGCTCCGTGACGATCGCATGGGCGCGGTCGCGAGGCACCAGGGCGCCGTCGGGCGTATAGCCTCGATCGATGAAGGCCTCTCGAGCGACGCGCACCCCGATTCGCTCCAGAATATCCACCATAACTGAACCGGCGAGCGCGACCACGATCAACCCTGGATTGATGGCTCGGACCGTTTCGCCGATCAGGGCCGCGAGATTCGGATCGGCGGCGGCCAGATTGTACAGCGCGCCGTGCACTTTGACGTGCTGCACGCTCACCCCGAACCGGTCGGCAACCGTCTGAAGCGCGTCCATCTGATCGGTCAATGTATCGCGTAATTCCTCGGGGGTCATCCGGAGCGCCCGGCGTCCGAAACCTTCTCGATCCGGAAACGACGGATGGGCGCCAACGCCAACCCCGTACTCGACGGCCAGGCGGACGGTCTTTGCCATTGAAGCCTTGTCGCCGGCATGTCCACCGCACGCGACGTTCGCGGAGGAAATGAGGGGCAATAGTTGCTCGTCAGTTCCCGCCCCCTCGCCGAGGTCCGAGTTAAGGTCGATGCGCACGGGTGCCAGCTGTTGGAAACTCCTCAAGGTACTGCTTGGCGGCCTCAAGTCGCTTGAACAGGCGTGTCTCCCAGTCGGCCGCAGTGAGGTCACCTTCCGGCATGAACATTAGTGCGCCGGCTTCACCGAGACGCAGTCCGAATTCGACCCCGGCGTACGGTTCCGTCAGGTAACGGATCGCACCCCGATCGAGCTCCAGTCGAAAGTCCACACGGGACAGCGCGGACTGGATCCGTGTTGTAGCCTCGGCCTCTGAGATCATCGACTTAACCCGGCACCAAGAGTCATACCCTCGGCCTCGGCCTAGCTCGGCCTCCAGATTCAATCAACGTGCAAAATCCACCGGCCTCGCCACTGGCTCGGCCTCCTCGACAGCGCCGCCCGGCCCACTCCGTGGGCGACATTAGTGGTCGCTACTCTATTCTACGGAATACGCGAACAAGGGAACAGGCGAGCAGGCGAACAACAAACGCAATATGAACTGGGCCACCCAATTCCAACAGGCTCTAACGTACCACGACTTCCTTACGCGGCACGGCACCGACGCACACCGTCAGCGCTGGCAGGCGGTGTATGACCGCATTCAGCTCACGGATCAGCAGCGTGCGCTCCTGGACGGGTTCCCGCGAAAAATGCACTTGCTCTGCGTCGCC
>Ga0184639_10000559_pt1 | contig 14690 bp, 14 predicted proteins | sample PLM31_170_b2_FD_133155 | JGI IMG/M metagenome (GOLD analysis project Ga0184639, IMG submission 133155) | Groundwater sediment microbial communities from an aquifer in East River, Colorado, USA - PLM3-1_170_b2 | ecosystem: Environmental > Terrestrial > Soil > Riparian zone | place: USA: East... | reverse complement strand
CGCTGCGCCGGCACCATCACGCCGAGGTTGATGACCTCGAAGTTGTTGCACTGGAGGACCACCGCGACGATGTTCTTGCCGATGTCGTGGACGTCGCCCTTGACCGTCGCGATGACGATCTTGCCCTTCGATCTCGCGTCACCGCTCGCCGCCTTTTCCGCCTCGATGAACGGCACCAGGTGGGCGACTGCGTGCTTCATCACGCGCGCCGACTTGACGACCTGCGGGAGGAACATCTTGCCGGCGCCGAAGAGATCGCCGACGACGTTCATGCCGTCCATCAGCGGCCCCTCGATCACCTGGATCGCGCGTCCGGACTTCTGCCGTGCCTCCTCCGTGTCCGCGACGATGTGGGTCGAGATCCCCTGCACGAGCGCGTGGGCGAGCCGCTGCTCGACGGGCGTCTCGCGCCACGCGAGGTCTTCCTCGGTGCGCTTCCCTCCGCCCTTCACGTGCTCGGCGAACTTCACGAGCCGCTCGGTCGCGTCCGGGCGGCGATTGAGGATCACGTCCTCGACGTGCTCGAGGAGGTCCTTCGGGATGTCCTCGTAGACCCCGAGCTGGCCGGCGTTGACGATGCCCATCGTCATGCCGGCGCGGATGGCGTGGTAGAGGAACGCGGTGTGCATCGCCTCGCGCACCGCGTCGTTGCCGCGGAACGAGAACGACAGATTCGACACGCCGCCGGACACGGCGACGTGCGGCAGGTTCGCGCGGATCCAGCGCGTCGCCGCGATGTAGTCGAGGCCGTAGGCTGCGTGCTCCTCGAGTCCGGTGGCCACCGCGAAGATGTTCGGGTCGAAGATGAGGTCCTCGGCGGGAAACCCGACCGTATTGACCAGCAGATCGTAGCTTCGCCGGCAGACGGCCATGCGGCGCTCGAGGGTATCGGCCTGGCCGTTCTCGTCGAACGCCATGACGACCACCGCGGCGCCGTAGCGGCGCGCGAGCCGCGCGTGCTCGATGAACTCGGCCTCGCCTTCCTTCAGCGAGATCGAGTTCACGATCGGCTTCGCCTGCACGCACTTCAGTCCCGCCTCGATGACCGACCACTTGGAGCTGTCGATCATGACCGGCACCCGGGCGATGTCCGGCTCGACGGCGACGAGGTTGAGGAACGTGGTCATCGCGCGCGGCGAATCGAGCATCGCCTCGTCCATGTTGACGTCGATGACCTGCGCGCCGTTCTCGACCTGCTGCCGCGCCACCGAGAGCGCTTCCGGGAAGTTCCCCGCGAGGATCAGGCGCGCGAACGCCTTCGAGCCGGTGACGTTGGTGCGCTCGCCGACGTTGACGAAGAGGGACGAGCCGTCGATGTTCACCGCCTCGAGCCCGGCGAGCCGCAGCTTCCGCGCGATCGTCGGTACGCCGCGTGGCGGCAGATCCCGGACGGCGCCCGCGATCGCGGCGATGTGCGCGGGCGTAGTGCCGCAGCAGCCGCCGACGATGTTGAGGAACCCCGACTCGCCGAACTCCCTGAGCAGGCCCGAGGTGTAGTCCGGCGTCTCGTCGTAGCCGGTCTCCGAGAGCGGGTTCGGGAGCCCGGCGTTCGGGTAGCAGCAGACGTAGGTGTCGGCGGTGTTCGCCAGCTCCTCGATGTAGGGCCGCATGAGCTTCGCGCCGAGCGCGCAGTTGAGCCCGATCGTCAGCGGCCGCGCGTGGCGCACCGAGCTCCAGAACGCCTCCGTCGTCTGGCCGGTGAGCGTGCGGCCCGACTGGTCGGTGATCGTCCCGGAGATCATCAGGGGCAGGCGTCGACCGGCCTGGTCGAAGAAGCTCTCGATGGCGAAGATCGCGGCCTTGGCGTTCAGCGTGTCGAAGATCGTCTCGATCAGCACGAGGTCGGCGCCGCCGTCGACGAGCCCGCGCAGGCTGTCGGTGTAGGCGGCGACGAGCTCGTCGAACGCGATGTTGCGAAACCCCGGGTCGTTGACGTCGGGCGAGATCGAGGCGGTCTTGCTCGTCGGCCCGAGCACGCCGGCGACGAAGCGCGGCCGGTCGGGCGTCCGGTCGGAGAACTCGTCGGCCGCGGCGCGCGCGAGCTTCGCTGCGGCGAGATTGACCTCGTACGCGAAGGCCTCGAGCCGGTAATCGGCGAGCGATGGGGCGTTGGCGTTGAACGTGTTGGTTTCGACGATGTCGGCGCCCGCCGCGAGGTACTGGCGATGCAGGTCGCCGACGAATTCGGGTCGGGTGAGGACGAGCAGGTCGTTCGCGCCGGCGAGCTCGACCGGCCAGTCGGCGAAGCGCGCGCCGCGGAACGCCGACTCCGGGAGCCGGTGGCTCTGGATCAACGTGCCCATCGCACCGTCGAGGATCAGGATCCGGCGGTCGAGAAGGGCGCGGAGCTCGGCTGTGCGGTCTGGACGCATGTAGCAACAAAAAAACCCGCTCGCCTGCGGGCCAAACGGGTTTCCCTCGCTTTAGCCGTATTTGTTTTATCCGGAAACCCCCCGCTGCGTTTCACTTCGCACCCCCCTTGACAGGGGGGAGGGCCCGGAGGCGCCCGCAAGCTGAAGCATCAAATCGGCGCCGCACCGCAAGGCTAGCGGCTCGGTAGGTGTCTGTCAATAAAGGGTTTGCTGGGCTATACTCGCCGCCCCGCGCTGGCGAGGCGCACGGCGATGAAGCACCTGAAGCCCAAGGAAGCTCAAGAGTTCCTGAAGACCAACCCGAACGCGCTCTTCATCGACTGCCGGAGCGAGATGGAATACCTGTTCGTCGGGCATCCGGCCGGCGCGCTGCACGCCGCGTGGAACGACGGCGCCGACTGGGAGGTCAACCCGCACTTCGTCGGGCAGGTGAAGAAGGTCGCCGGCACGAACCACGCGCACCGGCCGATTGTGCTGATCTGCCGCAGCGGCAACCGGTCGGTCGACGCCGGCGAAGCGCTCGAGAAGTCGGGGTTCACGGACGTCTACCATGTGCTGCACGGCTTCGAGGGCGATCTCGACGTGCGGCACCACCGCAACTCGCGGAACGGGTGGCGGTTCGAGGGGCTGCCCTGGGAGCAGTGTTGAACGCGTGCGGCGCGCGGGCCGCGCCGCCTTACTCGCTCGCTTCGCGGACCATTCGCGCCGAGCGCTTGAGCCGATACTCGCCGGGGCGGGACTCGTACACGTCCTCGCGCCAGCTCGCCGCCACGACGTAGACTCGCCACGGCCGCCCGGCTGGAATCGCGCCCTTGGCCTGGAGCTCGATCAACCCCGCGCGGGCTTCGGGAACGGAGCAGAACACCCGCCCGCCGGCGTAGCTCCCGTCGGGCTCGAGGGCGGCGCGCGGCGTCCCGGGGGGCACCGCAACGGCCGGCACGGGTCCCGGCTTCATCACGGTCCGGCCACTGGCGATCGCGGACGAGACGCTGGAGTCGCCCAGCGTGTAGACCGGCGTGCAGTCGCGCGGCGGCACGCCGGCGCACGCGGCGAGGACGAGCGGCGCGAGCGCCGCGAGCAGGCGGAGTGGGTTCATGGCCCGCGATCGTACGACACCTAGCCCTCGCCGCGGCGCAGCTCCGCCTCGAGCCGCTCGCGGAGCTTGAACCGCTGCACCTTGCCCGTCGCGGTGCGCGGCAGCTCCGCCACCTCGCGGACCCACTTCGGCTGGCTGTGTCGCGGCACACCGTCGAGCCGCGTCGTCGCGACGCGCGTCGCGTCCGCGCCGACGACGAATATCGCCAGACGGTCGAACCCATCGCGATCCGGCACGACCACGCAGGCCGCCTCGCGGACGCGCGGGTCGGCGAGCACCGCCTCCTCGATCTCCCGCGGGTTCACCCACTGGCCGGCGACCTTCAGGAGATCGTCGGCCCGGCCCTGGTGAGTCCAGGCGCCGTCCGCATCGTTCGTGAACACGTCGCCGGTGCAGAACCAGCCGTCGCGGAACGCGCGCGCGGTCGCCTCCGGGTTCTTGTAGCGGAGCGCGAGCGACGGGTGCTTCAGCCACAGCACGCCGGGCTGCCCTCGCGCGATCGGGTTGCCGTCCGAGCCGACGAGCTTCGCTTCGACCCCGCCGAGCGGCACGCCGCAGGCATCCGCCCGGCAGCGGCCGGGGACGTTCGCCATCGCCGGGGTGAAGGTCTCCGACATCCCGTACACCACGAGGAGCTCGGTGCCGACCGTTTCCCGCCACTGGGCCGCGACGGCGTCCGGAAAGCGCTCGCCGCCGGTGAGGTTGACCCGGACCGCCGCCAGCGGCGCGAGCTCCTCCTTCGGCAGCGCGAGCAGCCGGCGGAAGAAGGTCGGCACGGTGAGGAAGATCGTCGGGCGGTGCTGCCGCGCCTGCGCGACGATCGCCTCGGGCTCCGGCCAGCCCTCGTTCAGGATGGTGGTCGCGCCGCATGCGAGCGCTCCCAGGAACGCGTGGTCGAGCGCGAACGCGAAGAACAGCTTCGAGGTCGCGAGCACGACGGTGTGCTCGTCGGCGCGCAGCACCTCGCGGTAGAGCTTTCCGGCGTGAGCCGCGTTGGCGTGGCTGTGCAGGATCGCCTTCGGCTTGCCGGTCGTGCCCGATGAGTAGATCCAGAACGCCGGCTCGTCGGCGCGGGTCGCGGCGGTCGGGAAATCGCGCGATGACCGCGCGACGGCGGCCTCCAGCGTGTCGCCCGCGCCACGCGCCGGGACCAGCCGCGCGGCGGTGCCCGCGCACGCAGCGCGCGCGACCTCGAGGAAGTCGGGATCCGCGATGACGCGCCGGGCTTCGCTGTCGGCGACGACGAACGCGAGGTCGGCGGCGGCCAGCCGCGGGTTCAGCGCGATCGCCACCGCGCCCGCCCTGAGCGCGCCTAGGAACGCCGCGCAGAAGCGCGGCGAGTCGTTCATGAGGAAGCCGACGCGCTCGCCCCGCCCGAGCCCGAGGGCGGCGAGCGCGTGCGCCGCTTTCGACGCCTCGGCGTCGAGCGCCGCGTAGGTGAGCGCGCCGCCGGCGTGAATGATCGCCGGTCGGTCGCGGAAGCGCGGTTCGCGCGCCTTCGCGAGGATCACCTCCGCGGCGTTGAGCTGCGCCGCCACGCCAGCTGCTTCGTTCCTAGCGCGGAGCGGTGATCTTGACGCGCAGCTCGCCCAGGCCCGCGACGCTCGCCACCAGCTCGTCGCCGACCTTGGCCTTGCCGACGCCCGCCGGCGTGCCGGTCATGATGATGTCGCCGGCCTCGAGCGCGTAGTACTGCGAGAGGAAGGCGATCTGCTCGGGCACGCTCCAGATCATCTCGGCGATGTCGGCGTCCTGCTTGACCTCGCCGTTCACCGCGAGCCGGATGCGGCCCTTGGCCGGATGGCCGATCTTGGACGCGGGCGTGATCGGTCCGGTCGGCGCCGCCTCGTCGAAGTCCTTGCCGAAGTCCCATGGCCGGCGCTGATCCTTGCCTTGCTGCTGCAGATCGCGACGCGTCATGTCGAGGCCGACCGTGTAGCCCCAGACGTAGTCGTTCGCCTTCTCGGCGGGGATCCGTGCGCCGCTCTTGCCGATCACGGCGACCATCTCGGTTTCCCAGTGGTAGTTCTCGGTCATCGGCGGGTAGTGCACATCGCCGCCGCCCGCGACCAGCGCGTGCCCCGACTTGATAAAAAAAAACGGCAGCTCGCGGCCGTCGCTCCCCATCTCCTTCTGGTGCTCGACGTAGTTCCGGCCCACGCAAAAGATGCGCCGCACCGGGAAGCGCGCGTTCGCGCCCACGATCGGGAGGGACGGGACGTCCCACGTCGAGATCACGTATTCCATTTTCATCGCTTGCTCCTAGAAGATCGCGAACCGGTCGCCGTACACCCCGAGTGGCCAGCGGCCGCCGGAAAAGAGGGCGTATTTTCGCACGAAGGGGTGCTCATCCCCGGCGCCGGCGTCCCGCGCGAGGCGGTACTGGTGGGCCGCGTAGGTCGCTGCGCCCGCCGCGGCGCGGATGAGGCCCTGGTCGGCGCAGCCCGAGCGGGCGGCCGCGACCGCCGCGGCGCCGTGGAGGGCGTCGGTCAGCGCCAGCCACTCGCGGTCGGCGGGGTCGAGTCGCGCGACCCGCTCGAGTCGTGCGCGCTCCGCCTCCTCGACGCTCCACCAGCGTTCGGCGGGCGTGCGCGCGATCTCCGCCGCCTGGCTCCAGCTCGCGACGACGAGCGTCGGCAGCCTGGCCGCAAGCCCCAGGGCCGCGAGATACGCGGCGATGTCCGCCTCCTCGGCCTGGCCGAGCGCCTCGCCGAGCGCGCAGAACCACGCTTCCGGAGACTCGACCCTCACACGCTCACGCTGCGACCGCGATCTCCGGCAGCTCGAGCTCGAGCTTGCCGACGATGTCCTTCGCGCGCGCGATATAGTCGGCGCGCATCTCCTCGTTCTTGCGCAGCTTGATGCCGTACTTGCGGTAGAGCTCGTTGTTCTTCGAGCCGCTCGCGCCGAAGAACTTGGGCGCTTCGGGGTAGAAGCGGTTGATCGCGTCCTGGACCCGCGCACGGCTCTCCGGGGCCTCGACCAGGTCGACGCAGAAGTCGGCGCCGAACTGGGCGTGGAACTTCTCCTCGGGCATGGTCGTGCGCGCGATGTTGCGCAACGGCACGAACGAGCAGTGGAGCAGGTCCTCCACCTGGAGGATCTCGGCGAGGTCGCCCAGCATCTTGATCACGCAGAACTCCTCCCAGGTCTTGAGCGGGAACTCGAAGATGTTGAGCGGCCTTTTGTTCTTGGTATCGAGCGCCTCGGGCTTGACGCCGATCTGGTCCGCGAGCTCCTTGAAGCGCACGTGATGGTGGTACTCCTCCATCGCGACGCGGCAGGTGAGCCATTTGGCATACGGCGTCGGCGCGAGCGCGATCGCCGGCTCGTCGAACACCTGTGCCCCGTAGAGCTCGTTGAGGGCGTGGCTGCGGACGATCTTCCGCACCGCGTCCTGGTACTCGGCGGGCTGCTTGAAGAACTCCTCGACGGTCTTGACTGGCGGATAGGCGGACATGGATTCCTCGCTGCGGTTCAGAGTACGGGATCGGCCGAGAACGCCTCGAGATCGGTGACGAGGTCGGCGAAGTGGGGCTCGAGCGCCTTGATGCCCTGCGCGAAGCCCGGGAGATCGTAGCCGTCCCTGGGCTGCAGCAGCTTCGACGTCGGCCGCGGCTGGTTAAAGATCATGACCTCGCGGCCCCGCACGCCGAAGAGCTGACCCGAGATGTGCGAGGCGGCGGGCGTGGCGAGGAACGTCACCAGCCGCGCGACGTACAGCGCCGGCACTCGCAGCGCCTTTTTTTTGTAGGCCGCCTGCGCCTCGTTCGCCGGCTGGATGCTCTCGGTCACGCGCGTCGCCGCGAACGGCGCGACCGCGTTGCAGGTGATCCTGGAGCGCGCGAGGTCATGCGCAACGACGCGCGTGAGGCCGAGCAATCCCGCTTTCGCGGCGGCATAGGCGCCCTGGCCGAAGTTGCCGTAGATGCCGGCGCTCGAGACGAGGTTGACGATCGCGCCGGGCGCGCGGCCGGCTTTCGCGGCGTCGCGCATGACCGGCGTCGCCGCCGCGAGCAGGCGATAGGCGCCGGTGAGGTTCGTCCGGATGACCGCGTCCCACGCCTCGGGGTTCGACTTGAAGATGAACCCGTCGCGGATGATCGCCGCGTTGTTCACGATGAGGTCGACGCCGCCGAAGCGTTCCTGCGCGAGCTCGACCGCCTCGTTCGCGATGGCGCGGTCGGCGATGTCGCCGCAGATCGCGGCGGCGTTCGCCTTGTTGCGGAGCACCTCCTCGGCGAGCTTCGGCTCGACCGGCTCGCCCGAGATCGAGACGCCGGCGTCGACTGCGACAACGCTCGCGCCGTGCGCGAGCAGGTCCTCGACGATCGCGAGCCCGATCCCGCGCGCCCCGCCCGTAACGATCGCTACCCGGCCGTTGAGATCCATGCGCGCCTCAGGGTTGGTTGTAGAACGCGTCGGCGTGGATGTCGCGGTGCGCGAGTCCGCGCGCCTCGAGCACCGCCGTCGCCGCCTCGACCATCACCGGCGGGCCGGCGAGATAGGCCTTGGAGCCGGCGGGATCCGTCAGATCCTGCGCCAGGGCCTCGTGGACGAGACCGTACCGCCGGCCACGGCCGCCGATCTGCTCCGAGAGCACGACGTGGTAGCTGAAGTTGGGGTGGCTCGCGGCGAGGTCCTTGAGGAGCGGCTCGCGATAGAGATCGCGCTCGCTCCGCACGCCGAAATAGAGCGTCGCCGGCTCCGGGTAGTTCCTGGCGAGGAGCGTGCCGAGGATGGATTGCATCGGCGCGAAGCCGCTGCCCCCGGCGATGAGCAGCACCGGGCCGGCGTGGTGGTCGCGGAGGTAGGACGAGCCGAGCGGCCCCGACACCTTGACGAGCTCGCCGACCTTGAGCTGGGTCCCGACATGCGTGCTCGTCCGGCCGCCCGGCATGCGGCGGATCTGGAACTCGAGCTCGGGCTCCGCAGGCGTGTTGGCCATCGAGTAGTGCTTCGACATTCCTGCGCCGAACTCGACCTGCGCGTACTGCCCCGCCGAGAACATGAACGGCCCGCCGGACTCGATCACGAGTCGCACCGCCTTGATGTCGTGCGTCAGATCATCGAGGGCGACGACCCGGCAGCGCATCACCCGCGATGGATGGATGACGAGCTCCTCGGTCTCCAGGCGCCGGATCCGAGTGTCGCCCCAGGCCTGGGTGCGGCAGGCGAGGATGATGTTGCGCGCGCGCTCCTCGGCGGCGAGCGCATGCTCGGAGTGCTCGAGCTCGAAGATGTCGCCGTCGACGAGCTCGCACTTGCAGGTCCCGCAGTTGCCGGCCTGGCAGGAATAGGGGAACGGCACGCCGGCCATGATGAGGGCGTCGAGGATGGTGTCGCCGGGCTCGGCGGCGACCGGCGCGGCTGCGCCCTCGACCGCGATCTGGATGGGCATTTCTCGCCGGGCGCCTTGCGCGTGGACTCGGGATCGCCTACGATAGCCGCAGAACGTTCGGCTGTCAAATAGTTTGGATACCAAACAATCCTCCGGTCGGGCCCGGCGCGGGCCGCCGCGGCGGCCGTCGTCCCGCGTCGACGGCGCGCTCGACCAGGGGCTGCTGCCGCGGCTCGTCGGCTACCAGCTGCGGCTCGCCCAGCTCGCGGTGTTCCGCGACTTCGACCGCGCCACCGCGGACCTCGGCCTCACGCCGGGACGGTTCGGGATGCTGGTGCTGATCGAGGCCAACCCCGGGGTGACGCAGAGCGAGCTCGCGCGGGCGGTCGGGCTGGATCGCTCGACCATGGTCGCGCTGCTCGATCAGCTCGAGGACCGCCGGCTCGTCTCGCGCCGGCAGGGCGAGGACCGGCGCACCAACGGGCTCTGGCTCACTGCCACGGGCCGGGCGCTGCTCGGGAAGATGAAGCGGCGGGTCGCCGCTCACGAGGCGCGGGTCGCAGCGCGGTTCACGCGCGCCGAGCGCGAGCTGCTCCTCGACGCGCTCCGCCGCCTCGGGGACTAGCTACTTGGGCGTCATCATCGGGGCCGTCGGCCCCGGCTTCAACATCGGCGAGGTCTGCAGCGGCGAGGTCTGCAGCGGCGAGGTTTGGATAGGTGCCGTTTGGATCGTGGTCGATGGCGCGGTCTGAATCGTCGTCGGCGCCGTTTGGATCGTGGTCGATGGGGCAGTCTGGATCGTCGGCGCGGTCTGGATCGTGGTCGGCGCCTGCAGCGTGGGCGAAGGCGCGGTCTGCAAGGGGCTGATCGTCGTATCGCGCGTCGCCGGGTCGGGCTGGCGCACGGTCCCGGGCACGGCGGCGCGACCCGTCCCGTCGTCGGGCCTCGAATCGCTCGTTTTCGGTGCCCGCGGGTCCGTCTGTTGCGGCGGCCGGGGCGCCTCGCGCCGGAAGATCGGCGGGATCGTCGGCAGGATCTGCGCCACGCCCGCCTGGGAGATGAACCCGGTCTGCTTCTCGCCGATGGTCAGCGTCTGGCCCTGCAGGGTCTGCATGGCGATCGCGCCCTGCTCCACGTAGTCGTACGCGCCCGGGGCCACGAGCGTCTGCTCGCCGGGCGGCGCCGGGAGCTGCACGAACGGATTGTGGACGGTGCCGCGGATGCCGATGGTCGCGAACGGCGTATTGATCTTGTAGCCGTCGCGGTTGAGCTGCCCGATGAGGCCGGTGACGGAACGGAAGCCGCCCTTCAGGAGCGAGACGAACAGGCTCGCGCTGCGGTCGTCCTGGCCCCGGTACGCGAACCGGTCGAGCTTCAGCTCCGTGTTGCCGCGCACCGAGATCATCCCGCCGTCGGCGAGGCGAAGCTGCGCGAGCCCGTTGGCGCCGGAGAGGAGCGTCTCGCCCTCGCGCAGCTCCCCACCGCGCGCGGCGGCGCGCTGCGCGCCGTCCCGGCCGACGATCCGCACGTCGCCGACGACCGCGATGAACTGCACCGGGGTCCCCTGGGCCCAGGCGTGGCCGGCCGGCACGGCGACGAGCGCCGCCGCCAGCAACCGGCACCACCAGCTCCCCAGCATCGACCTCATCGCGAATCAGCTCTCCGCAACCCCGCGAGGGAATCCTCGCGCACGTCGACCGGCCTCCGGTCCAGCAGGTGCCATCGAGCGAGAATTTTGTCACGCCGATGGGACCGCTCTCGCCTGGCGGGCGGGTCGCCCCGCGATCCTGGCACAACCCGCCTCGAGCGAGCCATCCGGCGGGCGCTCTAGGCCGCCGGGCGGAGGCTCGAACGCTGCCCGGGTGAGCCTCAGTAGGACGCTGGAGCCCGGCGGTGCAATCCGCGCGCCTCCCGCCGGGACATTCCGCACGCGGCGTGACAACCCGTTGCAGGAAAAGAAAAGGGCGCCGTGACCGGCGCCCCGAAGACGAGCCCGTCCGGGCTCGGCCCTGCTCTGGAACTGGCGTGGGCGGAGCCGGAAGGCCCCGCTCACCGCTCAACCGTGATAGGCCGCTTCGCCGTGGTAGGTCGTGTCGAGGCCCTCGCGCTCGTCTTCCTCGCTCACGCGCAGGCCGACGAGGAGGTCGGCGATCTTGTAGGCGATGAACGCCACGACGCCGGTCCAGACGATGGTGACGACGACGGCCTGGAACTGGACCCAGAGTTGCTCCGCGATGCTGGAGTAGCCGGTCGTGGCCTTCACCCAGTCGGTGACGAACCCCGGCCCGCCGAGATCCGGCGAGTTGAAGACCCCGGTGAGCAGCGCGCCCAAGATGCCGCCAACCGCGTGCACGCCGAACACGTCGAGCGAGTCGTCGGCGCCGAGCAGCCGCTTGAGGCCGGTCACGCCCCAGAGGCACACCGCGCCGGCGGCGAGCCCGATGACGAACGCGCCCGGGATCCCGACGTTCCCTGCCGCCGGAGTGATGGCCACGAGGCCGGCTACGGCGCCCGATGCGGCGCCGAGCATCGACGGCTTACCCTTGAAGAGCCACTCGAGGAGCGACCACGAGAGCACGGCGCACGCGGTCGCGAGGAACGTATTGATGAACGCGAGCGCCGCGGAGTTGCCCGCCTCAAGCGCGGAGCCGGCGTTGAAGCCGAACCAGCCCACCCAGAGCAGCGCCGCACCGGTCATCGTCAGGGCCAAGTTGTGCGGCGACATCGCCTCCTTGCCCCAGCCGATGCGCTTGCCGACGAGGTAGGCGCCCACCAGCCCGGCCACGCCGGCATTGATGTGCACCACCGTGCCGCCGGCGAAGTCGAGCGCGCCCCATCCCCAAAGGAGGCCCGCCTTCGCGTTCAACTCGTCGACGAGCTTCGCATCGGTGTACGCATCAGGGCCCGGCCAGAACCAGACCATGTGCGCGATCGGAGCATAGGCGAACGTGAACCAGATCAGCATGAAGATCAGCACCGCCGAGAACTTGATCCGCTCGGCAAACGCGCCCACGATCAGGCAGCAGGTGATCGCTGCGAACGTGGCCTGGAAGGCGACGAACACGATCTCCGGAATGACCACGCCCTTGCTGAAGGTGGCGGCCATCGCGTACTCGCCTTTGACCGCACTGGGGATCGCGCCCTGGAGGAACAGCCGGTCGAAGCCGCCGATGAGCCTCGGCAATACGCTGCCCTCGGTGAACGCCAGGCTGTAGCCGTAGATGCACCAGATCACGACGATCAGCGAGAACGTCACGAAGACCTGCATCAGGACCGACAGCATGTTCTTCGATCGCACCATGCCGCCGTAGAAGAGCGCGAGCCCCGGGATGCTCATCATGATGACGAGCGCGGTGGAGGTGAGCATCCACGCGACATCGCCCTTGTTGGGCGTCGGCGCGGCCGGCTTGGCCTCCTCCTTCTTCTCCTCGACCTTCACCGTCTCGGTCACGGTTCCGGCCTTGGCGTCGACCTTGACGGTGTCGGTGACGGTGGTCGTGGTGACGGCCGGTGCGGCGGGCTTGTCCTGCGCCAATGCCATGCCCGGGCCGCCCACCATGACGGCGCCGAAAAGCGCAAGCAGCGCAATCAGCTTTTTCATCGTTCTACTCCCCTAGAGCGCGTCCGCGCCGGTCTCGCCGGTGCGGATGCGGATCACTTGCTCGAGATCGAAGACGAAGACCTTCCCGTCGCCGATCTTGCCGGTGTTGGCCGACTTCTCGATGGCCTCGAGCACCTGGTCGAGCAGCTCGTTCTTGATGGCGGCCTCGACCTTCACCTTCGGCAGGAAGTCGACGACGTACTCGGCGCCCCGGTAGAGCTCGGTGTGGCCTTTCTGCCGCCCGAAGCCCTTGACCTCGGTGACGGTGATGCCCTGGACGCCGATCCCCGAGAGCGCTTCGCGCACCTCGTCGAGCTTGAACGGCTTGATGATTGCAGTGACGAGTTTCATGTCTGCTCCTGTTAGAGTGGGCGAGCGCCGCTACGCGACGCCCTCAGAACTTATAGAGTGCCTCCAGCCCATAGGAGGTCTGGCTCTTGCTGGTCGACCCACCGGCCTTGACGAATGAGGCCACGTCGGATTTGTCGTAGCGGATCTCGGCTCGCAGTTCGAAGCTCTTCGCCGGCAGGAAACCGAGCGTGAGCGTGCCCTCCTTCCACTTCTGAACGACGCCGGTGCGGTAGCCGTCTTCGTCGTCGAAGTACTCGGCGCGAACCGACAAGCGCCACAGGTCGGTGAACTGGTAAGTCCCGTAACCCGCGACACCCGTCCACTTCGCCTTGGTGGCGCCTCTCGGCGTCACGGTGGCCGTGTTGTCCTGAGTCCCGTAATCGTAGTTGAGCGCGAGGGTCAACTTGTCGGTAGCGGCCCACGTTGCTACGACGTCGAAGATGTTGCGCGAGCCCTCCGGACCGACTGACGTCAGACCACCGACGCGTTCGGTGCCGACGTAGTCGACAATGGAGATCGTTAGCGGCTTGATCGGCGTCAGCAAGACTCCCAATTCCCACGTCTTTTGGCTATTAGTGTCCTTGAGGTCGTCCCAGCCGTTGTTCAGGCCCCCAATCAGGGTGACCACGTCGCCCAATGCGTAGGTCGCGCGAGCCCCTGTGTGGGTGAATGGGATCGCGTAACCGAACAGGATTGAGCGCGAGTAGTTGACGTTGCTCGGCGACTTGATCACCTCGGCGCCTGCCGCGGTGACGTATTTGCCCGCGATCACCGTGAGCGGCCCGGTCGCGTACTGCGCGAAGGCTTGAGTGACGTCGAAATTGCTCTTGGCTCCCGGGTTGGCGTCGAAGGGAGCGATGATATTTGCGTCCTTCCCCGCGGTCAGATTTACGAGGCCGCCGAAGCCCTCCTTCGGCTGCTTGGCGATCGTGATCGCGGCTTGGTGGAGAATGAAGGAGTTCCGCTCGGTATCGAACACTCGATTGGCGACTCCGCTCGTGAACAGCCCGGTTCCGGACAGGTGTGTGTACGCCGCGTCGATGTAGCCATCGATCGCGATCCCCGAAGCGTCGAGTATCTCCCCGAGCGTAGGCAGACTCGGCTTTGCCGCCGGCGCTTGCGCGAGGGCGACCGCGGGCGCGGCCAGTGCGGAAGCGACTGCGGAAGCGAGGAAAAGCTTCTTCATGGATTGGCCCCTTTTGTTACGGTTGAGAAAAGCAACGGACGTGGAGCATTTCACATGCCAGAAGCTGTTTCTCATTGGAAACATGGGGTTATCACTGGGCCCCCGCGTGGGCGCGAGCCAGCCGCACCAGCGCGGCGCAGTGCGTCGGGCGCGCGCACCATTAGCGTGCTTCGCCGCGCGCTTGGCGCGCTGCTAGACTCGAGCGGCCCTCCGGAGTCGTTCCATGCCCCCTGCCAAGCTCGTCGAGGAAGTCAGCGCGAAGGTTTCCGAGCTCCTCGGCGCGAACCCGGCCCGGGACGTCGAGAAGAACTTTCGAGCGCTCATGTCCTCGGCGCTGGCCCGCCTCGATCTCGTCACCCGGGAGGAGTTCGACGTCCAGGCCAAGGTGCTCTCGCGGACGCGGGAGAAGCTCGCGGCGCTAGAGGCCCGGCTGGAGAAGCTCGAGCAGAGGTTCAAGGATTTGGGCTGAGTCCGCACCACTGGCGCACGGGGTGAGCCAGTGACGGGTTCATGCTTCGTTATCCATCGTCCGCCGTTTCCCGCATGTCCCTCGCGGTCCTCTACAGTCGGGCGCTCGCCGGCCTGGACGCCCCGCTCGTCACGGTCGAGGTGCACCTCGCGGGCGGCCTGCCGGCCTTCACGATCGTCGGGCTCCCCGAGGCGGAGGTGAAAGAAGCGCGGGATCGCGTCCGCGCTGCCCTGCTGAACTGCCGCTTCGAGTTTCCCGCCCGGCGCATCACCGT
>Ga0184639_10000558_pt1 | contig 14701 bp, 14 predicted proteins | sample PLM31_170_b2_FD_133155 | JGI IMG/M metagenome (GOLD analysis project Ga0184639, IMG submission 133155) | Groundwater sediment microbial communities from an aquifer in East River, Colorado, USA - PLM3-1_170_b2 | ecosystem: Environmental > Terrestrial > Soil > Riparian zone | place: USA: East... | reverse complement strand
GATGCCGGCGACGCCCCGATCGCTCTGGTGGTCGGCCGCGAGATACACGGCGTCGATGCCGAGGAAGTCCTTCCACCTTGTCAGGACCGCCTCCGGCACGGCCAGGCTCGGCGGGCCGGTCTGCGTCGGCGCCCACTGCTCGTTCGTGAGGATCGGGCACTTGTGATCCGCGAGGGCGACGTCGGATCGCTTGCTGATGCTCGCGGTGACGCCGTCGTTGCCAGCCTCGACCGCCTTGACGATCGGGTAAGCCGAGATGCGGGCCGGCGGGTTCGGGTTGATGAATGGCTCACCCGTATACGTCGCGGTCCCGCCATTGAAGGGCCAGTCCCAGCCCTTGCCCAATGTGACGGCGTGATAGGCGGCCACACGATCCGCGCAGAGGCTCCCGATCGCGGTCAGGGTCCAGGTCTGTGAGGCGTCGTACGCGGTCCAGGCCGGGTCGAGCGCCCCAGGACCATCCGCTGGCGCCGAACCCATGACCGGGTAGGGCAGCGCCCGGGCCTCCGGGTCGCCGAACAGGTCTGGCCCGAAGAGCCCGAACGGCCCCTCGCCCGCGATCGAGAGGACCTTCGTGGCTGGCTCGACGAGACCCGGCGGCAGGAGTGCGACGAGGGTCTGGTTAGCACGGAGGTCGGCGGCGATCTGGTCTGCCGCGACACAGGGCGCGGTCGCCGTGAGTATCGGCTGATTGACCGTTACACCGCAGGCCACCACGAGCTGACCGGCGCTGGCGAGCGTCCCGAGCTCGTCGAGGGTGATCGTCGCCTTGAGATTCGTGATGCCGGTAACGACGGCGAGTGGGAAGGAGACTGGGGGGATGGGAGTGGCCGTCGAAGATGGCTGGGGAGTCGGGGTGGCGCTGGGGGACGGCAGGAGACTGGGGCTCGGACTCGTGCATCCGACGAGCAGCGTCACGACCGCGACGGCGGTGATTCCTCGGAGCGTTGCCGGGGATTTCACGGCGCTATCGTAGCCACCGACAGGCAATCATGAACATACCCGACGACGCTTCCTTTGCTCCCGGCGCAGCGCGGAGACGACAAGTTCGGCGTGAGAGCGCGGAGGAACGCCGGGCCTCGCGTGCGCTGCGCGCACTCCGTGGGCTGGGCACCGTGCTCGTCCTCGGTGCCGGCCTTCTCGCCACCCAGGCGACTGTTCCGCCGCCCGTCGCCGCTGTCGGGCCCCTCCCAGCATGCCGCCTCGCCGAGATCCCGACCGTCCCGCGGGACTACGACAGCTGGAGCACCACGCTGGTCGACTGGCTCCTGACCGTCGGGGAGGACTACGTGCCGCCCGATCTCGTGCCGGTGGGTGAGGCGGGCATTGCCGGCGGCGGGTACATCCGCAAGGTCGCGATCGACGATCTCCGTGCCATGGCCAAGGCCGCGGCCGAGGCCGGCACGCCGATAGCCGTCAATAGCCCCTACCGGAGCTACGAGGAGCAGGTCGCCAGCTTCAATGGGTGGGCCGATTTGGACGGCTACGACGACGCGATCACGTACTCGCAGCGACCCGGCCACTCGGAGCATCAGCTCGGCCTGACGATCGACTTCATGACGGCGGGGGGCGGCAGCGCGCTGAAGGGCGACTGGGCCACGACTCCGTCAGGATCCTGGATGGCGGAAAACGCCTGGAAGTACGGGTGGGTCATGAGCTACCCGAAGGGAGAGGGAGGAGCTCTCTTTTCGGACGTCACGTGCTTCCACTACGAGCCGTGGCATTACCGCTACCTCGGGCGGGAGCTGGCGGCGAATGTCCACGACTCCGGGCTGACCATTCGGGAGTACCTCTGGACCAACTTCACGATGGTCGACCCGATTACCGGTGAACCGATCCCGACCGCGACCCCGACCCCATCGCCCAGCCCGACTGCGACGCCGACCCCATCGGCCACCCCGACCGCGACGTCGACCGCAGTGGCGACGACCACGCAGTCGGCGGCCCCGAGCGCCGGGATCCAGCCCGTCGGCACCTGGTTCGGGGTCGATCCGCCCGTGGTTCTCGCGGGCCTCCTGTTCATCACGCTGGCGTCGATCGGGTTCGCGGCCTGGCGTGGCTTCTTACGGAGCTAGCTGCCGTCGATCTTCTTGAGCGCGACGGTGATCTCGACCAGCTCGGCGAGCCCGGGAATGGAGGCGACGGAGAGGGATCGGGTGGTCACGGGGTTCTTCTTCTCACTGGACCGGGTCGGTCGGGACATCGGCGAGCGCCGGCGTCGAGTCCATTCCCGTACTCGTCGAGCGCGCCGCCGAGCAAACGGCAGGCGGCGAGGTAGTCGGGTGCGTCGCCGCTCTGGATGCCGAGCGCGGCCTGGAAGGCGCGGACCGCGACGTGCAGCGCCCTCGAGTACTGAGCGCGAGGCGAGGGCTCAGCCCGCCTCGGATTCTGCTTCGAGCGTCGCCGCGTCCGGCGAAGGCCCCGATTCCTCAACGTCTCGCGGCCGCCCGCTGACCATCGCCACCACCGCGCCGATGATGAGCGCGGCCGCCAGCAGCGAGCGCGGGGTGAGCGTCTCGCCGTTGAATGCCACGCCGAGCGCGACCGCCACCACCGGGTTGACGTAGGCGTAGGTCGCCACCGTCGTCACCGCCACGTGGTTCAGGAGCCAGACGTACGCGGTGAAGGCCGCCAGCGAGCCGAAGACGATCAGGAACGCCAGCCCGAGCAGGGAGGTGGAGGTCACCGCTGCGGGATCGAATCGCCCGACCTCGCCGAGCGCGATGCCCACTGCGAGCAGCAGCAGGCCACCGCTGAGCTGTTCCATACCGGTCCCCAGCAGATGATTGTGCGGCAGCGGGCCGCGACGGGCATACAGCGAGCCGGATGCCCAGCACACTTCGGCCACCACCAGGATGCCGATGCCGACGGGATCGAAGGAATCGATGCCGCTCGACGGCATAAGCAGGATCCCCACGCCTGCCAGGCCGACGACCAGCCCGCCGATCGCCAGCCGGCTCGGCGTCCGCCGCGTCAGCAGGGCGTCGAAGATGCTCAGCCAGATCGGCGTGGTGGCGAGGATGACCGCCGCAATCCCGGATGGGATCGTCTGCTCGGCGATCATCACCATGCCGTTGCCGCCGAGCAGCAGGAGCGCGCCGACGATGATCGCGGTCCGCCACTCGACCGCCCGGGGCCAGGTCAAGCCGCCACCAGTCCCCCGGCGCCGTCGCCAGCGTTCGCGGGCGACGAGGAAAGCGACGCGCGTCAGCCCGGCGACCAGGAAGCGGACGCCTGCGGCCAGCAGCGGCGGCATCGTGTCGACCACGAAGGCGATCGCCAGGTAGGTCGAGCCCCAGACGAGGTACACGGTGCCGAGCGCCGCCGCAACCGCGAGCGTGGTTGGGCGGGGTCCGGTGGGGATCATCGGTCCATTGTGATGTAACCGGCCACGATGCGTATAACGGTGTCGATCACCCGTTCGTGAGGTCGTGTCGTGAACGCTCCCTGCCGTTCGTCGTCATCATGAGGGGGCGAACGCACGCGGGAGGTTTGCGGACCGATGAAGTACATGCTCATCATCGCCGGCGCCGATGACGGCTGGGCCCACCTGAGCGAGGCCGAGCAGGGCGCGCTCTACGAGAAGATTCGAGCGTGGTGGGGCGAGCACGCGGCCGCCGGCGAGATCCTCGACGGTCACGAGCTTCAGCCTGGATCGACGGCGACGACCATCCGGCGAAGCCCGTCCGGCGAGGCGACGGTGACCGACGGGCCGTTCGTCGAGGGCAAGGAGATGGTCGCGGGATACGGGATCCTCGATCTCCCCGACCTGGACGCCGCGATTCGGCTGGCGTCGTCGTGGCCGGGCACCATGGACACCCTCGAGATCCGCCCGATCGTCGAGCGCGAGGCCATGCCGGAGACCGCTTGACGGAGCGCAGCGCCGTCGACGCGTCCCTCGAGCTGGTCCTGCGCGAGGAGCGGACGAGGCTCGTCGCATCGCTGGTCCGTATCCTCGGCGACTGGGACCTTGCCGAGGAGCTGGTTCAGGAAGCGGCAATCGCCGCCCTTGAGCACTGGCCCGTCGACGGGCTGCCGCGCAACCTCGGAGCGTGGCTGATGACGACCGCCCGCAGGCGTGCCGTCGACCGGCTGCGCCGCGACGCGCGCTACCGGCAGCGCCTGGTACAGCTCGGAGAGGAGGCTGACGAGATGGAGCGACCGATCGCCACAGGCGGGCCGCTCGGTGCGGACGACCGGCTCCGCCTCCTCTTCACCTGCTGCCATCCCGCGCTGTCGCGCGAGGCACAGGTTGCGCTGACGCTGCGGACAGTCGGCGGCCTCGAGACCTCGCAGGTGGCGCGGGCCTTCCTCGTCCCCGAGGCGACGGTGGCTCAGCGCCTGGTCCGCGCCAAGCGAAAGATCCGCGACGCGGGGATCCCGTTCCGAATCCCCGAGAGCTCCGAGCTGCCGGAGCGCCTGGAGCAGGTGCTTGCGGTCCTCTACCTCGTCTTCAATGAGGGGTACCTCGCCTCGGACGGCGCCGTCTCGGCCCGGCGTGAGCTCGCCACCGACGCCGAGTGGCTCACCTCCCTCCTCGTCCGCCTGATGCCCGACGAGCCGGAGCCACTCGCACTGCTGGCCCTGATGCGCCTGCACCTTGCCCGCATCGACGCACGATTTTCGGACGATGGGTCGCTGATCCTGCTCACCGACCAGGATCGCTCGCGCTGGGACCACGACGCGATTCGAGGCGCCGCCGCCTCCCTCGATCGAGCGGCGCGGATGGGCCGCCCCGGGCCGTACCTCCTGCAGGCGGCGATCGTGGCGGTGCACGCCGAGGCCCCGTCATACGGGGAGACCGACTGGGCCGAGGTCGTGGCCCTCTACGACCGGCTGATCAGGCTGCAGCCGACGCCGGTGGTGGCGCTCAACCGGGCCCTGGCGCTCGGCGAGCTGCAGGGCCCGGCCGCCGCGCTGGCCGAGATCGAGCCGCTCGCGCCCCGACTCGACGGGTACCACCTCTTCCACGCCGCTCGCGGCGAGCTCCTCCGCCGGCTGAACCGGCACGATGAGGCGCGCGAGGCGGATCGCCGGGCGCTTGCCCTCACCGACAATCCGGCCGAGCGCCGGCTGCTGCAGGCCCGCCTGATGGAGCCGAACGGCCCGTGACCTGCCCGTAACGGATCACCTACCCTCTCCGTCAGAGTGGCAGCCCGGCCCAACCGTTGCCCGAGCTGCACCCACAGGAGCTTCCCACGATGACCCGCTCACCCGGAATGCGCCGCATGGCCGGCGTGCTGACCCTGATGGCCCTGCTTGTCGCCGTCGCATGCACCACGGCCAGCCCGTCACCGAGCTCCGGCGAGCCGAGCGCATCGGCGAGCGTGGCGCCGTCGACCTCGCCATCGGCACCTGTCAGCGTCGCCCCCTCCGCCACGGCCAGCGTCGCGTCGAGCGAGGCGCCGAGTGACGAGCCGACCGAGAGCCTGCTGCCCTTCGCGTGCACGCCAACCGTGGGGATCACCGCCACCACCGAGCGGGCGCAGATAACCGACGTGCGGGTCGCCGAGCACGTCGGGTACGACCGCATCGTCTTCGAGTTCAGCGGCGGAATCCCGGAGACGCTGATCGAGGCGGTCCTGGAGCCCTTCTTCGAGGACGCCAGCGGCCTGCCGTTGACCGTGAACGGCACCGCCTTCCTGCGCGTCACGATGCACGGCGCCAGCAAGGTCGATGCGGACGGCGTCATCACCTACTCCGGACCGACGGAATTTGAGCCGGGTCTGCCGCAGCTGGTTCATCTCGTCGAGGGTGGCGACCACGAGGCGGTCAGCACCTGGTACCTGGGAATGGACGGTGGCGGCTGCATCCGGGTCCTCAGGCTCGCCGGACCGAGCCGCCTCGTGATCGACATCAAACATTGACGCCGGGGCGACGATGACCGGACCGATGAACACCGGATCGGCTCTCAACAGCGCGCGGACGATCGCCGTCGCTGCCATCGCCATCGGGCTGCTCGACCAGTGGCTGTTCGTTGACACCGCACTCGGGATCAACGTCCCGATCTTCTTCGCGGCGCTGCTCGCCGCGGGCTGGCTGCTCCGTCCAGCCGGTCGACCTCTGCCCCGTGCACGCGATGCGTGGCTGCCGATCGCTGCCATCGCACTCGCTGCATTCGCAGCACTTCGGGGCGACACGACGCTTGTCACCCTTGACGTGCTCGGCGCATTCGCCCTCACTGGCGCCGCCCTCGCCAGCTTCGGCGGGCTGGGCGTCGTCGAACGCTCGATCGAAGGACTCCTGACGATGGGCGGGCGCATGGCCCTTTCCGCCACCATCGGCGGCGGGCGATTGGTGGCCGCCATGCGGCGGGCGTTGCCGTTGGCCCGGGGGCAGTCCTCGCTTCGGCGGGCCGGACCAGTCCTGCGCGGGCTCCTCATCGCCCTCCCGCTGGTGATCCTGTTCGCGGCCTTGTTTGCCGCCGCAGACGCCGTCTTTGCACGGATCGCGGAGGATCTCTTCAACTGGAATTTCGACCTCGGAAGCCTCCCGACGCGGATCGGCGTGGCGCTCCTGGCCGCCTGGTTGGCGGCCGGTCTGCTTGTCTTCGTCGTGATCGGCGATGGGGACGTGCCGGCCCAGGGCACTGCATCCAGAAAGGCCCTCATACGCCTTGGGTCAGGCGAAGCGACGACCGTCCTCGTCGTGCTCGACGTGCTCTTCGCCGGCTTCGTTGCGCTGCAGGGCGCCTACCTCTTCGGTGGGCAGGACACGCTGGCGGCCAGCGACCTGACGTACGCCGAGTACGCGCGACGCGGCTTCTTCGAGCTGCTGGCGGTGGCCTTCGTCGTCGGCGGGCTGATTCTGGCCGGCGAATGGCTGGTGGCTCGTCGAACCGGGGCGTACCTCGCGGCGGCCATCGGCCTGGTGGGCCTTACGGCGGTCGTGCTCGGGTCGGCGCTGCTCCGACTGCGGCTCTACCAGGAGGCCTACGGCTGGACCGAGCTTCGCTTCTACGTCCTGGCGGCGATCGGGTGGCTGGCGATCGGCTGCCTGCTGGCCGTGGTGACCCTGGCCACTGATCGCAGCCGATGGCTGCTTCACGGAATGCTTGGCCTATCGATCGTCTTTGGCGTCGCCTTCAACCTCATCGGGCCCGTGCGCCTCATCGCCGAGCAGAACATCCAGCGCGCTGCGCATCCCGAACTCGTTGCACCGGGAGGTGATATTGGACTCGACGTGTACTACCTCGCCTCGCTCGGAGACGACGCCCTTCCGGTCCTGGCTGAGAGTCTCTGCTATCTCCCGGCTTCGGTGAGCGGCGAGGCTGTCGATGTCGTGAGGATATGGACCAACCGACTTGCCCACGATGCGCTCGGACGGGCATGGCAGTCCTGGAACCTGTCGCGGGAGCGAGCACGAGACATAAGGTTCCCAGCGATATGCCTGCTCTCGAGTCGGTGAGCGGAGACCCCGACCGTCCGGTAGCATCGGTCCGTCCCATACCGCACCCTCGGAGCCTCCATGCCTGACCGACCGACGCCGCCCACCGGCGCGCTTGATCTCTCCAGGACCTACGCCGCGCGCTTCAAGACCGAGCGAGGTGAGATCGTCTGCGAGCTGTTCGTGAGCGACGCCCCGCTCACCGTCGAGAACTTCGTGAACCTCGCCCGCGGCGGCTTCTACGACGGGACGACCTTCCACCGCGTGATCCCCGGCTTCATGGCGCAGGGCGGGGACCCGACTGGTACCGGTCGAGGCGGCCCCGGCTACACCTTCCCCGATGAGCTGACCGCCAAGCGGCGCCACGATGGTCCCGGTGTGCTCTCGATGGCCAACGCGGGGCCGAATACCAACGGATCGCAGTTCTTCCTCACCTTCGATGCCACCCAACATCTGGACGGTCGCCATACGGTCTTCGGTCGCGTGACGTCGGGCATGGAGGTCCTGAACAGCATCCGCGAGCGCGACCCGGGGCGCGATCGGGCTCCTGGCGACCGTATCGAAACGATCGAGATCGACGAGAGCTGATTCCACCGGTCGGGACCTGGCCATGAGACGGCTGCTGATCCGAGCGAGGAGGGCGACATGAGCCGCAGGCTCAGTCTCGACGACCTCGGGCGTCTGCCCCTTCCCGGGATGAACGTGCCGGCTGCCGTGGCGTTTGCACCGGGCGGGCGCGCGATCACCTACCTCTACAGCGCCGATGGCTCCCTGGTGCGCTCGCTATGGCGCCACGACCTTTTCACCGGGGAACGGTGGGTGGTGGCGTCGCCGCTTCCTGAGACCACCAGCGAGACCACGATCGAGCGCGACGAGCAGCTGCGGCGCGAGCGTGCCGGGACGGACGAGCTGGGAGTGACGCGCTACGCCTGGGCGTCGGCCGCTCGAGAGGCGACCCTGGTCGTGCCGATGGCCGGGCGGCTCTTCGTAGCGGTTGGCGACGAGAGCGAGCGCGGCGTCAAGGAGATCGCTGGGATCAGGGGCGCGAGCGACGTGCACCTCAGCCCGGACGGCCAGCTCATCTCGTATTGCTCCTGGGGTGACCTGCACGTGGTCCAGGTGCAGGGAGGGCCTTTCACCCGCCTGACCGATGACGGCGGTCCGGGCATCGCGAACGGCGCGCCCGACTTCATCGCGGCCGAGGAGCTCGACCGCCTGGACGGTGCCTGGTGGAGCGCGGATTCGCGCTCCATCGCCTACGCCCACGTCGACGATCGGGGCGTGCCGGAGGTGGACATCGTGCCGCCGGGTGCCAGCCACGCCGGGGAGCTGCACCGCTATCCGGCAGCCGGAGGGCCGAACGCTGAGGTCACGCTGCGGGTGGCCACCCTCGACGGTGCCCCGTCGACCGCTGTCCCGCTCGAGATGACCGCGGACGACTACCTGGCCCGCGTCATCGCGCACCCCGCCGGCGGATGGCTGGTTGCCACCTTGCCGCGTGACCAGCGCTCGCTGTTCTGGCAGCGCGTCGCGCCGGATGCGTCCGTCCGAGTCCTGTGGCGCGACGTGGCGGAGCCGTGGATCAACCTCGATGCCGACACCCGGATCCTGTCCGATGGCCGAATCCTGTGCAGCAGCGAGCGGAGCGGGTTCCGGCACCTTGAACTCCGCACCGCGGACGGAGCCCTCGAGCGCGTCCTTACCCAGGGGGAGTGGGTCGTCACCGGCGTCGTACACGTCGCGGAGGCGAAGGGCGAGGTGCTCTTCATGTCCACCCGTGACGGCGTGCTCGAGCGCCACCTGTACGCGGTCCCGCTCGACGCCGGGTCGCCGGTCGCCGATCCCGCGCGGCTCACCGTCGAGCCTGGCTGGCACGATGTCGTCGCCGGCCACGACGGTGCGCGCTGGGTCGACACCTGGTCCGATCTCGAATCGGCGCCGCGCGTCGTTCTGGCCGGGCGCGGCGTGGAGCCGGTCGAGATCCACGCAGCCACCGCCACCGCGGCGTCCGCCGGGCTCGATCCGCCGGAGCTGATCGAGCTCACGGCCATCGACGGCCGCACGACGCTGCATGGCGCCGTCTATCGGGCTGGCAGTCAGCCTGCGAGCAGCACGCCGCCGCCGGGAGTGATCTGGGTCTACGGCGGGCCACACAGGCAGTACGTGATGCGGGCCTGGGAGATGACGGTCCATCCGCTCCGCACGCTACTGGCCCAGTCGGGGGCCACAGTGGCGGTGGTGGACAACCGGGGAACCGCGAACCGGGGCGTCGCGTTCGAGGCGATCCTGCATCGGCGGCTCGGTGGCGTCGAGGTTGCCGACCTGGCGGCGGCGGTCCGGCAGCTGGCCGAGCGCGGCGAGCTGGACGCCAATCGTGTCGCCATCACCGGCGGAAGCTATGGCGGATTCCTGACGCTCATGGCCATGGCTAGTGAGCCGGGCATCTTCCGTGTGGGCGTCGCGGTTGCCCCGGTCACGGACTGGACCGGCTACGACACCGCATATACCGAGCGGTATCTCGGCCTGCCAACGCAGGATGCGACCGGGTATCGCAACTCCTCGCCCATATCGCACCCGGCGGGGCTGTCGGGCGAGCTGCTCCTGATCCACGGTACGGCCGACGACAACGTCCACTTCGAGCAGTCGAGGCGCCTGCAGGCGGCACTCAGGGCAGACGGCCGCGAGATCGAGCTGCTCGCCCTGCCGGGCCAGCGGCATCGAACGCGCACCAGCGACGCGATCCGGCTCCGTGAACAGCGCACCGCAGCCTTCCTGCTGCGCGGACTTGGGCTACCGGTCCCGCCCGAGCTGGGCTAACCCCGCTCAGGCTGCCGGTGCGTACAGCAGCTCGTAGGTGACGACCGGGTCCGGGGCGAAGTCCACGCGTGTTGCGCAGGCGTCGCACACCAGTTCGGCGTCGATCTCATTGATGGTGAAGGCGGCCTCGACGGCGCACCATGGGCAGGTGAGTTGAATGGTCATGCCCGCATCCTGAGCACGAACCGCGACACCTCGGCTGTCGCGATGCGACGTACCCGTCGCTGGACGCCGGCGCCGGAGCCTGGTCGACCGCAGGATTGGACTTGCGTGCTTGCGCAAACAGTGACAGAATCCCTGCGTATGGAAGCCACCCTCTCCCCCGACCTGCTCCGCCGCCGCGCGGCAGCGGTCGCCCGCGCGCTCGCCGATGCCAAGCGGCTGTGCGTGGTTGAGCGGCTGGCCGACGGCGAGCGATCGGTCAGCGACCTGTCGCGCGATATCGGCTGCCAGGTGCCGAACATGAGTCAGCACCTCGCCGTTCTGCGCGCCGCCGGCATCGTTGCCAGCCGTCGCGAGGGGAGCACCGTCTTCTATCGGCTCGCGCACCCGCAGGTGCTCGAGGTGTACCGCATCCTCCGACAGGTCGCCGGCTGACGAGCGACACAGAAAGGACCATTCAAGACCGATGTCGAACGTCCGAGAGGCGACCGACGCCAACTTTGAGGAGATGGTGATCAAGAGCGAGAAGCCGGTGATCGTCGACTTCTGGGCCGCGTGGTGCGGCCCCTGCCGCCTGGTCGCCCCCGAGATCGAGAAGCTGGCGGAGAAATACGCCGGCAGCGTCGAGGTGATGAAGCTCGACGTGGACGCCAACCCACACACCGCGATGCATTACGGCGTGATGAGCATCCCCACCGTCGCCTTCTTCGCGCCGGGTGAGCCGCCGAAGGCCGCCGTCGGCTTCCGTCCAGCCGAGCAGCTGGAGACGGCGTTCGGCCTCGAGGCATTCGCAAAGAGCGCCTGACCGACCCGGGGGCATATCCTGCGAGGGTCATGCCCCGATCGCCGCGCCGCATCGCCGCCCTGGCCGCGGCGATCCTCGCCCTCCTGGCGTGCGCACCGATCGCTCTGCCGGCTGACCACCTTGCCCGCGCCGCCGACCGCGGACTGGTGGTGATCGCCGATACCAGCTACCTGGCGCTCCCCGAGGAGCGCCGGGTCCATGTCACGATCGACGCGGTCGCAACCTCGTACACGCCGAACCCGATCGACGGGCTCGCGTACTACCCCGCCGTCGAGTTCGCGGCCCAGCGTGGCGCGACCGCATTCTCGGCCTCGGCCGGCGGGCAGGTGGTGCTCGGCAGCGGCGAGATCGCGGACCCGTTCAGCTTCTTCGCGTATCTGTCCGCCGACCGGCCTGGCGCGTTCAGCGACACGATGCTCAACCTGGAGGTCGATGGCGAGCCGGCGCCGATCCGGGTGCGGGCCTGGCAGGACGATCCCGATTGGGGTACGGCCATGAGCACCCTGCTGACCGACGGCCTGCCCGCCCTGCAGGAGCTGATCGGGCTGCCGTACGAGGCCCCGGGGATGCTGATCGTGGAGGAGGCGGCCGCGAGCCGGCTCGGGGAGTACGCGGGGATCTACAACCGGCTGACCGGCATCATCCGGGTTCGCTACGACGCCGATGCCTTTGTGGGCCTCCATGAGGCGGCGCACCTGTGGTTCAACAACGACCTCTTCCGCGATCGCTGGATCGGCGAGGCCTGGGCCGAGTTCTACGGCGTACAAGCGGCGAAGGCGATCGGCGCGACGGGCGAGGAGTTCGACCTGACCGATGAAATGCTGGTCAACCAGATGGCGCTCAACGACTGGGGCGGCATCGGCGGAGTCGAGATCGGCGTCGAGGCGTATGCCTACGCGGCAAGCTATCACCTTGCCCTGCTGATCTTCGCCCGGACCGATGTCGCCGAGCTGCAATCGGTCTGGCGCGGGGTGACCGATGGCGAGATGGCGTATCAACCCGTCAACGGCGGCGGGCCACCGCGGACCGGCGTGGACGTAAGCCTCGACGGATGGCAGCAGCTGCTCGACATGCTCGATGAGCGCACAGGGAGCCAATTCGACGACCTGTGGCTCGAATGGGTGGTGAGCGACCGCCAGCGGAGCGCCATGGACGATCGTGCGGTGGCCCGCGACCACTACGCAGACGTGGTCCTGCAGGCCGGCGACTGGAATCTGCCAACCAATCTGCGCCATGCCATGGGATCGTGGCAATTCGACCTGGCGGAGCTGAACCTAGGCCTGGCCGATGAGGTGCTGTCCGCCCGCGACGAGATCGCCTCCGACGCCGCCGACCTGGCGCTCACGCCTCCGGCCGCGCTGCAGGAGGCGTTCGAGGGCGACGGCGGCCTCTCCGCGGCCAAGGAGGAGGGGAATGAGGAGCTGCAGGTGCTGGCCGGCATCGCGGCAGCCACCGACCGGCTCGACGACGAGGTGAGCCTGTTCGAGACGATCGGTCTGCTGGGTGCCGATCCCGACGCGACGCTCGATTCGGCGCGCACCGCCTTCGAGGCCGATCAGCTGGACGCTGCCCGGCAGGCGGCGGCTGAGGCGCTCGCCGCCCGGCAGGGGGCAGGGTCGGCGGGCCAAACGCGCGCCGCGATCGGCGGCGGCGGGCTGGTGGTCCTGAGCGGCGGCATCGTGGTCGTCACGCGGATCCGCCGCAGGCGACGCAGCGCGACGGGGTCCCCTGCCGCCGAAGAACCGTCGGATGCTCCGAGGTGAGCCGCTCGATCCTGGCCGTTCTGCTCGGCACCTTCTCGCTTCGGTTCAGCACGGGCCTGACCGGGGGCCTCCTGGTCTACTACCTCGCCGATCTGCCGCAATTCGGCGGGGTCCACGTCGACAGCACGACCGTCGGACTCCTGACGGCGGGCTACTTTGTCGCCGAACTCGCACTCTCGCCGGTCTTCGGATACCTATCGGACCGATACGGCGCGCACCGGATCATGCAGGTCGGCCCGATCTTCGGCGTCGTGGCGGTCCTTATCACGGCCTTTGCCACCGACCTGTGGATTCTCGGCGGGACGCGACTGCTCGAAGGGTGTGCGGCGGCCGCATCGATCCCCTCGATCCTGGGCTACATTGCGCTCGCCACATCCGGCGACCAGTCGGTGCGCGGCCGGGCCGTCGCGCGCTTCGAGGCGGCGACACTTGCCGGCATCGGCCTTGGCATCGTGGCGGCGGGACCACTCTTCGAGACCCTTGGCCGCGGCGGCTTCCTGCTGAATGCCGGTCTCTACGCCGGCTCGTTCGCTATCTACCGCTGGGGCGTGGCCGAGCTGCACCACGAGGCGAGTGACGCAGAGCGCGCGGCCGGCGCGCACCACGAGCGGCCGACGAGGGTGGACCTTGGGCGCTATCGGCGCATCCTGGGATCATCGGGCGTCTGGCTCCTGGCCCCGACCTGGATCGCACTGAATGCGGTCCTCGGCGCATGGGCGACGCAGTCGGTCTTTCAGCTCGTCCGTGAACCGCCGGCGGCGTTCGGCGATCAGCTGCTGATGCAGGGCTTCAGCCCCACGAGCGTGAGCATTGGCTTCGGGGTGGTGGGGGCGATCTTCACCGCGGGCCTGTGGTACTGGGGCAACCGATTTCGCAGCCTCCGGCGCACCACGATCATCGCCGTCGGCCTCGCGGGTGCGATGGTGCTGTTGGCCGCAACGCTCGCCCTGAACCACTCCGAAAGCTGGCCGCTCGTGGCGCAGGTGCCGTTGGTTGTCGCGGCGGCGGCCGGCCTCTTCGTCATGGCTGGCGCGACCCCGGCCGCCCTCGGGCTGCTGGCGGACATGAGCGAGGCCCATCCCGCGGATCGCGGCGCGATCATGGGCCTCTATTCGGTCTTCCTGGGGCTCGGGCAGATCGTGGGTGCGCTCCTCAGTGGCATCGCCGGCGACTGGGCGGGAATCGACGGGCTGCTGTATGCCTCCGTGCTGCTCATCATCGTCGCCGTCCTGCCCGTTCATCGCCTGCGCGCCAACGAGCACCTCGTCGGCCAGAGGTCGGAATTCGTCGGCGGGTTGCCCCTTATCGAGCGATAGCGGTTCAGGCCGCCGCCGCAGCGGCATCGGTCCGGTATCCTCACGCCCCATGCGCCTCTCCAAGCTCTTCTTCGCTTCGCTCCGCGACAACCCGGCCGAGGCGGAGATGGTCTCCCACCGACTGCTCGTCCGCGCCGGCTACATCCGGCAGCTGGGCGCCGGCATCTACTCGCTGCTGCCGCTCGGATTCCGCGTCAGCAAGCGCATCGAGCAGGTGATCCGCGAGGAGATGAACGCCATCGGCGGGCAGGAGATGCAGATGCCGGTCGTCCAACCCGCCGAGCTGTGGCGCGAGTCGGGGCGGTACGCCAAGATCGGGCCGGAGCTGCTCCGCTTCAAGGACCGATCCGGGCGCGACATGGTGCTGGCCATGACGCACGAGGAGGTCGTCACCGACCTGCTGCGCGATCTGGTCAAGAGCTACCGCCAGCTGCCGGCCATCGTCTACCACT
>Ga0184639_10000557_pt1 | contig 14706 bp, 14 predicted proteins | sample PLM31_170_b2_FD_133155 | JGI IMG/M metagenome (GOLD analysis project Ga0184639, IMG submission 133155) | Groundwater sediment microbial communities from an aquifer in East River, Colorado, USA - PLM3-1_170_b2 | ecosystem: Environmental > Terrestrial > Soil > Riparian zone | place: USA: East... | reverse complement strand
GGAGTTCGGCCGCTTCGAGCGCAATGGAGATGGCCAGGTCCTTCGGCGCGTGGAACTGCCGCCAGTCCCGCGCGTCACGGAAGGCCGCCACGCGTCGCTGCAGGTCTCGCACTGCTCGCCCTCCGCGCTGCCCCTCTGGGGCTCGCTTAGAGGTTAGTCGCCGAGGCCTCGGGGCCACCCCTGCCCAGGGCCCGCTCCGCCGCCTCGGCCAGCGCGCGGTCGTGCCGGTGGTCCCGCGCGAAGACCCGGCAGTGGGCCACCTTGGGGGGGATGTGCTGGAAGAACTCCCGCAGCAGACTGGGGGAGACCTCCCCCGTGGCCGGGTTGAAGACGTTCACGGTCTTGGCCCCCTCCGCGAGCGGATTCAGGGGGCGCGTGTCCTGGGTAGCCAGGTCCACCTCGAAGGGAAGGTCCCGGAGCCCGCGTGGGAGGTGCCGCCGGATCTCCTCCTTCAGCTCGTCGGCGTTCCGGAAGCGCTTCCCCCGGTCCGCCTCGTCCAGGGAGAGAACCCGGTCGTAGGCCATCTTCCACTTGACGCGCCGGGCGAGGATGTCGCTCCAGCGGCGACCGAGCTCCCGCTGCCGCGGCGTGACCCCGCGCCTTCCCGGCGTCGCCCACTCCTGGACCTTCTGGAGGAGGAACCACTCGGTGATCCCCAGGTAGCGGTCGAGCCGGCGGGCCGGGTTCTCCCGGATCAGGTGTGCCATGGTCTCCGCAAAGATCTCCCGCATCTGGAGGTCCACGGCCCGGTTGGTCCGGTGGTAGTACACATCTGAGTACATAGCCACCCGGGCCTGGAGGAACCGGACCAGGACGGGGACGCCGGCCCGGTGGATGGTGAGGCCCAACGGGTGCACGAAGGTGTAGAAGAGGAGCCGGTCAATGTCCACCATCTCCAGGGAGAAGCCAGTCATGTAGGCGTCGCGCTGGATGTAGTCCAGGTTGTCGGCGGTGTAGATACCGGAGAAGACAGGGCGGAGGAGCCGGACCCACCGAGGGGCGCCGGGCCCGCCCTCCTCCACAGGCTTTCGGATCAGGAATGCAACCCACTGGGGTAGGATCCGCTCGCGGGGCGCGAAGGGCCCCGCCGGGCTGCGGCGCAGGCCACGCAGGATGGCCCCAAGCTTCTGGATGATGATCCGCTGGCCCAGGATCTCGTGGGTGAGGCGGTAGCGGGGCTGGAGGAAGTTCTCGTCGAAGAAGTGGCTGAAGGGACCGTGCCCCACGTCGTGCAGGAGGCCGGCGGCCCTGAGCGTGGCGTGGACGAGGGGGAAGGAGGGGCATCCCTCCCGGAGCTGGCGACACCCCGTGACCAGGCTCGGGTAGAGCTGCTCCGCAAAGCGCCCGGCCACGTGCATGGTGCCGAGGGAGTGCTGGAAGCGGCTGTGCTCGCCGGAAGGGTAGACCCACCAGGTGCTCTGGAGCTGATGAATGAAGCGGAGGCGCTGGACCCAGGGGCTGTCAACGAGGGCCTTCTCGGTCTGCTCAGCGGGATCCGTCTCGCGGGGGACCGTGAACTGGATGTACCCGTAGAGGGGATCCGCGAGGAGGGCCACCCCCTCCACGGGGGAGCCCTGAGCGCCCCGCGCCCTCCGAAAAGTGGGAGAGGCACCCGCCCCCCGCCGGGGACCGGTGCCCCTCCCCCGCTGCCGCGCGGCGCCGCCGCCCTGCCGCCTCACCGTGGCCCGCCCGGCCTCCTCACTCCGCCCCGACGGACCGGAGCGTCTCCAGGAGGAAGACCGTCCCCAGATTCCCGCACCCCGGGCACTCCAGATCCATGGGCGTGGCCACGCTGGCGAGGCAGAGGGCGCACACCTCCTGGCGACACACCTCACAGTAGCCGACCACCTTCTGCAGCGGGTGCACCGGGCAGCTCATGGGGTTGCCCTCCTCGCGGTGGCTGGCGACTTCCGTCCGGGGTGGCGCGGGGACCGCCGCCACCCGCCGGCACCATACCATGCGCTCTCGGAGAGGGTCAAGGCAATCGGCCCCGGGCAGCCGCCCTGCGGCGTCACCCCCGGGGGTGGAAGCGGCGGTGGACTTCCTTCAGGTGGGCGCGGGCGACATGGGTGTAGATCTGGGTGGTCCCCAGATCAGCGTGGCCCAGCATCATCTGGACGGCCCGGAGGTCAGCACCCCGCTCCAGAAGGTGGGTGGCAAAGGAGTGCCGGAGCGTATGGGGGGAGACGGCCCGGCCGGTGGCAGCCAGCCGGCTATAGCGCTTCAGGAGGGCCCAGAAGGCCTGGCGAGTCAGCGGCCCGCCGCGCCGGCCGACGAAGAGGGCCGGGCTCTCCCGGCCCTTCAGGAGGGCAGGCCGGCCCCGCTCGAGGTACTCCCGGAGCCACCGCAAAGCCTCCCGCCCCACGGGGATGACCCGCTCCTTGTCCCCCTTCCCCACCGCGCGGACGAAGCCGGCCGTCCGGTTCACGGCCCCCAGCGGGAGACCGGTCAGCTCGCTCACTCGAAGCCCGGTGGCGTAGAGCAACTCCAGCATCGCCCGATCCCGCAGGCCGGCTGGCCGGCGGGTCTCCGGCGCGGCCAGAAGGCGCTCCACCTGGGCGAGGCTCAAGACGCCCGGCAGGCGGCGGGCGGCGCGCGGGCGGCGGACCAGCTCAGCGGGGTCCTCGGCGACCCGGTCGGTGGCGAGGAGGAAGCGGTGGAATCCTCGGACGGCCGAGAGCGCCCGGCCCACCGAGCGCTCCGTCAGGCCGTTCTCACGCAGGCGCGCGAGGAAGGCGTGCAGATGGGTGGGGCGGATGGCGGCGATGCTCCGGAGGCCCTGACCCTCGAGGAAGTCCAGGTAGCGGCGCAAGTCGCGCGCGTAGGCCTCACGGGTGTGGCGTGAGGCACCCCGCTCCACCGTCAAGGCCGTGAGGTACTCGTCCACCAGCGCGTCGAGGGTCATGGGGAATGACCAGGCGACCGCCCGCCCGGGGCCTGCCGCTCCTCCGCCCGATACCCAGACAGGGCTGCGTCGCGGCAGGCCCCGGGCGGGCGGTCGCAATGGGGCCCACTAAGGCGTGGCGCCCGTGACCACCCAGCCAGCTGGTCCCGGGGAAAGGGCGGCCGCTCCTTAACGGTCCGCGGTGTCGAGCAGGATGGTGACGGGGCCGTCGTTCACGAGGTGGACCCGCATCCGCGCGCCGAAGACCCCCTCCTGGACCGGAAGCCCCCGCTCCCGCAGGTCGCCCACAAACGCTCGCAGGAGGGGAACGGCCGCATCCGGCGGGGCGGCATCGGCGAAGGAGGGCCGCCGCCCCTTTCGGGCGTCACCGTAGAGGGTGAACTGGGAAACGACCAGGACCGCGCCTCCCGTCTCCCGGACGGACCGGTTCATCTTTCCCTCGGCATCCTCGAAGATGCGGAGCTCCGCTACCTTCCCCGCCAGCCAACGCGCCGCCTCCGCCGCGTCGGCGTGCCCCACCCCCAGCAAGATGAGGAGGCCGGGGCCGATGGCGGCCACCTCCCGCCCGTCCACGCTGACGGAGGCCTCCCGGACCCGCTGGATGACCGCCCGCATGGTCCGCTTCCGTCACGCCTCCTCCGGCGTAGCCTCGATCCCGTACTCCTTGATCTTGTTCAGCAGGGTCTTGTAGGAGACCCGGAGCACCTCGGCGGCCTTGGACTTGTTGCCGCCCGTCCCCTGCAGGGTTCGGGCGATGAGGTCCCGCTCGGCCCGAGCTGAGGCGCGGGCGCTGACCTCGTGGAGGCTCCCCGTGAGGGGGAGGTCCGGCTCCAGCTCCCCCCGCCCCCGCTTGACCCCCAGGGCGAAGTCCTGGACCGTGAGGGTCGGCCCCGCGGCCAGGATGACGGCCCGCTCGATGAAGTTCTCCAGCTCCCGAACATTCCCCGGCCAGGGGTAGGCCATGAGCCCCTTCAGCGCCTCCGGGGTCACCTCGCGGACCTCTTTCCGCATCTCCTGGGCGAACCGGTGGACGAAGTGGGTCACCAGCATGGGGATGTCCTCGGGCCGCTCCCTGAGCGGTGGGATGCTGATGGGGAAGACGTTGAGGCGGAAGAAGAGGTCTTCGCGGAATCGCCGCTCCCGGACGGCCCGGGCCAGGTCGGTGTTGGTGGCGGCGATGATCCGGACATCCACCTGGATCGGCCGCGTCCCGCCGACCCGCTCGAAGGCGCCATCCTGGAGGACCCGGAGGAGCTTCGCCTGGACCGCCGGGCTCAGGTCCCCGATCTCGTCCAGGAAGAGGGTCCCGGTGTCGGCCAGCTCGAACTTCCCCTGTTTCTGGGACTGGGCCCCGGTGTAGGCCCCCTTCTCGTGTCCGAACAGCTCGTTCTCCAGGAGGGTATCGGGGATGGCCGCGCAGTTGATGGCGATGAAGGGCCGGCCCGCCCGGGTGCCCATCTGGTGGATGGCCCGGGCGAAGAGTTCCTTTCCGGTCCCGCTCTCGCCCAGCAACAGGGCGGTCGCGTTGCTGGGGGCCACCTTCTGGATGAGGGCACTCACCTGCTGGATCGCCCTGCTGGCCCCCACGATCTTGGGAAAGCCCAGCTTCTCGGCGAACCCTTCCTTCAGGACCAGGTTCTCGGTGTAGAGGCGGTACCGCTCCAGCACTCGCTCCATGAGGCGCAGGAGGTAATCGCTGTCGAAGGGCTTGGCCAGGAAGTCCACGGCGCCATCCTTCATGGCCTGGACGGCGCTCTCGACGGTGCCGTAGGCCGTCATGAGGATGACCGGCAAATTGCTCGCCACCTCCCGGGCGGCCCGCAGGACCGCCAGCCCGTCCTTCCTGGGCAGCTTCAGGTCGGTGAGGATGAGCTGGTAATGATTCAAGCTGAGCTTCTTAAGGGCCTCCTCCCCGTCCGCGGCCTCATCCACCTTGTAGCCGGCCCCCTCCAGGGTCTCCCGGAGCATCCGGCGCATACTAGGCTTGTCTTCGACCACCAGGATCATGCCGCCTCCCCCCGGACCCGCGCAGCCGTCGGCGTGGCGGGCAGGACGATGCGAAACGTCGTGCCGGACCCGGGCCGGCTCTCCACCTCGATGCGCCCCCCGTGGGCCACCACCGCTTTCTGGGCCAGGGCGAGCCCCAGGCCGGTCCCGTGCTCCTTCGTCGTGAAGAAGGGGGTGAAGATGCGAGTCGCGTCCTCGGCGGCGATCCCCTCCCCCGTGTCCTCCACCCGGATCTCCACCGGGGCCGCGCCGTCTCCATCAGGCCACTCCGGGAGGCGGCGGGTGCTGAGGCTCAGGCGCCCGCCCCCCGGCATGGCCTCCAGGGCGTTCCGGATGAGATTCCCCAACGCCTGGCGCAGGGCCGTCCGGTCTCCCTGGATCTGGGCCTCCCCCACCTCATGGTGGCAGACCAGCTCGACCCCCCCATCCTGCAGCGGGACCCGGTACGGGTCCAGCACCTCCTCCACCAGCCCCTGGACGCCGACCGCCGCCACTTGAAGCCGGGCCGGCCGGGCGTACGCCAGGAAGTCGCGCAGGGTGGTCTCTAGACTATTTGTCTCGTCAATGATGGCCTGCACGTGGACGAGGCGCGGGTCCTCCGCCGGCAGTCTCTTCTGGAGGAGCTTGGCGAACCCCAGGATCGCCCCCAGGGCGTTCCGGAACTCGTGAGCGATGCCGGCGGAGAGCTGCCCCACCTTGGCCAGGCTCTCCTGGAGCGTCACCTGTTCCTGCAGCCGGCGCACCTCGGTCAGGTCGGTCAGGAGGAAGGTCACCCCAGCCGCCTCCCCCCGAGCGTCCCGCACCACCGAGGAGGCCAGGCCGAGCCAGCGGGAGGTCCCGTCCGACCGGGTCACGCTCAGCTCCAAGCGTGAGTGGGTCTGCCCGGTCCTGACCGCCTCCACCGCCAGCAGGGTGATGGGCCCCGTCGGGCCGAACACCTCCTGGCAGGACCGCCCCCGGACCTCCCCCTCCGCGAGGCCGAAGATCTGGAGCGCCGGCCGGTTGAAAACCATCAGAGTCAGATCGGACCGGACACTGATCACGCCGCTGGTGATACTCCCCAGGATGGAGTCCTCCACCGCGGCGGCGCCGCCCCGCCGGTCCGCCCCGGCGTAGAGCCTGGACAGCTCCGCCTCCTGGCGCTGCAGCCGATCCACCAAGCGCCGGAAGAGACCGGGCACCGACTCCACGTCTCCCTCGGCCGCCCGCGGGAGCGGTTCCGGCGTGAGCGCCTGCAGGTCCCGCGCCGCCGACGCCAGGGCGGCGTAGGGACGCAGCACCGCCCGGAGGAACAGCCACCCGAGCAGCGCCGCCCCACCGAGCCCCGCCAGGTACACCGCCACGAGGAGCCACCGGACCCGGTCCAGGAAGCCCAGGAAGTTAGCCTGCTCCTCCACCGCCAGCAGAGCCCAGGGGGCCTGCCCCGGCTGCCGCAGCGGCCAGAAGAGGGTCCGGAAGTAGCTCCCGCCGGCCCAGTAGTAGTCGGTGAAGAGAAGGCGGGGGGCGCGCCCCTCGGCCTCCAGGCGCGGCTGCCAGGCCTGCGACGGGGGGGAGAGCGGCCGGCTGTCGGCTGGAGCCGGCGCCTCGACCAGCGAACCGTCCCGCAGGAGGAGCGCCACGCGGGCGACTCCGGCTTCCCGCTGAAATACCTCGAGCAGGCCCTGGGCTCTGGCCCTCAGGTCGGCCACCTCCCATTCCTCCAGGCGTGGCAGGGCATCCTGGAGCTGGTGCCCTCCCACCCGAGCCACCAGGGTGAGCCGCTCCTCCAGCTCCCGCTCGAGCTGCCGGTTCGCCTCGACGAAGAGAGCCGTGGCGCTCAGCAGGATCACCAGAAGGAAGAGAAAGCTCAGGAGGGCAAAAAGGCGGATCTTCGCCGTGAAGTCCAGCCGCCCGGCCCCCCAGGCCTTCACCCCGTCGCTCCTCACCGCAGCCACCCCCAGTACCAGGCCCAGAGGGCGTCACCGTAGAAAAGGGCGGCGGCCGCCCCGAATGCCAGGAACGGACCGAAAGGGAGGAGCGCACCCCGCTCCGCCCGCCCTGTGGCCAGCAGCAGACCGCCCACGAGCCCCCCCGCCAGGCAAGCAAGGAAGAAGGACAGGAGGAGGTGGTGCCCCCCCAGGAACGCCCCCAGCATCGCTGCCAGCTTCACATCCCCCCCTCCCAGCACTTCCCGTTTGAAGAACAGCTCGCCGTAGACTGCCAGCAGGTAGAGCGCCCCGGCACCCCCGAGGGCCGCCAGCAGGGCCTCCGGGAAGGGGGGCCTCCCGGTCAGGGCGCTGGCCATGAGGCCGACCGGCAACCCGGCCAGCGTGATCTCGTCGGGGATCACCAGGTGCTCCAGGTCAATGAAGGTCACCACCACCAGTGCGGCCAGCAGGATCGCCGCCACGAGGCCGCGCGGGGTCAGCCCGAAGGCGAGGAGGGCGGCACTGAAGAGTCCCCCGGTCAGCACCTCCACCAGGGGGTAGCGCCAGGAGATGACCGCCCCGCAGGCCCGGCAGCGCCCCCGGAGCCAGAAGTAGCTCAACAGGGGCACGTTGTCCAGCGGGCGGATCGGCGTCCGGCATGCCGGGCACCGGGAGCGGGGGGCGACCACGCTCTCCTCCTGGGGCAGCCGGTGGATGCAGACGTTGCAGAAGGAGCCCACGGCGAGGCCGAAGAGGAACCCGATGGTCGCGGTGGCCCCGATCATCTCCGCTCACCCCCGCGTGCAATCACGACCCGGGAGGCGGTGTTCCGGACCAGCCGCCCCCTGTGCCGCTTCAAATACCCCAGCTTCCCGAAAGCCACGTCGAGTCCCACCCCGTCGGGCAGGTCGCCGGTGATCCGGGAGGGGACGCAGCCGATGTCGAGCATGCTCCGCCGGTCCTCCAGGAAGGCGTGGACGATCCGGGTGCGTTGTCTCTGCCAGGAGCGCTAGCCCGGGATCCGGCTGCCAACGGTCCTGCTGTCGGAATCGGCGGAAGCGACCGAGTTCCGAAGGCGCCACATGCGCCAGAGGGTCCGCACGTACACCGCGGCGAAGCGGAGGAGGCGGACGTGGGAGCGCCCCGCGCTCCGGGGGCGATAGCAGAACGGGACCTCCCCCACCGTGAACCCGCACCCCACAGCCTTCACCAGGATCTCCTGCAACACGTCGAAGTCGGTCGCCTGCGGGGCGATCTCCGCCAGGATCTGCCGCCGGTAGAGACGGAACCCGCTGCTGAGGTCCCGAACCGGCAGATCCAGGATCCTGCGATAGGTGACATTCAGGACCCGACTGAGGACCCCACGGAAGAAGCCCATCTCGGCCTGGCCGCCGGGGATGAAGCGGGAGGCGATGAGGATGTCCGCCTTGGAGCGGGCGGCCCAGAGGGCGCGGACCACCTCCGGCTCGTGGGACCAGTCCCCGTCCATGGTGAGCAGATACTCCCCCCGGGCAGCGGCGAAGCCCGCCCGCAGGGCCCCGCCGTAGCCCGGAGCCACCTGGGTGACGACCAGGGCCCCAAGCTCCTGGGCGACCGCGGGGGTCGCGTCCCACGAGTCCCCATCGGCCACGATAACCTCGGCGGGGAGTTCCAGGTCCGCCAACGTCTCCCGCAGGGCCGGGAGGAGGCTCCGGAGATTCTCCGCCTCATTCAGGGCGGGGATAATGACGGAGAGGGCGGGCGGCCCGAGCCTACCGTCCGTCATCGCCTCCTCCTACGGCTTTCCGTCGGTCCGCAGGGTTGCCAGCGCCGCCCGCCAGCGCGGGACCGTGGGGTCCAACCTGATCGCCTCTTGGAAGAGGCGGGCCGCCTCCTCGCGTCTGCCCTGAACTGCACGCACCCCGGCCAGGTTGGCCAGGAACCGCGGCGATGCTGGGTCCAACTGAGCGGCCTTCTCGTAGGCCGCGGCGGCCCGCCCCAGGTTCCCCTCCTCCTCGTGGAGGGTCCCGAGATTGTTCCAGACATCTGCCTGGTTCGGGCGGGCAGCGAGGGCCTCCTGGTAGTAGCGCCGGGCCTCCCCGCGGTTCCCTCGCCGCTGCGCCAGGATGCCCAGGTTGTTGAGGGCGCCATGGTGCCCAGGCTGAAGGCGCAAGGTTTCCCGGAACTCCGTCTCCGCCCTTGCCTCCTCCCCGAAGCCGAGGTAGACCGACCCCAGGTTGTTGTGGGCCAGCGGCGACTCCGGGTTGAGGCGAACGAGGCCTTCGTAGAAGGTCCGGGGATCGCGCCAGAGGCTCGCCTGGGCGGCGGCAAGGCCGGCGAGACTGAGGAGCAGGACCACGAGGGCGGCGACCAGCGCTCCGCGCCAGCGCCTCTCGACTACCAGGGCATCGGCAGCCGTTCCCGCCAGAGCGATGCAGAAGCCGGCTGAAGGCAGGTACAGGTACCGCTCGGCCATGACGAACCCTGGGATGGGGATGAGGCTCGAGGCTGGCACCCAGGCCAGGGCCAGCCAGGCGAGGCCTGGCCCGAGGCCCGGCACCCGCCGCCCCCAGGTGAAGCCCACGGCGCCCAGTCCCGCGAGGAGTGCGATGCCCATCAGGACATCCCCTTCGAGGAGGCTCGAGGGCAGCGCCACGGGGTGTTTGGGGTTCAGACTCACCGGCCAACACAGGAGACGCAGGTAGACGGGAATCACCCGCAGGGCCAGGAGGAGTCGGTCCGCGAGGGGTGGCCCGCCGAAGAGGCCGAGGGCCGGCGAATCCAGCGCCGCCGTCCGAAGCACCAGGTAGAGGAGCGCCGCCGCCCCTTGGAGCACGAAGAGAAGATGGCAGGCCCGCACCCGCCGCCACGCCCCCCGGCCGGGCTCACCGGCCAGAACGACGGCCGCGAGGAGCGGCGTCACGATGGCCACCTCCTTTGCCATGAGGGCCAGGAGGAAGGCCATCGCCGAGGCCGTCCAGCAGAGAAGTCTCCGCCGCCCCGCCGCATCCGCCCCGGCGAGCCCGAGCAGGAGACTCAGGAGGACACCGGCCGCCGAGAGAAGATCCACCCGCCCCTGTACCCACGCCACGGCCTCCACGTGAACCGGATGGACGGCGAAGAGGAGTCCGGCGAGAAGCGGGGCCGGTCCGGCCGGGAGGAGGCGCCGGGCCATCGCCAGGACCAGCACACTCACGGCCGTGTGCAGCAGGAGGTTCGTCAGGTGAAACCCACCGGGGTTGCCTTGCCACACCAGGCCATCGAACCAATAGGTGAGGGCCGTGAGGGGCCGGAAGTAGACCAGGAGAACCTCGCCAGCCCGGACTGGCGCCCGCAGGACCTCGAGAGGCGACCCCGCGCCGACCTGCCAGGCCGGCGGGATGACCAGGTGGTCGTCGAAAGCAAAGTCATAGCCCAGGGTCATGACGTACGTGGCCACGGCCGAGAGCGCCACGACCGCGGTGGACACTCCGGGCTTTCTGAAAGCAGCGTAGTCGGGGGGACCGACACGGCGAAGCGGATGGCCTACCATGAGCGGGCGGTCCCACAAGCGGCGCCCAATCGCGCCAGGGAAGGCGCGACGCCCTGTGTCACCCTTTCGCGGCCGCGCGGATTAGGAGGTCGCGGCATACAAGTCCTCCAGCCAGCGGCGAAGAGAGATATTGGAGGGGTCAAGCCGGAGGGCCCTCTCCCATGCCTCAATCGCCTTGCGGTGCTCCCTCCGGAGGAGGTGAAGCCGCCCCAGCTCCCGATAGGATAACGCCAGACCCTCGAAAAGGGCCACCTCGTCGGGGGACGCCGTCAGGGCCGCCAGATAGTGCGGGACCGCCCGCTGAAATTTCCTCCCCCCCCGATAGAACTCCGCCAACAGGTCCTGATACCGCGCGCTCCCCGGGGCCAGATCCACAGCCGTCCGCAGGCATCGCCCCGGCTGGGCCGGCATCCTCTGCCCCTGATAGGCGCCCCCCAGCAACGCATAGGCCTCCGCCTCTCCGGGACTCACCGCAACCGTCCCTCGACCATCTGTCGGTACGGCTCACCTCCGGGAAGATCCCGCAGCCGCTCCCAGACGTGGCGGGCCTCGCCGCCCCGACCGAGACGATCCAGAGTCATCGCCATGGCCCACGTCGCGACCGGATGCGCAGGGTCAGCCTCGAGGGCCGCCTGAAATTCCACAAGCGCCTCCGCCGGGCGCCCCTGATCCAGGAGGATCCGGCCGATCTGGATTGGCGCGTCCGGGGAATCCGGGCGCAACGCCCGGACCTTCCGGAACAGACGCACCGCCTCATCGAACTCTCTTCCTTGCGCTCGAGCAACGCCGAGGATCATCCAGGCTGGCGCAAATTGGGGGTCCACGGTCAATGCCCGCTGGAGATACGGGATTGCCTCTCTCGCCCGGTTCGCCTGGATCAGACCGGCGCCCAGGACGCCGAGCATCCAAGGGTTGGTCGGGTGGTACTGGACCGCCTTCGTCAAGTAGGCCAGACCCTCGGCGGTCCGTCCCAACGCAAGGTTCGCCTGGCCCATGACGACCAGGGCCGTCCCGTCGGTCGGGATCTGCTCGATGACCTCGCCGACAAGCATGAGGGCCTCGTGCGGTCGCCCCTCTTTCAAGGTGGTCAGGGCAAGGTTCGTGACGGGCAGCGTGGAGTGGGGACTCCGCTCCCGCATGACCAAGTAAAGGCGGCCGTTGTCACGCCACGTCTCACTCCGAACGGCAGTCGTTACCCCGAAGGCGACAAGTCCCGCCGTGATGGCGGCCAGGGCCAGTTGGCGACGCCGGCCTTCCAGGGTCCCGAGGACCGCCGCCCCGAGGGAGCCCGCTGCCAGCGCAACGCCCACGGATGGCAGGTACACGAACCGCTCGGCGAAGTACACGGCCCTCCCTTCCGGGATCGGGATGATGTTCAGGACCGGAAAGATCACGGCAAGAACCCAGAGGCCGCCGAGGGCCGCCAGCGCGCCACGCGCCAGCCCCCGCCAGATTCCCCATCCCACACCGGCCAGCAGCAAGCCGCTGACCAGAACCTCGACATCCAGCCGGCGCAGGAAGTCCATCTGATAGAGTGGCTGCCAGGGGAAGCCGACCGTGGTCAGGCCGAGGACTCGCCCCCCAAGGTATGTGCCGGTGAGCAGCCGCTGCCACACGCTCGGCCCCCCGGACCAGTCGCTCCACGCGACCGGAACCGGGAAGAACACCTGGCGGCCCCAGAGAGAGAGAGCCAGGACGACGAAAACCCCGGCACTCTCGAGGAGTCCTGACAGGATGGCCTTTCGCCACGGCGCGCCGCTTCGCCTGGCGTCCCACGCCAGGCAGAGAAGCGCAAGCCCGGGGACAACCGCCCCAATTTCCTTGCTCAGCATGGCCCCCAGAGCCGCAGCGCATCCCAGCCCTTGCCACACCAGGCGCACCGGGCCCCGCTCCCCCCGGGCGACAAGGAGAGCGAGGACGGACGCGACTCCGAAAGAGGCCACAAGCGAGTCCACGCGCCCGGAGATAAACGCCACCGGCTCCACATGGGCCGGGTGGACGGCAAAGAACAGGCCAGCCAGCGCCCCCACACTGTCCTGCCCCGAAAGGCGCCGAGCCAGGAGGGCGACCAGGAGGGAGCACAGGACGTGCAAGAACAGGTTCGTGAGGTGGAAGCCGGCCGGGTTGTTCCCCCAGAGCTGGTAGTCCGCGAAAAACGACAGGGCGAGCAGGGGCCGGTAATACCACCTGACGGAGAGGGACCAGTGCGAGAGGATCCCGAAGTCCCGGCGGAAGTACTCCCCCACGAACCGCGGCGACCGGATGTAGGCGTTCTCGCTGACCAGGGCCACATCGTCCCACACGAAGTCGTACTCGAGGGTGAAAATGTAGACGGCGGCGGATGCCAGCCCAACCAGCATCAGCAGGCGCCCGAGACCCAGGACAGGACCCCTCACTTCGGCCCCCCGCCGCCCGCCCGAGGGCTGGGCGCCGCCGTCGCGGGCGCCCCGCGCTGCCGCGCCCGGAGTTTCCGGATCTCCTCCTCAGCCATTTTGCGGACATACTCGTTGTCCGTCGTCTCGAGCATTCGCTCCCACATCTCCAGGGCTGCCTCGATGAGCCCCACCCGCGCCCGCAGCCGCGCCACCAAGCGCGGGACATAGTGCCCGTGCCCAGGCAAAGCGTTCGCGCGCTCGAACCACTCCAGGGCGGCAGGAATGTCGCCCAGATCGAGGAAGTACATCCGCCCGAGATCGTAGGGGAGTTCCCAGCGGTCCGGGTTATGCTCGATTCCCTTCCGATAGATGGCGGCGGCCTCCGGATACGCCCGCCCGAGGGAGAGGAAAAGGCCGCCCAGTTGGTACGCGTCCACGAACTGGGGGTCCAGACTGGTCGTCAAGTCCACGAGCCGGTACAGGTGCGGGTACTTGCGGTCTGTCTGCCTGTGCCCCCCGAAGTACTGGACCGTGCGGAACCAGAACAGATCCGCCGCCAGGGCGTGGTAGCCGAGAAAAAGGGGCCTGACCACGCCTGCTGGAGGGAGCCAGGGAGCCTCCGCCTCTGCTGCCACCCTCGGGTGGGCCGATTCGAGAACCCCGAGGAGCCCGGCCGCAGCGGCACCGGCGAGCAGCAGGACACACAGGCAGGCGGTCGGGAACCGAACGCTCATTACTTGAAGTCCCGGTACTGGAAGATCCAGACGGCCCCTGCGAGCAGGGCGGCCGCGTAAGCGAGACCGTACGCCCCGGCCAGAGTGGCGACAGCCGCCGGGACCGGCCGGCCATGCACGACGGCTCCCCCCACGTCCAGCGTGGTGAGGTTCGGCAGGACCAGGTAGAGCGCCGCCACCACCCCTTGGAGAAGGGGCCCGCCGAAGGTGGCAGCGAAGAGCTTGAGATCGTTCGCCAGGCTCCCCACCACCACCAGGGCCAGGGTGAAGATGGCGCTCAGGGTGGGGGTGGAGAAGGTTGAGAAGAGGACGGCGATGGCGGTTACCACCATCAGCTTGACGAAGGTCAGGCCCACCGGGAGCAGCAGCTCCCAGGTCAGCCGGCCCTCCATCGCCGAGGCGATGAGGACGAGGCCGGCCCCCATGATCGCCACGTTCACGGCCAGGGTCAGTGTCAGACCCAGGAACTTCCCCAGGATGAAGTCCGCGCGGCGGATCGGCTTGGTGATGATGGTGTAGAGGGTCCGCCGCTCGATCTCCTTGTAGACCAGCCCCACCCCGATGAAGACTGCGATCAGGATCCCCACGAGCCCGATGGCCGCGAGCCCCAGGTCCTTGATGATCCTCACCTCGCCGCCCACGCTCAGCTTGCTCAGGACGACCGATCCCCCGATCATGGCCAGGGCAAAGACCAGGAGGCTGTAGAGGATCCGGTCCCGGATCGCCTCGCGGAACGTGTTGAAGGCGATGGCGACCGTCTTCATCGACTCCCCTCCCGGATCCGCTCCAGGAAGACCTCCTCGAGGGTGCGGCGGTGGGGGACGACGCTGTGAACCCTCCCGCCCGCGTGGAGGATGGCCCGGAGGACCTGCCCTAAATCCTCCTCCCCCTTCACCGCCAGGAGGATCCGATCCCCGCTCCGGACCGGCGGCACCACGCTCCAGGCGGCGAGGGCCGACGCCGCATCAGGCGACAGGCCCGAGGTGGTCACCTCGATCTGCTCGAGGGGGCTGGCCAACAGCTCCTCCACCCGGCCGACGGCAACGAGACGGCCTGCCAGGATGATACCGACCCGGTCGCAGACCACCTCGACATCCGGGATGATATGGGTCGAGAAGAAGACCGTCCGGCCCTCCCCCCGCAGGCGAAGGAGGAGGTCCCGCACCTCTTTGCGTCCGATGGGGTCCAAGCCCGACATCGGCTCGTCCAAGAAGATCACGGCGGGATCATTGATGAGCGCCTGAGCCAGTCCGATCCTCTGGCGCAT
>Ga0184639_10000556_pt1 | contig 14711 bp, 21 predicted proteins | sample PLM31_170_b2_FD_133155 | JGI IMG/M metagenome (GOLD analysis project Ga0184639, IMG submission 133155) | Groundwater sediment microbial communities from an aquifer in East River, Colorado, USA - PLM3-1_170_b2 | ecosystem: Environmental > Terrestrial > Soil > Riparian zone | place: USA: East... | reverse complement strand
GCGAACCTGTCCCGCGCGAACCTGGACGGCGCGAACCTGTCCGGCGCGAACCTGGACGGCGCGAACCTGTCCCGCGCGACCCTGGACGGCGCGACGGGTATTTTGGACGCTGTGATCCAGCGTCGGCGCATCTGCCCCGACGGGGAATTTATCGGATACAAAAAATTGGCTGACGGAACAATTGCCACGCTGAGAATCCCCGCCGATGCGCGAAGAGTAGGCGGCGTAGTCGGTCGCAAGTGCCGCGCAGAATATGTTGAGGTGGTAGATGGCAATGGTGTGTCCTATTACAACGGCGGCGATACCAAATATGAGCCGGGCGTTGTCCAACCAGATAGCTTCGACCCAGATCCATTGGTGGAGTGCAGTCACGGAATTCATTTCTTCATCACTCGGCTTGAGGCCGAGGAATACAAATTCCAATAGCCCACCCCCCATTGGAGGAGGATAACCATGAATAGGGCGGCTTTTGCAATGCCGGTAAACGGCTGGACTGGACTGTACGCCAATCAGTACATCGTCCAATGCTATACGCTCAGCTTCGTGCCGACGCTGGAGTTTGTCGAGGAACTCGACGACGGTATTCCGCAAGGTCTTCGTTACGGGCTGGGTGGCCTAAATGGCAGCGGGGAACGCGGCGGCGGCACCCAACCTGGACGCGTCATAGTATACGCGACTGATCCAGCATGGTTCGAGCAGTACGCCGAGCCAGCATTGAGTAAGGCCGGAGAGCTGGTTGCCCGTATGCGCGAACAACGCGCTGTCGAGAAGTGGATAGCATAGCCATGACCACTTTTCCCACTATCGCCACCCCCGCCCCGCTGTCGTCTCAGCGCACACTACGCCTGAGTGACGCGGCGCGCTGTCGGGCCGGCTACAAGTCCGGCGCCTTCCGCCAGGTCAGGGCCGTAGCGCACGCTGTCGCCGAGGCTACGACCAGCGATGTGGAGGCGGTGACAAATTGGCTGATGTTTAAGGCGCGCATCCCGGGGCCGATGACGGCTGCGGAGCTGGCGGAGCAGTGGCGGACTCAGATGGCCACAAGTCCTTCTCTGTCATGCTCGGGATGCGGCCAGCCGACGACAAACAATCATGCGCACACAGAATCCGTCCTGTGCAAGACATGCAATGCACAGGCTCTAGAAGAGGCACGGAACACGCTCGTTCGTGTTCTGATGCCAGAGTTATCACGCGGAGAATAGTCATGACCCACGCACTTCCTGAACCCCAGCAGCGCCGAGACGCGGCAGACCTGGCCTTTGTGTTGGCCGCGAGATACGCATGGGATCTCTCCAGCCGGCATTGCCACGCCTGCAATACCCATACGCCACAGCGTGACATCGGTATCAGCGGTGACGAGAACGACGCCGAAGTGTTGCAGATGTTCGTGTGCGGAGTGTGCGGAACGGCGAACAGCAAGCGCGTGCCGAACCCTTCGACTGCGCTCAGGGCAGGCCCGGCACGCGGGGAGTAGCGCGGTACGACCCGCGTTGAATGGTGGCGCGCGGGCGCATGGTGGTGGATCTGGCATAGCAATAGCCTAGCACGAACAGGCGGGAAATGAGCAACGGGAATGTCTCGGGGGAAGTGTGGGGGATGTTTGGGGTCGTTTGCGGACTGCTCTTGTTTGGGAGTGCGTACAACGCATTCGTGAGCTGGCTGGAGGATCGAGGCTACCACGAGGGATATGTCGCGTTCCTGGTCGTTGGCGGCAACCTCGTTACTCTGGCCGGAATGGAAGTTGCAGCGCGTCTCGTTGACTGGAGCGTGTTCGTTGTGGGGTTTATCTGTTTCGCGGCGTCTGGCCTGCCGATGGTTTTGGGGTCGGCCTGGCGCCATGCACACAAGCGCGAGCAGAAACAACGCCTGGCGCATCGCGAATCGAAAGTTGAGGCGATGCTCGGCGACATGGAGATGGACGAGTGACGATTCCCCGGCCGTGGCCAGAGAATGCACGTAGGGCACGCGACAAAGCGGCAGAGGCTGCCAACCTCGGAGCGCGGGATAGTGAGTGGCTGTTGACTAACTTCCGCAAGGTGGACGACACGACCAAGTTGCAGATGCTCGGACAGTTTCAGGCTGAATTTCAAACGATTGTGCGCTGGCTTGAGTCGGTGGAAGCGCCGACGCAGCCGTTAGAACAACGGATAGAGAGAATTCAACGATGAACACTAAAGTGCGTTCCAGCAAGACAACCGATGCCGCGACTGAATTGCCGATGACTATGACCATCACGCATCACAAGAGCACAGGCTACGGATCGGATGGTCAGCGCGCGCGACGCCTTCCACGCAACCGGCGAGAGGCCACGGAGCAGATCTCCAACACTAAAGTGCGTTCCAGCGCCGCGCCGGCGTGTAAGTTCTGCGGGCTGGTGCGGTGCTGCTGTCCACCCCGCGGGATAGACGATGACTAGCCGTGCCCCATCGCTGCGTGCCGATGCCAGCCGGTGATAGCCGCGAATGCGGCGGCACGAGACGCAGGAATTCGGCGCCCTGCGCGGCACGCAGCGGTGTATCGGGCACCGCTCCTCCTTCTACTCCCCGCGCCGCTTCCTCAGTCGGCGCGGGGAGACAAGGAAGGGAACATTCAACAGACTGACCGGACACGAACACTAACCCTAAAGGGCGCTCTGCAGAGGGCACTTCGCAGAGTGCGTTCCAGCACGATATGACATGAACCCAACCTAACCGCTATTCAAGAACTTGAAAGGACACGAACATGAAACGCAACGAAGCATTTCCCGGCAAGTGGCTGCGCAAAGAGGATGTGACGCAGCCTATCAGAGTCACCATCACCCGTGTCGCGCTGACCGACATTGGCACAGACGAAGAACCACAACGGAAGCCTGCCATGTGGTTCAAAGAGGATGTCGCGCCGACGCCCATCAACTCCTCCAACTGGGATGTCTTGGAAGGACTGTACGGCGACGACAGCGATCTGTGGCTTGGCAAAGCCATCGAGATCTACGTTGACCCGGACGTCAAGTTCGCTGGCCGACGAGTTGGCGGGATTCGCCTGCGGGAACCTGCATCCGCACGAGCAGGCGCGCCGCCGAGCTCGAACACTAAAGTGGGTTCCACCGGAAACGCAGACACGTCCACAATCGAGCGGATTCGAGCCATGCGCGAAGCGGGCGCCAGTCTGAATACCATTCAGCGTGAGGTGTTCGGTTTCGTCGGCGGCTCAGCATACGAGCAAGTCAAGGCCGCGTTAGCCGATACTACGACAAAACTCCTGGCGCGCTGGCAACATCTGTGGGACGATGCTCAATCGCTTGGCTTGAAGGTCGAGCCGCTCCCCGGTGGCGCAACGGCTGACATCATCATCGAGCGTGGCAAGCAACTGAGAGCCGCCATTGAAGGGGCAAAAGTGTTCTAGTTGCGTGCCAGAAATTAACATGCTGCGCCGTGCGCTGAAATCCGACGCATCCGTGATGCCAACATTCGGGGACAAACGCGGTAGGGGCGGCGGTGCGGCAGATGGTGAGGATAGAACCGATGACAACTGACTGCCCCGTCTGCAATTCGCAACGCACGAACCCAAACGACTACTACACCGTCCCAGTGCCGGGAACACGGCACAATGTCTACCCGTGCAAGCGCATGGACTGTATCACCGAAGCGCGTAAGAATCCAGCACGGTACATCCCGCAAAGCAAGTCTCATTCCCGCAGATTTGAATCCTGACATGCAGGGATACCAGACTTTCATCGAATCGAAAATCAAACTAGCCGAGCAGAACGGCCACATCGGCACGGACGGCGTTGAGTTCCACACGTCCACGAAGCCACACCAAAACGATTCTGGACTGTGGGCCCTGCGTCGGGGACGAGCATTGATTGCTGCGAGCTTTGGCTTGGGCAAGACGCATATCCAAATCGAGCTGGCCAAGGCTATCCACAAAGCCACGGGTCTGCCTTTCCTGGTCGTTTGTCCGCTCGGAGTGAAGCATCAGTTCCAGGAGGAGGACGGGCCGAGGCTGGGCGTGCGCTGGCAGTACGTCCGCACAGACGACGAGCTGCGCGCCGCCGACACGCCGTTCCTCATCACGAACTATGAGCGCATCCGCGATGGAAACATCGACCCGCGCCTGCACGACCTCGCCGGTGTAAGCCTCGATGAGGGGAGTTGTCTAAGATCGCTCGGCTCGAAGACCTACTCCGTATTCGAGGAGGTCTTCGCGAAGGTGCCTTACCGGTACGTTTGCACGGCCACGCCTGCGCCGAACAACTACCGCGAGCTGATTTACTACGCGCGGTTTCTCGGAGTGATGGATTCCGGTCAAGCTCTCACCCGATGGTTCAACCGGAACCCGGAGAAGGCCGGCGACCTGCGGCTGCATCCACAGCACGAAAATGATTTCTGGCTTTTTGTTTCCTCGTGGGCGCTGTTCCTGTATCGGCCTAGCGATCTTGGCTATGATGACGCGGGCTACGAGTTGCCGGAGTTGAAGATTCACTATCACCGCCTCGGCGTAGACCACCGACGCGCCTGGGAACAAACCGATGACCGGGGCCAGCGCAAGATGCTGCTCGACGCGGCAGACGGCGTGCAGGCTGCGGTCCGCGAGAAGCGGGCGACGATGCCTGAGCGTGTTACTCGAATGTTAGAAATTGTAATTTCGGGACAACCCGGAACTGCTCTTGAAAGTAGTGGCGTATCTGACCAAATCGTGATTTGGTGCAACCTGAATGACGAGCAACGCGCTGTTGAATCAATCCTGAAAGAGCATGGAGTTTCGTTCTCTTCCATATACGGGTCACTTTCCATTGAGGAGAGTGAGCGCAGGCTATACGAGTGGAAAGACAAACGAACTAGTGTCTTATTGAGTAAAGCTGTCATGCTTGGGCACGGACTCAACCTGCAGCAGTGTCATAAGGTCATCTTTCTCGGCATCGACTACAAGTTTGAGAATTTCATCCAGGCGATTCACAGAACGTACCGCTTTCAACAATTGCATCCGGTCGACGTCCACATCATCTATGCCGAATCGGAAGACCGCATCATCGAGACGCTGCAACAGAAATGGCAGCAGCACGACGAATTGACGGTCAAGATGCAGGAAATTGTCCGCAAGTACGGCCTGAGCCACTCAGCGCTGCGTGGTGAACTCGGACGCAAGATTGGCGTGGCGCGGGACGAGGTATGCGGCCAACTCTTTACGGCCGTCTCCAACGACTGTGTGTTGGAGATGCCGAACGTTGCGGACAACAGCATCGGCCTGATTCACACTTCGATTCCATTCGGCAATCATTATGAATACACAACTCAGTTGGAAGATTTCGGACACAACGACGATGACCGGAAGTTTTTCAAGCAGATGGACTACCTCATCCCGGACCTGTACCGTGTGCTGAAACCGGGACGCGTTGCGGCGATCCACGTAAAGGACCGGATTTTGTACGGTCACCAAACCAAGAGCGGCTTCATGGAGGTTGAGGAATTCAGCGATGATACCGTGAAGGCGTTCAAGCGGCATGGATTTTTGTACGAAGGCCGGCGAACGATTGTGACCGACGTGGTGCGCGAAAACAACAGCACCTACCGACTTGGCTGGACGGAAATGACGAAGGACGCCAGCAAGATGGGATCGGGTCTGCCAGAGTATCTGCTGCTCTTCCGTAAGCCGCCAAGCGCGAACGCGCAGCAATACGCCGACGAACCGGTGACGAAGAGCAAGGACGACTACAAGCGTGGGCGTTGGCAGGTGGATGCACACTCGCTGTGGCGATCCAGTGGCAATCGGCTGCTCGCGCCGGAGGAGATGGCCGAGATGGACGGAGGCCAGGTGTCGCGCACCTTCACTGCGGAACAGTTGCACACGGTCTACGACCACCGGCGCCACGTCGCCATCTGCGAAGCGCTCGACCAGCGCGGGCATCTGCCGTCGTCATACATGCTCCTGCCGCCGAAGGTGACACGCGACGAGACGGATATGGTCTGGGACGATGTGGTTTACATGCGGACGCTGAACACGGACCAGAGTCGGGCACATGAGCGGAACCACATCTGCCCGATGCCGCTCGATATCGTGGAGCGAACGGTTCGGCTGTACTCCAATCCGGGCGACGTGGTGCTGGATCCGTTCGCGGGCCTGTTCACCGTTCCGGTCGTGGCGATTCAGATGGGGCGCTACGGACACGGAATCGAGTTGAGCGGAGACTACTTCCGCGCCGGCGTGGGGTACTGCCAAGACATGGAGCGGAAGGTGACAACGCCGACGCTGTTTGACTGGGTGGAGCAGAATGAGCCGGAGGTGTTGCATCGCAATGGGTCGGGACCGGAAGTGAGCCGAAGCGCACAATGAGCAAATTCTCAATCGGTAAGAAGACCGCGAGACTGGAATAGTCAATGGCTGAGTTCAGAACCATTCACTCAAAAATCTGGCGCGACAGCACAGGGCTTTTGCGTTTGGATATACCGAGATGACACCAATACCCGGCAACAGAAAACTATCGCACGTAAGACACAGGTTGATTCGAGAACGTGGAAATAAATGCGAGATGTGCGGCTATGATGGATATATTGAACTTGACCACAAGGTTCCTGTAGCTGAGGGAGGTGATAACTCAGACGGCAATTTACGATTGCTGTGTGAGGTATGTCATTGTGGTGTTCACGGCTGTAGGAAAAAGAAGTTCTTTGACGAAAGACGGAGACACTGGAAACTCTAATGCGCACCTGGATCAAACTCTACACCGAAATCCTCAACGACCCGAAGATGGGCCGACTCACCGACCGAGAGTTTCGGGTGTGCATCAATCTATTTCTCATGGCCGGCCACACTGACCACGACGGCACGCTAGGATCGACCGCCGAAGTCGCTTGGGCGCTGCGCACATCGGACGAGATTGCAGAGCGCGACCTGCTGGGTCTCAGCGCGGTCGGAATTGTCACGCGAAGGCTCGATGGCGTGTGGGTCGTCACCAAGTTCTCACAACGCCAGCAACGCGCCCCGTCGGACATGCCCAGCGCTATCCGCCAGAGAGTCCAGAAACACCGCCAAAAGCAGGGTGAACAGGAAACGTTACTCGATGGAAGTAACGCCGTTATATCACCGTTACACGATGAATGTAACGACATAGAACAGAACAGATCAGAAGTAGAAGTAGAACAGAACAGAGAAGATCAGACTACTAAGGGCGCTGTCGCGCCAGCGATGCAGGAGCCACCAGAGCCAGAACAACCACGGCTTACAGAAACGCAGTCATTCTTTTTGTCCGCTCACAGTGCGAAGCGGTTTAGAAATAACACACAGCGCGACGAAGTTCTTGAACTCGAAAAGACAGTTGACCATGATGATCTAATCCGCCTTATCAGGTGGAGCGCAACGAAGGGCTTCTCTCTTGGAGATGCAATCATTAACATCAGGACGGCCGTCAAGAACCGCGCTAATGGCGGAGGCAGAAAGACAGTGAGCAAGAAGCGCATTGTCGGTCCGATGAACGCTGACGAAGTACGCGCCGAATTTGAGCGGCTTAATCCAGGGGTGCAACTATGAGAGATATTACCGGGATCCTGTTCCCCGATAGCGTCAACGAACTTCTAGCCGTCTGCAAGGCGGAAGGGCAGCGCGTTGTCCTCAGCACCGCTCCCGGCGGCGAGTGTCCGAATTGCGGTGACATGAAATACCTGAACCTCGATGTGATAAACGCCGGCCCGTCTCAGAACCCCTACGCGCCGTCTCAGGTGTCGCTGTTGGTAAACAACCAATGGTATCTCGGCAAGCGTCACCAGTTTCCATGTCCGATGTGCAACGCCGACAACCGCGCGATGATCGAGGCGCTTTGGGAAACCAGCGGTCTTGAGTCGGCTGAGCGACAGTGGCACGTCGATCACATCGCCAGCATGGACGGCAAAGAACTGGCATTGGAGGCGGCGCGCAAGATTCTGGCGCAGACGCCGCGCCCGGTTGGATGGTCAGTCGTGTACGGTTCTTACGGCGTCGGTAAGTCGGGTCTGATGAAATCGCTTGTCGCCTCGTTCATCCGAGCGGGTGTCAGCGCGAAGTACATCACGGCGTTTGACATCCTCGAAGAAATCAAAACGACATTCAGGCACAACGCTGGTGAGGCGACTGACGAGGCCTATTTGCGCTATGCGTCCTATAAGTTCCTGGCAATTGACGAGATTGACATTGCGCCCGAGAAGGACTGGAGTTACCAGGCGCTCCGCTCAATTATCGACAAGCGGTACAACGCTCGCCACCGATTCGCAACCATGATGGCGACGAATGCAGACCCGGAAGTGATGGGGGAGCCGTGGGGCTACCTAATCAGCCGGATGCGTGACGGCCTGCGTGTGCCGATGGGTGGACAGGATATGCGCGGCCAACGGTTTCCCCGGATCGTTACGGGCGATCTGAACGACTTGAGCCGTGTGATGCGGGGTGAAGCGACACACGGATTTCGCACGGATTACACGGAAGCGCAGGATGAACATTTACAGGCCGGATAGGTTGCCCTGGATCTCGTTGCGGCCCGTGTGGGGGCTGGCGAAATTGGCTGCCGACTTGCGCGAGCGGCAGAAGGACGGCTTCGCCTCGACGCGGAACTGGAACGAACACCCGCACCTTGTCGGCCTGCTCGGTGAGTATGTGTACGCGGTGATGCATGACCTGATGCTCGATGCGACGCTACGCCTGGCCGGTGACGGTGGCGCAGACTTCGGAATCGGAGACGGATGGGTCGATGTGAAGACGTCGACGTACTTGCTGGCGCCGTGCCTGAAGCATCCCGTCAACGCTGGGCGCTGGCCGGCGCGGTTCGCGCTGGTGGTGGTGGATATGCAGGGGATGCGCGGGGCGCTGGTGGGTGAGGTGGATGCGCATTGGCTGAAGGATGCGCCGGTTGTGGACTTCAAGCACGGGCCACAAAGGAGCCTGTCGGCGGATGATATCGTGAGGCTGGCGGCGGTGAGTTGACACACGGATTCGGTCACGGATGACACGGAAGAGGGGCATAGTGAGACCAATGGCAGGTGAACTGTACGAACTTACTGAGGAGCGCCTGATTCCACAGGCGGCATACGACGAGCGTGAGCGCACGGCGCGCATCGCTATCAGCGCGTTTGAGATTGCCGTCAGTTACTTGAAGCGGGCGCGAGAATCTAGGGTCCGCTGGCGTTGCCATGCGCGAGCGCTGGCGCGCCGGCTGCGTCATATCCGGGCACTGGTGCGCGAACGAGACGCGAAGCACAGGAGCCAGATTGAGACGCTGGAACGCGACGTGCACGATTGGCGGGGACGTGCCGCGAATGCCGAGGTTGCGTTGGATGTGCTGCGCGGGGCGTTTAACCTACCAGACGCGACCAGCGCAGATATCGTGTTGGAGGTTGTTGCCATGAGAGGAGATGCGAAATGAACGGTAGACCCTACGCGCCCGCCGACCTGCGCGGGCTGATCCAGCAGCATGCGGCGGAGAATATGACGCCGATTAACCAGCCGACGACGTGGGCGGTCGTCATGTGGTTTCGCAATAATGGCATCGGCGACGACGACCGCCACGATCTGCTCGAAGCGCTGACAGGCAAGCGGTCGGCTAAGGCGCTGACGATGGGCGAGGTCAAGGGCCTGGCCGAGTGGCTGACGAGCGAGAACGCCGGCGGCTACGTTCTGAGCGAGGCGGCGGCTGTGCTGCGAGAGCGGGCGGTACATGCCGGGCAGATGGATCTGTTCGAGGTGCAGCGATGACGACACACACCAGCAACGGACGCAAGGACGCGGTACATCCCGCGCCAGCCTTCCACCTGCCCGAATCCATCATCGAGGTTCTGATTCAGCAGTCGGATTCGGAGTCATCCGGCGACCTGTCGTGGTGGGCGTCGGCGCGCATGATCGCCGACTACATCACGGAGATGCCGGAGTCGGTGGCACGGCTGTGGAGGGCGAGCCTGATTCGTGAGGCGGCGGTGTATCGCAAGGTGCAGCCGTCGACGATGCGCGAGGAGGTGCATACCGCCGAAGTCTTCACGCACCCGGTTGAGCAGGATGCCGAGCTCGCTCTCTTCGGCAAACAGCATTTCATCCGCGCGGCGCGGACCGGTGACAACGACAAGGCGCTGGCCGTGCTGCGGCGCGCGCTGGAAGAGGTTGACCGGTTCGCCGGTCAGTGTCCGCCTGTCGCGCGCATCAATGAGTTGGTTGCGGAGATGAACGGTCACACATCGGCGCGCCGCCGGCGTTGGCCGGGGACGGTGGTGCATGTGTACGATGATGGCTCGTTCCGCGTGCGGCCTGAGCCTGGCGCTGAGGAGCGGCCGGCCATCGGCGCGGCGGTGACGGTGATCGAGATTCCGCATGACGTGGATGCGCATAACAACGGATCGTGAGAATTCACGGATTCGGACATTCCCGCTAGAAGCGGGCGAGGGCAGGATGAGAGGAGAATAACATGAAACGGCTTATTGCGGATACACGGAGCAAAGGCTGAATGGCCTACGTCACGGTGACGATTGCGGGAACGAAGCGAGATGTGGAGGTTGCGGAGAGCGCGATTCGCGCCGCTGTCCACAGGTCGCCCGATGTGCGTGCGGCGCTGGAGACGAAGTATGAGCGGAGGCGCGGCGGTATGCAGACGGTGCTGCTGTTCGAGGTACACGGCGCGCACAGGAACGGGAAGCAGAGATGACACACGGATTCGGTCATGGATACACGGAACAGAGGTAGAACGCAATGCCTAGAAAATCTGTTGTCGGCAGCAGTTATCCTCCCGACTGGCCCGAAATCGCAAGGCGCGTCAAGGACGAAGCGGGCTGGCGATGTGTACGCTGTGCGCATCCGAACGACCTTGAGGCGGGGTACCTGCTGACTGTCCATCATCTCGATATGAATCCATCCAATAGTGCGTGGTGGAATATGGCGGCACTCTGTCAGAAATGCCACCTACACATTCAGGCAAAGGTCGTGATGGAGAGGACTTGGATGCTGCCTCATTCAGAATGGTTCAAGCCCTACGTCGCTGGATACTACGCCTTTCATTGTGGCTTGCCCGACGACCGTGAAAGCGTTCTGTCCAAGATGGACGAACTGATTGCGCTGGGACGGGGACGGCTACCCCTGGAGGCGTTCAGGGATGAGTGACCTGGAAGACCAACTGCTGTTCCAGATTCGCGTGTTCCAATTGCCGACGCCGGAACGAGAGTACAGATTCAAGGACGGTCGGCGATGGCGCTTTGACCTGGCATTTCCATTTCATCGGCTTGCCGTTGAAGTCGAGGGCGGAACGTGGGTGAGCGGACGGCATACGCGCGGGAGCGGGTTCGAGAAGGATTGCGAAAAATATGCTGAGGCGGCGATCCTGGGTTGGAGAACAATTCGCGTTACGGGAAACATGATTAAAGACGGTCGTGCGATTCGCTACATTGAACGCGCGCTGTACGAGGGCTAATCGCCTAAAGCAAAAGGGTGGCGCGGATCAGCGCACCACCCGGCGGGGCGATAGGACAACTCCCCGCTGACAGATTCTACCACAAGGGGATAGGACAATGAGCGTTAACGTTGAAGGCATGATGATTTCAATGATGAGCATGATTATAGCGGCTACGTTCGGTGCGGGCCTGGGTGTGTGGCGGTATGGCTGGCCGGGGCGCGAACAATTCAGACGCGCGCTTCCAGTGTTCGCGCCGGCAGCGGTGGTCGTGGCACATCATGGTCATTTTTCTGCGCAGGTGACGGTGCGTTGCGCGCACTGCGGCAAGGCAACGACGCAGAACTATGTCCGGGTGTCTCGAGCAGCGACGAGACTGGCGACAGCGTGATGAAGCGACTTTTCGCAATTGTCTACGTTCTAATCTTGGTGACACAGTTCCCGCACGTGTGGGCGGCCTATGCTGCGCACGAGCAGGAAGGTATCGGACATCTCACGGCGGCGGGTGCTGCGCTGGGCTTTGAGTTGTCAACGGCGCTGTTCACCTATCGTATCGTCACGGGTTCAATCCGCAAGTGGACGCGCTGGGGCGTGCGGTTCTTTATTGCCATGAGTATCGTTGCCAACTTGCAATACTATGGCGCCTTCGGCGGAATGGTTATCGCTATCACCCCGTATGTATTTGCTGTTGCGCTCCCCGTTGCGCTTGCGCTTTACGCCGAGGAGTTCGGCGTGGAGATACGCAAGGAGGAGCGCAAAGCGGCGCAACTTGCGCCGCAACTGGAGCGCAATGAGGCGCAAGAGCCGCAACGGGCGCAAAGCATAAGCCGTGCTGCGTTTCTTGCGCTGATTGCGGCGCAACCGGGCCGTGCGGTTGCGGACATTGCGCGCGAAAGAGGCGTAAACAAACGCACGGCGCAATACTGGGTTAAGGTTGCGCGTAATGGGAGTAAAACAACGGATGGGGAGAATTGACGGATTCCGGCCGGGGGTGCAGGACGAAGCAGTGACATGGCACAGGTGATACTTACCCTCATTCTCGTTCTGGCGATCATCGGCGGCGGCGGCTGGCTGCTGAATAGCTGCACGTCCACAGTGGCGGATAGCGCCGAGCGGATCGCGTCGGTGAATAGTCCGCAAGCACAAGCCGAGGGCAACACGGCTAGGCTGCTCGGTGAGGTTCAAGCCGAGGCCGAAGCGATCCGCGTTGAAGTCATGGCACGCGGTCAAGCCGAGCTGCAGCTAGAGCGTGATCGTGAGCTTCAACGGCTGACACTCGCACAACAGGCGAACGAGCAACAGTTAGAGCACGTGGCGCGGCTGGCGGACATTGACGCGGAAAGCAAGCAACGGATCGCGGAGATCAACGCGAAGGGCGCTGAATCGACGGCGCGGGCTAGTGTGGCATGGGTTGGGCCATTCGCTGAAAAAGCCGTTACCGTGTTGGGAGTGTTCGGGCTGGTGACGGTTGCGATTGTCGGCGCGTTGACCGTACGGCGCATGGGCGCGGCGTGGGCGACAAAGGTAGAACACCAAGCGAATGTGCCGATCATGTTCAACTACGATCCGAACACGTTGACGGCGCCTGTGTTCCTGGTTCTGGTGGACGGCAAGCCGACGATGGTCAATCCCAACACCGGGGAGGTGCTGCCGCTTACGCAGACACGGAATGCAGATGCGGCGCGGTTGCGATACCTGGCCGTGCAAAACGCAATCGCATTGCAGACGAGAGGCAACGGCGCGCGCAACGGGCTGATTATCCCGGATGTTGGAGGGGTCGAGGCGGACGAACATGGCTGACAATAACGACGATACCAAAACAATAAACATCGAGCGGCAGGCATCGGGCACGCGCGAGGTGCGCTACGGGGGGTTTTTTCAGGACGTGGCGCGCATGTGGTTTCAGGGCCTGTCTATCCTGTTCTGGGTGACGCTTGCCGCCGTTATGCTGATGGCCGTTCTGTACGCCTGGGCACGCGACGCCGAGGCATGGATCTCGGATGGCAGTCCTGATTGGGTAGCAGAGCATCCGGCCATGACAGTGCTTTTCTGGCTCGTGACGGGAATCGTTGCGCTTGTCTCGTTTGCGCTGATCGGTAGGTTCACGGACTACGCCGACACCATCACGGAGCGCATTGTAATGGCTGTGCTTTTCGTCGGCTGGATCGGGTTCAGCGCATTGTTTGATGCGCTGGTCGTGTGGCAAATCATCAACCGGTTCCTGACGGTTCTCGCTACCATCCTGGCTGTTGCGCTTAATTTCACGGCGTGGCACACGGCAGCTGGCTTTATCGACGAAATCAGGCATCCACTCTATGACGATCCAAACTATCAGGTGGCAATCGAAAACAACCGGCACACGCGGGAGATGTATCTACTCAAGCAGGATGACACGAGCGATGTGGCGGTCTTGACGCGCCGGCTCGAAGATACACTGCAGGAGACTGAGATTACCCGGCGCGAGTTGGGCGCCGAACGGCAAAAGCCGACGCAACTGATGATTGTGGCTCGCAATCACGGTCAGGCGCGTGCGCTGCCGGAGAACCTGCGAACGATTGATTCCGACACGCTGCAGCTGCTGGAGCGATTTATCCAAGAAGGGTTCCCGCCGGCCGAGCGGGGAATCAGCAGATCGGCCTGGGTGGGAAACGAGGCGCAAGCGCAGCACGGCAACAGCCTCCCGCGGACGGCGTGGGAGAGGTTCACGAACTTGCTGACTGAGTTTGGGTATGCAGAGCGACACGGACTAGGGAACGGCCACGCAGAGATTGTACCGTCAACGGACGTGGTCAGAGCACTGGCCGGGTTCGGGTTCAATGTCCCCCCTGCCCCAGGCGATGGGCCTGGGACGGGATGGGATACGCTTGGGAAATAGCGTTTTCCCACCGCCTTCTGCGGTGGGGGAGTGGGGTTTATGGTTAACTTGGGGGAGGGATAGGACAAGGCCAAAGCATGACAGTTAAGAACGGAACCGACGAGCCGGGGCCAGAGCCACAAACACGGCCATTCTATTGCCAGGAGTGCGGCGCGCAGATAGGCCGGATAATTCGGCGAGACGGCGTAACCACTCTGCTGGTGTTCCGTGTAGCCAATCGCCCTGAATCGGTTGTGTGGGAAGGCTCAGGTAGCGGCGACGTGATGTGTTCTGAATGCCGCGAGGTAACTGAGTGGCACATGCCAGAGAACGCCCTGCGCGAGTTACTTGAGCGCAGGCGGCGAGTGTTGACAAGGCATAGTGAGTAGCGTTATAATGCTCACGTAGACAACTGAATTTTGCACGCATCTCCCGCGCCTGTCGTGGGAGCACCGCTCGGAGATTAGCGCCGACATTCCTTCAAGGAGT
>Ga0184639_10000555_pt1 | contig 14719 bp, 12 predicted proteins | sample PLM31_170_b2_FD_133155 | JGI IMG/M metagenome (GOLD analysis project Ga0184639, IMG submission 133155) | Groundwater sediment microbial communities from an aquifer in East River, Colorado, USA - PLM3-1_170_b2 | ecosystem: Environmental > Terrestrial > Soil > Riparian zone | place: USA: East... | reverse complement strand
GGTGATGCCGGGGGACAACGTGGAGTTGGCGGTGGAGCTGATCACGCCGATCGCGATGGAGAAGGAGCTTCGGTTCGCGATCCGCGAAGGCGGCCGCACCGTCGGCGCCGGCGTCGTGGCGGAAGTCATCGAGTAACGGGACGGACGGACGCAGATGCGCGACCTCATCACGCTCGCTTGCAACGACTGCAAGGAGCGGAACTACACCAATACGAAAAACAAGCGGCTGCATCCGGACCGCGTGGAATGGAAGAAGTTCTGTCCGCGCTGCCGGAAGCACACGCTGCACAAAGAGACCCGGTAAGCGCCGGGCCAAAAACCGGGGTAGGCCAGTAGCTCAGCCCGGCTAGAGCACCGGTCTCCAAAACCGGGAGTCGGGGGTTCGAATCCCTCCTGGCCTGCCACGAATCGTGAGCGGCGGAAAGGGAATGATCGTGCGCGCAGAAACCACGAGCGAGAAGATCGACGTCCGTCGAAACGTGATCCAGAGCATCAAGGATTACGTCAAGGACGTGCGTGTCGAGATGACCAAGGTCAGCTGGCCACCTCGCGCCGAGCTGCGCGAGTCCACGATGGTGGTCATCGTCATGGTTTTCATCATGGCGGTGTTCATCGGCATCGTGGACCGCGCGCTCTCTTACGCGTTCGAGGCGTTCATCCGACTGCTCGGATAGACGCGGGAAGGAAACGGCATGCAGTGGTATGTGATTCATACGTATTCGGGTCACGAGAACAAGGTCAAGGCCAACCTGGATCGGGCGATCCACGCCGCCGGGCTCGATCCGAATTTCGGCCAAATCCTCGTCGCAACCGAGGAATTCGCCGAGATGAAGGACGGCAAGCGCATCACGTCCAAACGCAAGACGTTTCCTTCGTACGTGCTCTTGGAGATGGACTTGAACCAAGAGACCCGTCTCCTGGTTCAAAACGTGCCCGGAGTCACGAGGTTCGTCGGGTCGGGCCAGGATCCGATCCCGCTCCGAGAGGGCGAGGTGAAGCGGATCCTCGGCCAGCTCGAGGCGGGCGGCCGCCTTCGCGGTTCGGCGGAGATCCCCTTCAAGTCGGGAGAGCACGTCAAGGTGGTGGATGGACCCTTCACCGACTTCACGGGCGTCGTGGATGAAGTGAATCCCGAGCGCCAGAAGGTCAAGGTCATGGTTTCGATTTTCGGGCGCGCGACGCCCGTGGAGCTGGACTTCCTGCAAGTACAGCCGGTCTAGCCGGCCGGTAGCGGCGCTGCGGACGCCGCGCGCGACCACGCGTTGTGGGAGCGGGGAGAACCCCCGCGCGAAGGAAAGGATGTCACGATGGCGAAATCGAAACCGGTGCAGGCCCTGGTGAAACTTCAAGTTTCCGCCGGAAACGCCACGCCCGCGCCGCCCATTGGGCCCGCGCTCGGGCAGCACGGCGTGAACATCATGGAGTTCTGCAAGGCGTTCAACGCCCGGACGCAGGGGCAGCCTGGCTTGATCATTCCGGTGGTGATCACGGTCTACAGCGACCGGTCGTTCACGTTCATCACCAAGACCCCGCCGGCCGCCGTGCTTCTCAAGCGCGCGGCGGGTATCGCGAAGGGCTCCGGCGAGCCGAACCGCAACAAGGTGGCGAAGGTCACCCAGGCGCAGGTTCGGGAGATCGCCGAGCTCAAGAAGCCCGACCTCAATTCCAATGATCTCGCGGCTGCCATCAAGATGGTGGAAGGCACCGCGAGGAGCATGGGAATCGACGTCGTGGGTTAGGGGCCGACCATGAAGACCGGAAAGCGTTATCGAAAGGCATCCGGGATCGCCGGCGCCGAAAAGCTGGCCGACCTGGGGGAAGCCGTCGACCGACTGAAGCAGAGCACGACCGCCAAGTTCGACGAGACGATCGAGGTCGCGATGCGCCTCGGCGTGGACCCGCGGCACGCGGAGCAGCAGGTCAGGGGCACCGTCGTGCTTCCGCACGGCACCGGCAAGAAGGTGCGGGTGCTGGTGCTGACCAAGGGCGAGAAGGAGCGGGAGGCGCGCGAAGCCGGCGCCGACTTTGCCGGCTCCGACGAATGGATCAAGAAGCTCGGCGAGGGTTGGCTCGACGTGGATAGCATCATCGCCACGCCGGACATGATGGGCGAGGTCGGCAAGCTCGGACGCGTCCTCGGTCCGCGAGGCCTCATGCCCAATCCCCGCAGCGGCACGGTGACCATGGACGTCGCCAAGGCCGTGCGCGAGGTGAAGGGCGGGAAGATCGAGTACCGGGTGGACAAGGCGGGAAATCTCCACGCGCCCGTTGGCAAGGCGTCGTTCGGGAAGGAGCAGCTCGTCGCGAACGTCGAGACCTTCCTCCGCGAGGTGATGCGGATGAAGCCGGCGACCGCGAAGGGTCAGTACGTCCGAAGCGTGACGCTCAGCTCGACGATGGGTCCCCCGGTCCGGCTCGACCCGGCGGTGGTCCTGGTGGGCCACAAAGCCTAGCCCCGTACCCAACGCAACCGTAGAACGGAGAAGGATCACCCATGGCGACCGCCGAGAAGGAACAAGCCGTCAGCGAGCTCCTCGCGATCATCGCCCGATCGAAGTCGATCTACCTGACCGACTTCCAGGGTATGAACGTGGATCTCGTTTCGAAGATGCGGCGCAGGCTCCGGGACGCGAAGGTGGAGTACCGCGTGTCGAAGAACACGATTACCAAGCGCGCGCTCCGCGAGCACGGAGTCTCAGCGCTCGACTCCTACCTCGAGGGGCCGACGGGCATCGCCTTCGGCCCCGACGAGGTGAGCGGCGCGAAGATCCTCGCCGAGTTCGCGAAGGAATTCGAGAAGCCGGCCTTGAAGGCGGCGTTCGTGGCGGGCCACGTGTACGGGCCGGAGGGCATCAAGGTCTTGGCCCAGCTTCCGCCGCGTGAAGTGCTGTTGGGTCAGTTCATCGGTGGCCTTCGCTCGCCCATGCAGGGTGTCGTCGGCGTGCTCTTGGGCTCGCTGAGGCAAATGGTGGGGGTCGTGGACGCCATCGGAAAGAAAAAGCAGGGGTAGTCCCCGCGGAAACCGCCCCGCGGCGCCGCCCGGGGAATATTGGAGGAGGATCGAACGTGGAAGCAGCGACCAAGGAACAGCAGATCATCAGTATGTTGGAGAACATGACGATGCTCGAGGTCTCGGGGCTCGTGAAGAAACTCGAGGAGCACTTTGGCGTGACCGCGGCGATGCCCATGATGGGGATGATGGCGGGCGCAGGGGCCGGAGCCGCCGCCGCCGTCGTCGAGGAGCAGACCGAATTCGACGTCGTTCTCCTCGCCGCGGGCGAAAAGAAGATCCAGGTCATCAAGGTCGTGCGCGAAGTGACGGGTCTCGGCCTCAAGGAGGCCAAGGATCTCGTGGACGGCGCGCCGAAGGCGGTGAAGGAGAAGGTCTCGAAGGAAGAGGCCCAGTCGGTCAAGCAGAAGCTGGAGGAGAACGGCGCCAACGTCGAGATCCGCTAGTCCGCCGCCGGAAGGCATGGCACTGGGCTTTACTGAAAGGGTGAAACCGACGTGAAACCGATTCGCGGCAAGGAGCGACGGAGCTTCAGCAAGATCGAGCGGGATTGGGACATTCAGATCCCGAACCTGCTCGACGTCCAGCTGGATTCGTTCCGCAATTTCCTGCAGGCCGACATCGATCCTTTGAAGCGCAAGAACGAAGGGCTTCAAGAGGTCTTCCAGAGCGTGTTTCCGATCAGTGATCCGCGCGAGTTCTTCTCGCTCGAGTTCGTGCGGTTCGACCTGGGTGAACCGAAGTACTCGGTGGACGAGTGCCAGGAGCGCGATCTGACCTTCTCGGTCCCCCTCAAGGCCACGCTGCGGCTGCGCGTGCGCGAGGAGACCGAGGAGGGCCGGAAGGACAAGAGCATCATCGAGCAGGAGGTCTACCTCGGCGAGCTGCCGGTCATCACCGACAAGGGGACCTTCATCATCAACGGCGCCGAGCGGGTGATCGTGAGCCAGCTCCACCGTTCCCCGGGCGTCTTCTTCGACGAATCCATGCACCCGAGCGGCAAGAAACTCTATACCGCTCGCATCATTCCGTACCGCGGCTCGTGGGTCGAGTTCAGCCTCGACGTGAACGACATCATGTACGTCCACATCGACCGCAAGCGGAAGCTGCCGGTCACGGTGCTGTTGAAGGCGCTGGGATACGTGGCGGACCGCGACATGCTCCAACTCTTCTTCGAAGGCGAGGAGGAGGAGATCGGCGGAGCCCGCTCGAAGAAGGAGCCGGACGCGGTCGGGAAGGTGGCGGCCGAGGACGTCGTCGACGAAAAGACCGGCGAGGTGCTCCTCGAAGCGAACGAGATCATCACCATGGAGCGCATTGAGAGCCTCCGCAAGGCGGGATTCTCGACGGTTCGCACCTTCGTCATTCCCCACCGCGACGAGGCGGATGTCCTCCGCAACACGTTGAAGAAGGATTCGACGAAGACCGAGGACGAGGCGCTGACGCGCATCTATAACCTGCTCCGTCCGGGCGAGCCGCCCCGGGCCGACACCGCTCGGGACATCTTGAAGAAGCTCTTCTTCAACCCGAAGCGCTACGACCTGGCCAAGGTGGGGCGGTACAAGCTCAATCGAAAACTTCCGCACGACCTGCTGCTCGGCGGGAAGGATCGCCGCAAGCGGCTGGCCCTGGACGTGCCGGACGACAGCCAGACCACGCTCTGTCCGGAGGACTTTGTGGTCATCATCACCTACCTGATGCACCTCCGGCTGAACGCCGAAGTGCCGGGCGTGGTGGTGACGACCGACGATATCGATCACTTGGGAAACCGCCGAGTGCGCGCCGTAGGCGAGCTGCTGGCGAATCAGTTCAACGTGGGTCTCGCGCGGATGGCGCGGATCATCCGGGAGCGGATGACCCTCCAGGACGCGGAGCAGGTCACGCCTTACGACCTGATCAACGCCCGGACGATTTCGGCGGTCATCCAGAGCTTCTTCGGCTCGAGCCAGCTCTCCCAGTTCATGGATCAGACGAATCCGCTCGCGGAGCTGACGCACAAGCGCCGCCTCTCGGCGCTCGGTCCGGGGGGTCTCACGCGGGACCGCGCCGGGTTCGAGGTGCGGGACGTCCATTACACCCACTACGGCCGCATGTGCCCGATCGAGACGCCCGAAGGGCCCAACATCGGCCTCATCTCCTCGCTGGCGACGTATGCCCGGGTGAACGAGCTCGGATTCCTCGAGACGCCGTATCGCCGCGTCCAGACCGGAGTCGTGGACAAGAAGCAGATCCAGTTCCTCTCGGCGGACGTCGAGGACCGCTTCAAGATCGCGCAGGCGAACGCGTCGGTCGATCCGTCCGGCAAGCTCCTCGGCCCGCAGAACGTGCGCGAGCGGGGCGAGTTTCCGTTCGTGGATCCGTCGAACGTCGATTTCATGGACATCTCGCCGATCCAGCTGGTGAGTCCGGCGGCGGCGCTCATTCCGTTCCTCGAGCATGACGACGCGAACCGCGCGCTGATGGGCTCGAACATGCAACGCCAGGCGGTCCCGCTGCTCTTCACCGAGGCGCCGCTGGTCGGAACCGGGCTCGAGGGCAAAGTGGCCGAGGACTCCGGCGCGCTGGTGCTCGCGAAACGGGCCGGCGTGGTGGAAGCCGTCGCGGGCGATTCGATCCTGGTCCGCTACGACCAGGGCGACGGTAAGTCCCGCGCGGTCGACTACTCGGAAATGGCGGGCATCGACACCTACCGCCTGACCAAGTTCCGCCGCTCGAATCAGGACACCTGCTTGAACCAGCGCCCGCTCGTGAGCGAGGGCGACCGCGTGAAGCGGGGCCAATTGCTTGGCGACGGAGCGGCCACTCGGAACGGCGAGCTGGCGCTCGGAGCCAACGTGCTGGTCGCGTTCATGCCGTGGGGCGGATACAACTTCGAGGACGCGATCCTGGTTTCGGAACGGTTGATCAAGGACGACCGCTTCACGTCGATCCACATCGAGGAGTTCGAGCTGCAGGTCCGCGACACCAAGCGCGGCGCCGAGGAAATCACGCGCGAGATCCCGAACGTCAGCGAGGAGGCGGTCAAGAACCTCGACGAGGAGGGAATCATCCGGATCGGCGCCCGGGTCAAGGCCGGCGACATCCTGGTCGGCAAGGTCACGCCCAAGGGCGAGACCGACCTGACCCCCGAGGAGCGGCTGCTCCGCGCGATCTTCGGCGAAAAGGCCGGCGACGTGCGCGACGCCTCGCTCAAGGCTCCTCCGGGCATGGACGGCGTCGTCATCGACACCAAGGTGTTCAGCCGGCGCGAGAAGGACGAGTCGACCAAGAAGCAGGAGAAGAAGAAGATCGACCGGCTCCGCCGCCAGGCGAAGAAGGAGAAGGACCGCATTCTCGAGACGCGGGCCGCCGAGGTGGCGAAGGCGCTCGTCGGGGAGTACGTGAACCGGTGGATCGAGGGCGACAGCGACAAGGCGGTCGCCCGGTCCGGAAAGAAGATCGACGAGGAGTTCCTCGAGAAGGCGGAGCTCGACACGATCCCGTACCGCACCGCGGTTACGCGCGACGAGCAAGTGAACGACCGCTTCTGGAGCATCATGGAGGGTGCGCTCCGCGCGCTCGACCGCGTCGAGAAGAATCTGGAGAAGGAAATCGAAAAGGTGACGCGCGGGGACGAGCTGCCTCCGGGCGTCGTGAAGCTCGTGAAGGTCTACGTCGCCAAGAAGCGGAAGCTCTCGGTGGGGGACAAGATGGCCGGACGCCACGGGAACAAGGGCGTGGTCGCCAAGATCCTCCCCGAAGAGGACCTGCCCTATCTCCCGGACGGCACCCCGGTCGACATGGTGCTGAACCCGCTCGGCGTGCCTTCGCGAATGAACATCGGTCAGGTCCTCGAGACGCATCTGGGCTGGGCCGCGCACGAGCTTGGGAGCACAGTCGCGACGCCGGTTTTCGCGGGCGCGACCGTGGACGAAATCAAGGCGTGCCTCCGGGAGGCGAACATGCCGGAGGACGGGAAGACGGTTCTCTACGACGGACGCACGGGCGAGTCGTTCGATCAGCGGATCACGGTGGGATTCATCTACATGATGAAGCTCTCGCACCTGGTGGACGACAAGATCCACGCGCGCTCCATCGGCCCCTATTCCCTCGTCACCCAGCAGCCGCTGGGGGGCAAGGCGCAGTTCGGTGGGCAGCGATTCGGTGAAATGGAGGTGTGGGCTCTCGAGGCGTATGGAGCCGCCTTCACGCTCCAGGAGCTCTTGACCGTGAAGTCCGACGACGTCACGGGGCGGTCGCGCATCTACGAGGCGATCGTGAAGGGGGAGAACCCCCCGTCTCCCAGCACGCCGGAATCGTTCAACGTGCTGGTGAAAGAGCTTCAGAGTCTATGCATGGACGTGCAGCTTCGGGACGAGCCCTAGGCCGAGGAGGCAAGCGACAATGCAGGAACTCTTTGGAATCAAGTCACCGCTCGCGACCGAGCGCCAGCGTTTCTCGCTGACCCGTCCGGACGAGCGGGACGTCCAGCGCCGCCGGCATAGCTTCAACTCGATCCGGATCATGCTCGCATCCCCGGAGACGATCCGCGGCTGGTCGCACGGCGAGGTCACGAAGCCCGAGACGATCAATTACCGCTCCTTCAAGCCGGAGCGGGACGGGCTCTTCTGCGAGAAGATCTTCGGTCCGGTCAAGGATTGGGAGTGCAACTGCGGCAAGTACAAGCGCATCCGCTATCGCGGCGTCATCTGCGATCGCTGCGGCGTCGAGGTGACCCAGGCGAAGGTCCGGCGCGAGCGCCTCGCGCACATCAACCTGGCGGTTCCCGTCTCGCACATCTGGTTTTTCAAGGCGGTGCCGAGCCGCATCGGGCACCTGCTGGACATGTCGATCCGGGATCTCGAGCGGGTCCTCTACTACGAGTCCTACGTGGTCATCGATCCGGGCACGAGCGGCCTGAAGAAGAAGCAGCTCGTCTCCGAGGACGAGTACTACGAGTTGACGCAGGACGAGACGGTGACCCTTGCCGCCAAGATGGGGGCCGAAGCGATCCGGGATCTCCTCACCGAGATCGACCTGGATGAGCTTTCGGCCGAGCTGCGCGCCATCGCGAAGATCGAGAACTCGGTGCAGCGGAAGAAGGAGACGCTGAAGCGACTCCGCATCGTGGAAGCGTTCCGCCAGAGCGGGAACCGTCCCGAGTGGATGATCCTGAACGTGGTTCCCGTGCTGCCGCCCGATCTCAGGCCGCTGGTACCGCTCGAGGGCGGGAGATTCGCGACGTCGGATCTGAACGATCTCTACCGCCGAGTGATCAACCGGAACAATCGTCTCAAGAAGCTCATCGACATCCGCGCGCCCGAGGTGATCTTGCGCAATGAGAAGCGCATGCTCCAGGAGGCCGTGGATGCGCTCTTCGACAACGGGCGCCGGAGTCGCGCCGTGCGCGGCCAGGGCAACCGGCCGCTCAAGTCGCTCTCCGACATGCTCAAGGGGAAGCAGGGCCGCTTCCGCCAGAACCTCCTCGGGAAGCGCGTGGACTACTCGGGCCGGTCGGTCATCGTCGTCGGACCGGAGCTCAAGCTCCACCAGTGCGGCATCCCGAAGAACATGGCGCTCGAGCTCTTCAAGCCTTTCATCATCCGGAAGCTCGAGGACAAGGGATTCGTCCAGACCGTCAAGAGCGCCAAGCGGCTCGTCGAGCGCGAGCGCCCGGAGGTCTGGGACATCCTCGGCGACATCATCAACGGGCATCCGGTGCTTCTGAACCGGGCGCCGACGCTCCACCGCCTCGGCATTCAGGCGTTCGAGCCGGTGCTGGTCGAAGGGAAGGCCATCCGGATCCACCCGATGGTCTGCGGCGCGTTCAACGCCGACTTCGACGGCGACCAGATGGCGGTCCACGTTCCGCTCTCCTTCGAGGCTCAGATCGAGACGCGGATGCTCATGCTCTCGACGAACAACATCCTGCTCCCGTCGAACGGACGTCCGGTCGCGGCGCCCAGCCAGGACATCGTGCTCGGGTGCAACTACATGACGAAGGCGCGGCCGCTGCCCGCGGGCAAGAAGCCGAAGCTCTTCGGAAGCACCGGCGAGGTACGCGCGGCCTACGACCACAAGCAGGCAGGTCTCCACGATCCGATCGTCGTCCGCATGGACGGCGCGCGCGTCGAGACCACCGTCGGCCGGGTCCTCTTCAACGAGGCGCTCGCGCCGTGGGGCCTCCGATACAAAAACGACGAGATGGACAAGAAGGCGCTCGAGCAGCTCGTCGGCGACTGCCACCGGCAGCTCGGCGACAAGTCGACCGCGGTCATCCTCGATTCGCTGAAGGACCTCGGGTTCACGTACGCGACCCAGGCGGGAATCACGGTGGGCATCGACGACATCATGATCCCGCCGCGCAAGAAGGAGATCATCGACCGCGCGCAGGCGGACGTGGCCCAGATCAACCGGCAGTACCAGCAGCGGGTCATGACGGACGGCGAGCGGTATAACCAGGTGATCAATACCTGGACCCTCGTCACGACCGAGGTGGAGGAGGAGACCTTCCGCGGCCTCGCCAAGGACCGCGACGGGTTCAACCCGATCTACATGATGGCGAATTCGGGATCCCGCGGAACCAAGGAGCAGATCCGCCAGCTCGCCGGAATGCGGGGACTGATGGGCAAGCCGCAGAAGAAGATCACGGGCGGCCTCGGGGAGATCATCGAGACGCCCGTCATTCATAACTTCAAGGAAGGCCTCACGGTGCTCGAGTACTTCGTGTCGACCCACGGCGCCCGCAAGGGTCTGGCCGACACGGCGCTCAAGACCGCCGACGCGGGTTACCTCACGCGGCGGCTCGTCGACGTGGCGCAGGACGTCATCGTGAACCTCCCGGATTGCGGAACCGTGAGCGGACTCGAGGTGAGCGCGCTCAAGGAAGGCGAGGAAATCATCGAGGCGCTGAGCGACCGCGTGCTCGGCCGGGTGACGGTCGAGGAAGTGATCGATCCGAACACGGGCGAGATGGTCGTCGGGGCCGGCGAGGAGATCACCGAGGAGGCCGCGGCGGCGATCGAGGAAAGCGGTCGGATCGAGAAGGTGGCGATCCGGTCGGTGCTCAAGTGCGAGGCGAAGCGCGGCATCTGCGGCAAGTGCTACGGAAGGAATCTGGCGACGGGGCGCATGGTGGATCTGGGCGAGGCCGTCGGCGTCATCGCCGCGCAGTCGATCGGCGAGCCGGGCACCCAGCTCACCCTGCGGACGTTCCACATCGGAGGCACCGCGAGCCGCATCGTCGAGCAGTCGAAGATCAAGTCGAAGGTCACGGGCAAGATTTCGTTCCGCGAACTCGAGGTCGTCGAGCGCAAGTCGGGCTTGCTGGTCGTCGTCGGCCACAAGGGCCAGATCGAGATCCATGGCGTGGACGGCAAGGTCCGTCACCGCTACTCCCCGCCCTACGGCGCGACGCTCCACGTGCGCGACGGCGCGACGGTCAACCCGGGCGAGGATCTCTTCGAGTGGGATACCTACAACACCCCGATCTTGACCGAGAAGCCGGGCATCGTGCGGTTCGTCGACATCAAGGAAAAGGTCACGGTGCGGGACGAGGTGGACGAGAACAGCGGACTTCGGCTCATGGTCATCATCGACGACCGCGAGAAGGTCCTGCACCCGCACATCGACATCATCGGCAAGAACGACCGCCGGGTGGCGAGCTATCCGCTTCCGACCGGCGCGCGGCTCCTGGTGCGCGACGGCCAGGACGTCACGGCCGGCGAGGCCGTCGTGAAGATCCGCCGTGAGATCTCGAAGACCCGCGACATCACGGGCGGTCTCCCGCGCGTGAGCGAGCTCTTCGAGGCGCGGAAGCCGAAGGACACGGCCACCGTCTCGGAAATCGACGGACGGGTCGAGTTCGGCGGCGTGAGCCGAGGCATGAAGAAACTCTTGGTCACCGGGGATTCGGGCGAGCAGCGCGAGTACCTCATTCCACAAGGCAAGCACATGCACGTCCAGGAGGGCGACTTCGTCCACGCGGGCGATCGACTCACCGAGGGCCCGGTGAATCCGCACGATATCTTGAAGATCAAGGGCATCCAGGCCGTGCAGGAATACCTCGTTAATGAGATCCAGGAGGTCTACCGCCTGCAGGGCGTGCGGATCGACGACAAGCATATCGAGGTCATCGTCCGTCAAATGCTCCAGAAGGTCCGGATCGAGGATCCGGGCGACACCAATTTCCTCGAGAGCGAATCGGTGGACAAGTCGCTGCTCAAGATCGAGCAGGCGCGGGTTGAGGCCGAGGGCGGCCAGCCGGCCACCTATCAGCCGCTCTTGCTGGGGATTACGAAGGCTTCGCTCTCCACGCAGAGCTTCATCTCCTCGGCTTCGTTCCAGGAGACAACTCGCGTGTTGACGGAGGCTTCCGTCCTTGGGATGACCGACCACCTTCGCGGGCTCAAGGAGAATGTGATCATCGGGCATCTGATCCCCGCGGGGACCGGAATCAACAAGTACCGGGGCGTTGAAATCATTGACGAGGAGGAAGATGAGGCGGAGAAGGCGGCCGTCGCCGAGGAAGAGGTAAAAAGTGCTTGACCCGATCCGGACAACTCCCCTAGTATGGGCGGTCTTTGCGTCCGGAACCAATTGTGATGGAGAAAGTTAAGTGCCGACCCTAAATCAGCTCGTGCGGCATGGCCGCAAGAGGCAGCTTGCGAAGACCGCGTCGCCCGCGCTGAAGGCGGCGCCGCAAAAGCGTGGAGTCTGCACGAGGGTCTATACGTCGACGCCGAAGAAGCCGAACTCGGCGCTGCGCAAGGTGGCCCGTGTCCGTCTCACGAACGGGATGGAAGTGACCTGCTACATCCCGGGCGAGGGACACAATTTGCAAGAACATTCCATCGTGCTGATCCGCGGAGGCCGGGTGAAGGACCTGCCCGGGGTCCGCTATCACGTCGTGCGGGGAACGCTCGACGCATCCGGCGTCGAGGGCCGGCAGCAGAGCCGCTCCAAGTACGGCACCAAGAAGAAGAAGAAAGGGCAGTAACACGACATGCGCCGCGCCGCCAAGATTCATCGAAAGGAAATTCAGCCCGATGCCCGGTACAACAACGTGCTGGTCACCCGGTTCATCAATTCGTTGATGATCCAGGGTAAGAAGAGCACGGCCGAGCGCATCTTCTACGGAGCGATGGATCTCATCGAGCAGAAGTCCGGGCAGGACGGCCTGACCGCGCTGAAGGCGGCCCTGACCAACGTCAAGCCGGTGCTCGAGGTGAAGTCGCGCCGCGTCGGGGGGGCGACGTATCAGGTCCCCGTCGAGGTTCGCCAGGATCGCCGCACGGCGCTCGCGCTGCGCTGGTTGATCCTCTATTCCCGCAGCCGGCCCGACCACACGATGGCCGAGCGGCTCGCCGCCGAGGTCCTCGCCGCTTCCAAGAACGAGGGCGGGGCGGTGAAGAAGCGGGAAGACACGCACAAGATGGCGGAGGCCAACAAGGCGTTCGCTCACTATCGCTGGTAAGCGCTAAGGACGGTTTCGTAAGTGCCCAGGCAGTACGATCTTTCTCATATGCGTAATATCGGCATCATGGCCCACATCGATGCCGGGAAGACGACCCTCACGGAGCGCATCCTCTATTACACGGGGAAGGTGCACCGCATGGGCGAGGTCCATGACGGCGCCGCCACCATGGACTGGATGGAGCAGGAGCGGGAGCGGGGGATTACCATCACCTCCGCCGCCACGACCTGCCTCTGGCACGAACACCAGATCAACATCATCGATACGCCAGGCCACGTCGACTTCACCGTCGAAGTGGAGCGCTCGTTGCGCGTCCTCGACGGCGCCGTCGCCGTGTTCTGCGGCGTGGGCGGCGTGGAGCCGCAGTCCGAGACCGTGTGGCGGCAGGCCGACAAGTACGGCGTCCCGCGGATCGCGTTCGTAAACAAGCTCGACCGCGTGGGGGCGGACTTCTATTTCGTGGTCAACATGATGCGCGAGCGGCTGGGCGCGACCGCGGTCCCGCTCCAGATGCCCGTTCACCTCGGAGACGTCTACACGGGAATGATCGACCTCATCGAAATGAAGACGATCACCTACGACACCGAGGACCTGGGCGCGACCTACGTCGAGGGCGAGATTCCGCGCGACCTCGCGAAGGCCGCGGCGGAGCGTCGGCACGCCATGCTTGAAGCAATTGCGGAGTTCGACGACGAGGCGCTCCACGACTACCTCGAGGGCAAGGAGGTCCGCTGCGAGCTGATCCGTCGGGCGATCCGGAAGGGCACGCTCTCCGGGAAGGTCGTCCCCGTGCTCGGCGGGGCCGCGTTCAAAAACAAGGGGATCCAGAAGCTGCTCGACGCCGTCGTCGCCTTCCTTCCCGCGCCGACCGACATGCCTCCGGTCAAGGGGATCAATCCCAAGACGCTGGAGCACGAGGAGCGGGGAGCGTCCGACGAGGAGCCCTTCGCGGCGCTCGCGTTCAAGATCATGACCGATCCGTACGTCGGCAAACTAACCTTCTTCCGCATCTACTCGGGGAAGATCAAGGCCGGTACCTACGTCTACAACGCGAACAAAGAGTCGGGCGAGCGCCTGGGCCGGGTCGTCGAGATGCACGCGAACAAGCGCGAGGAGCGGGACGAAGTATTCTGCGGCGAGATCGCGGCCGCGGTGGGGCTGAAGAACGTCCATACGGGCGACACGCTGTGCAACAAGGAGCGCCCGATCATTCTCGAGGCGATGCATTTCCCCGAGCCGGTGATCCAGGTCGCCATCGAGCCCAAGACCAAGTCGGACGAAGAGCGGATGTCGAGCGCACTGAACAAGCTGAGCGACGAGGATCCCACCTTCCGCGTGAAGACCGACGAGGACTCGGGCCAGACGTTGATCTCGGGAATGGGAGAGCTCCATCTCGAGATCCTCGTGGACCGCATGGTCCGCGAATTCAACGTCCAGGCGAACATCGGAAAGCCGCAGGTCGCCTACAAGGAAACGATTTCCAGGAAGGTCGAGCAGCGGACCCGCTTCGCCCGCCAGACCGGCGGTCGGGGCCAGTTCGCCGACGTCACGATCACCCTCGAGCCCATGCCGCCCGGCGGCGGGTTCGTCTGGGAGAACGAGATTCGAGGCGGGGCGATCCCCAAGGAGTACATCCCGGCTGTCGAGAAGGGCATCATCGACGCCATGGAGAACGGCGTCATGGCGGGGTATCCCGTCGTCGACATCAAGATCTCGCTGATCGACGGCCAGTATCACGACGTGGATTCGTCGGAAATGGCGTTCAAGATCGCCGGGTCCATGGCGTTCAAGGAGGCCGCCAACAAGGCGACCCCCAAGCTGCTCGAGCCGATCATGGATGTCGAAGTGGTCGTGCCCGAGGAGTACATGGGCGACGTGATCGGCGACCTGAGTTCACGCCGGGGACGCATCGGCGGGATGTTCCAGCGGTCCGACGCGCGCGTGGTCGCGGCGTCGGTTCCGCTTTCCGAGATGTTCGGGTATTCGACCCGGTTGCGCTCGATCACGCAAGGCCGGGCGGTCTATTCCATGCAGTTCTCGCGGTACGAAGAAATGCCTTCGGCGATGGCGGAACAGATCATCGCGAAGGTCAAGGGAACCTGAACCGCGCGTCCTGGCCTGAGCCAGGACGGACGGAGGGTAAGCGCTGATGGCGAAGCAGAAGTACGAGCGTACGAAGCCGCACGTGAACGTGGGGACGATCGGGCACGTGGATCACGGGAAGACGACGTTGACGGCGGCGATCACGATGGTGT
>Ga0184639_10000553_pt1 | contig 14761 bp, 16 predicted proteins | sample PLM31_170_b2_FD_133155 | JGI IMG/M metagenome (GOLD analysis project Ga0184639, IMG submission 133155) | Groundwater sediment microbial communities from an aquifer in East River, Colorado, USA - PLM3-1_170_b2 | ecosystem: Environmental > Terrestrial > Soil > Riparian zone | place: USA: East... | reverse complement strand
CGAACAAGCAGCCTTCGTCCTCGCGCCCTCCAAAATCTCCGGGCTCCCATCCACAACCTCCAGCAAAGTCTTAATTAGAGTAAAAATAATCTACTGAACTGCTATGCGCAAATCAATAGAGAACCTTGGAGGGCGCAAATTGACAGGCGGGCGCAAGCATGCCATGCGGGGGAGGAGAAAGTTCGAAATTGATCGCTACCCAAATGAGGCTATCGCAGGGGCAACCCAGATTGTGACGCGCAGGACCCGAGGTAATAATGTCAAGTCGGCTTTTAAGACTGCCGAATACGCGAACATTATCGATCAGGAAGCAAGAAAAGTAACTAGATCCAAGATATTGAGAGTTACAAAGAACCCTGCCAATAGAGATTACGAAAGGAGGGGCGTAATAAGTAAGGGTGCGATGATAGAGACGGAAGGCGGCTCTGCCAGGGTGGTCTCGAGACCAGGGCAAGACGCAGTGGTCAATGCAATCCTGATAAAGAATACGGCCCCCAAACCATCCTAGGGTTTCAATAACCGTTAAGAGCCAGCAAGCCTTTTCTTCCTCGTGAAAGAACTTCTCTGGGACGGGGCGGACCCAAGTGACAGTGTTGCGTGCCCTTATCCCGTAGACTTTGAATTCAAAGCAGCGCCTGCCAAAACCCTGAACTCGCTAGAATCGGGGCGGCTAATGATGACAGTCGACCTCGGATCCGCGGAACAAATACGCGAGGTCCAAGTCAAAATAACCAATATCACCAAGAGAGAGAATCTCGACAAGGTTCAAGGCAATTCCAAACTAAAGCACAAAGTAATCGTATCTGCCAATTTGACACAGGGAGCTGCCGGGGGAGTATGGACTGGCGAGATGAGCATTCCTTCAAGCTGGATGGAAGGCGGAACCGCCACGTACGAGAGGACTGGTTCATCGACCCCAAAGGAAAGCGCCAATTCCTTCTCGATGGAGATCACTTACAGTCTGGCTAACGGCAACCGCTGCACGGCACGGTTTGTTTCAAAGGATGCATTCCACTGGCAATCGAGAGCTAGAGCAATAATGTAACTTCAGTTTATTAAGAAGACTTCGAGTATCTCTAAACGGGCCCCGTTGAAAGATTACGACCACGTAATATTGTGGCTTGATTACTTTAACAAGAACCTCAAGAGGCGACAGGGGCGAAAGGTAAAGGGGAATCAGGCCGTGTTTGATCCCACGGTGCAGGACCTGGCAGAAGCAGCAAAGGCTGCCGGTTTCGAGTTCTCAGAACATGAGATAAATGACGGGGCAAAATACCCTCGCAGGTCTTTCACAAAATCCGGGTATGTGATGATCCAGAAAAAAGAGGGCGTCAAAAAAACCCAGATCATCGATGCAGTGGCGGAGAAGCTGTTGCAGAAAAAAAACCGGCAGAAAGCCGGCAGCGGAAAAAAGAAATAATTCTTTCACAAGAAATTGCCGTATCAATAGCAAGAATCTTCTTAATCGAAATACAAATAATAATTGACAGAAGCGAATGATAGCAAGTTGTCCACATTGCAGTTTACTAAAGTGGGGGAGATAGGGGAAGTTATGCATCTTGCAAAAAGTGGAAGGCTGATAGTCAAGCTCGGCCCGGCAGGCGTCGGGATAAGAGCTGGCGAGCTATTGGTTGATGATTCGGGAAAACGGGTAGGCAAAGTTGTGGAACTCATTGGGCCTGTGACTGCTCCTTACGCGTCGGTCATCCCAATGACGGACAGGACAAATAGACTTGTTGGCGTCAAGGTTTTCAGCGGCGGACTTGCGAAAACCCGGAGCTACGATAAGGGCTCTGGCAGTCGCACTAAGCGGGCTAGGTAGGAACATGACATCTGCAGAATACTATACCGAATGCCCAGAATGCAGGGCCAACCTTATTCAGGATCACAGCAAGGGGGAGTACATTTGCGAGAGATGCGGCTGCGTTGTCATGGATCAGGTGGACGACTATGGCCGAGAATCAAACTCGACAGACTTTGAGGAAAAATCCAAGAACACCAGAGCTAGCGGATCCACCAGTTTTGCCCTCCATGATTATGGTCTTCGCACAGAAATCGCTTTCGGCTCCAAGGACTACGCCGGCAAGTCAATCGATTATCAGATGGCAGAGACGATGAACAACATTCGGAAGTGGCACATAAGGAGCAGAATTGTGTCTCCGCAGGAACGCAGGCTTTCTAACGTGCTTACAAAGATAAACGAGACCTGCGCTGCAATGTCACTTCCAAAGCTGCTTGTGGAAACTGCCGCAATGGTCTATCGAAATTTTGAGAGCCACTACCAGGCCAAAGGCAAGTCCATAGCCTGCATGGCAGCTGCGACGATATACCTAGCGTGCAAAAAGTGTTCGGTTGTAAGGTCGCTTGAGGAAATTGTTGAAGCGACGGGGGTAACCAATGCGGACAGGTCAAACGAGAAGCTGGCGTCAAAATATTATAGAATAATGGTCATGGAAATGGGCGTTTTTACAGTTCAGCCGCCATCCTCACAGGCAACATCGGTCCAGCACCCACACCTGCCTGTCGTTGCACTTGCAATAGATCAATACATTTCAAAACTTGCCAACATGGCGAAGATAGATACAAAGGTTGAGCGACTTGCGATAGATATCGCGCACAAGACTGACGACCACTTGCTGGCCGATGGCAAGGCGCCAAATGGGCTGGCTGCGGCATACATCTATGTCTCATCCATACTGCTTGGCGTTAACATACTGCAGCGCGACGTCTCTAGCCTTTCGGGCGTCACAGAAGTTACGATAAGAAACAGGTGCAAGGACATACTTACCTCATTCAAAATGACTGTCACAGTAAGAGCACAACAGGTCCGTCCGGCGTTTACCTGATCCTTTAAATGAAAGCAAAGCGATAAAATAGTAATGCTTTGCAGAGCATGCGGCGGCGAGATGAACGCAACCGAATTCTGCGCTTCCTGCAATGAGGGAATCCTCTGGAAGTGTAGCAGCTGCGAAAAGGAAAATGACAGATCCGTCCACACCCATCATCCAACGCTTCGCGAGGAGCTCCCAACAATGGCACCTGGCTCCGTGGTCGGGATCCTAATTAGCGTTGCCTCAGGCATGTCCCTTGCAGCGCACCTATAGTACTTTCTCTTCTCCTCTTTTTCTCAATCTCAGATAAATCGCCACTCCAATAAAGCCGCCAAGGAGGATAATCAACATCAGGAACGTTCCTTCATCTTTGACGGTGCCTTCTGGGAGTATAGAGAAGATTTCCGATTTAAGATGGAATATTGACACTAGCAATCGCCGCGAAAGGCTTTTTAGGTTCAGCCCATAAAATTTTTTGCTTGGTCGAATTCGAGTTCGTAAATCCTCTGGCTGGTCTAGCTATGCTCATAATAGGGCTGCTCCTTATGACGTTTAATTATTTTTTCTACGGCATTCCGCCAGTAGCTGTGGGCGTGGCGCTTGTGGTCTATTACAGAAGATTTCTGCTGCAGCTGATGGGAGTATGAAACTAGCCCGTCGACATCCTTACCGCGGTGTCAAGCACATCAGCTCCCATGAGGAGTCCCAGTGCACCTCGCTTCGCATAATTTTCAGTGAATCTGGCGCTCCCGTCCTGCTTGACCTTGCTGCCTGACACCAAAAGGGGTACTGGGTCGTCGCTATGTCCTTTCTTTACGCAAGGCGTGGAGTGATCCCCCGATACTACTATCGCCGTGTAGCTCTTTAGTTCCTGCATAAGCGTACCGAAGAAGCTCTTGTCGATATCCTCGATGTTCTTTTTTTTCCCCTTTGCGTCCCCGTCGTGCCCAAACTCGTCGGGACCCTTGATGTGAACATAAACCGCGTTTACCTCTGATAGACTTTTGGCGGCGACCCGCGCCTTTTCAGCGTAGTCGTTCATCTCTCCGCCCTGAAACATCTTCATCCCAAGAACTTTCGAAATGCCAATCTCGACCGGCATGTCGACTATGCAGCCCACCTCAATTCCGTGCCGCTTGTTGATTGGCACAACCTGAGGGTATCTGTTGCCAGAGTCCCGGGCAAGAATACAGTTCATGGCCTTTCTCCCTGCTGCCGCCCTAGCCTTGTTGACCGGATGGTCCCTCAAGATCCGAACAACCTGGCTAGTAAATTCGTTGAGCAGCTTTGCCGCAGTCCTTGCTTCAATGGTTTTTTCCAGGGCCTCTGATTTTTGCACAAACATTTCGCCTTTCGTTGATTTGGCTATGCCCATGCCGTTCACTTTTTCGTAGGCTGGATCCGTATTGGTGATATTGTCTGAAAGTTTTATCTTGGAGTGCCTGAGCCTTATCACCACTCTATGCGCGACTGTAGGCTCTAATGCAATCGAGGCATCCTTATCGCTGAACTTGATGTTTTCGCGGAGAGTATTGCAGACAGCTCTTGCTTCCTCTCCACTTATCACGCGGCCGGCCCTCCTGTCAACTATCTTTAATTTGACATCCACAGTGGCAAAGTTACCCCGGAGAGCAAGATCGCCATCGCGAAAATCAATATTGCAGCCAATCGATTCGATTACCCCCCTCCCTACGTAGCTGCCATCCTTGAAGCTGTATCCGAGCATGTTGAACACGGCAATGTCAGATTGGGGAGCGATGCCCTTACCGACGCTGATTACCCTTCCCATTGCACCATTTCTTGCCAGCGTGTCAAGGTTTGGAGTGTAGGCTGCCTCAAGAGGCGTAAGATCGTTGAGAGCGGGATGAGGGAGGTCGCCGATGCCGTCCAGCAAAACGTAAACAATCCTTACGTCCTTCACAGCGACGAAAGCATTGCTGATCAATTTATTTTTTGTGAGTTATGTTAGAAAAACGCCGGCGAACGTACATGAATATTGGTTGCTTTTGGGTCGTTCATCCGATATTGCTTTAATACCAAGAACTGGTAACAAATTCGGTTGGAGCAGTGCACCTTCTGTCTGCGGACAGTAGTTGACGATTCAGGAAAGAACACCGAAGTGTTTGGAATATTCAGGCACGGAAAATACATCTGCGCCAGGTGCATGAAGGCCTTCGAATTTTCGCTTGGCAACTAACGAGTTCCTACAGAACCTTTAATTAAAAGAGATGGGAGGATTTTTCAGGCTGAAGGGTGCTTGGGGGATCTTCGCAAAGATTATGTTCTCGACAAGTTTGTAGTCGTGCCGGCCAGTGACCAGCCTGACACAGGAGAAAGACAAGCCTCAGAAGGAAAATGTCCTTACTGCCCCGGTAACGAATCAATGACCGAGCCGGCTGTCCTTGCACTCGTAGTCAAAGATGGTATGTTGCAACGCCTGTCCGACAGCGAGGACAACGTCATCGACGACTGGTCGGTAAGAGTATTTCACAGCACCAACCCCGTAGTTGCAACGGGTGCTACTTCAAGCTATAGCGACAAACCGCTCTACAGCGAGCCGGCCTATGGATATCACCAGATAGTCGTGGCGGCCCCGGAGCACAAGCAAAGCCTCTCGCAGATATCAGTCGAGCAATGGGGAAACGTACTGGTTGTGATACAGGACCGCGTAAGGTGGCTTTACACACAAAAAAGCGTGACTTATGTGTCGATCTATGTCAATAGCGGTGCTGGAGCCGGAGCTCATATGTCGCATCCGCACCTTCATATAGTTACCTTCTCGAGCATTCCGCCTTCCATAGAGATGGAGGCAGAAGGCTCTCATAGGTTCATGAACGAAAACGGCAATTGCCCTGCCTGCAACATCATCTCCGTGGAATCAAGCGGCCCACGGCAGATCTTGGCTACGCATAACTTCTTGGCTTTCAGCCCCTGGGCCCCCACGTACCCTCACGAATTCTGGATATATCCAAAGAGGCACATGACGTCATTTTCAAAGATAACGCAAAAAGAGATAAACGATCTAGCACTGATGATGCGGGCGACACTTGGCGGAATGTCAAAGGCACTGAAGGACGTGCCTTTCAACCTCGTGTTCCACCTGTCCCCGGAAAAGAAGAACAGCCGCCAGATACACTGGCATATCGAAGTGTACCCCCAGCTGAGCATTTGGTCGGGGCTAGAGCGAGGCTTTGGCGTGTATGTAAATAACGTTAGACCCGAAAAGTCGGCCGAAATCCTAGGCTCTGCAAGTAGAAAAGAGCTCGCCGGGTTGGTTGGCATCACGTGACCATACTATTTAATTACCAAGAATAAACATTGGTGCATTACCAATGAAGCTTGAGAGCTGGATGTCAGTTGCAACATTCGGGCTGTCAGTTATGTTCGCGGCCCTCCTGCTTTCGTTTTACAACTTTCTAATCGGACCGGAAGGCGAAGGACCGTCCCGGGTAGTTGAACCCGGAAGCCTGCTGTTGCAGGTAGTCTTTATTTCGGCCGCGCCGTGTCTGGTACTGGCGGGCTTTGTCTTTGGAATGGCAAAGTCCCACGGCACTCGTTCGGGAGGTGCGCTCTTGATTGCTGCCGGCATCGTCATGATTGCAGGGATGGCTGTCGGCACCACCATGCTCCCTAAGATCGACGACCAGTATCTCCCAGGTCCAGTTGCTGCCGCGCCATACTTCTTTATGGCGGCAGGCGCAGGAATGACAGCTGTCGGTGGATACCTCCTTGCCATATCAGGCAGAAGGGCACACTACACTAACCTGGATGATCTCCGTTGAGCACGGGAGGCACAACCAAAGAGATTGATGTCTCCCGAAATCTTTTGCCAATCAGGATCTCCGCCAGTCTTGCTTCGGTTTTCTCGCAGGCCCGCACACAAAATAGTCCCATACTTTCTATAGTCACCGGAACAAAGCCTGACTTTTACAAGCAGGCTCCGCTCGTGCTTGAAGCGGCAAAGCAAAAACTTCCGATATCTGTCATCAACACTGGCCAGCACTTCGACGAGGTCCTTGGATTCGGCATTGAGGAGTTCAATCTAGAGGGTTATGTTGGCTGCAACCTTCAGATCCGGGGCGACCTAATGGAAAAGGCAAGCGAGATGATACTAAAGTTCGGATACTTTGGAAGGTATTGCCGGAAACATTTCGGAAAGGAGCCGATGCTTCCCATAGTGCACGGAGACACACTTGTAGCTGGCATCGCGCCGCTTGCCTGGGTATTTGGCATGGGTCAAAAGGTCGGCCAAAATGAGGCCGGTCTTCGGTCTATGAGTCCGGAAACAATAAAACACCTGAAGGCAGGCGCAGAGCCGACAAGATCGGATATTCAGCGCTTCATTGACAGCCAATTTGATGGCAAGTGGTTTATTGCAAGGGAGGAGCCATTTCCGGAACAGATCGACACCTGGATCTGTTCCGCCGGCACCCAGTTTTTCTTTGCTCCTACCCAGCTGAACAAGGACAATCTGGTAAGGGAAGGATATCCAGAGGATTTCGTGTACGTCGTTGGAAATTCGGTGGTCGACGCCATACATATGAAACGAAGGCAAAAGCCGAAGGAGAGCATATTCGACCTACATCCGGGCCTTGAGCGCGGGGAGTGGATAAGGATGGACATTCACAGGAGGGAAAATCTTACCCCCAGGCGCTTCACCTCGATTATGGGCGCGCTTTCGGAACTGATCAAAAACCACAACAAAAAGATCGTCCTTGTAATGCTCAATGCCACAGCCGCCGCCATTGACAGATACGGTCTTAGGTCAAAGCTAGACAAGCTGGCAGAGCAGTTTCCCGATAGATTTGTAATTACGCCACTCTGGAAAGAATATGCCCACGTACTTGAATTTCTTGACAGCGGCCACTGCTGGGCTGAAATGACAGACTCGGGCTCTATGCAAGAGGAGCTTCTCTATTTTCCAAAGGTAATGTCCCTTACAATCAGGCTAAACACTGATCGGCCTGAGACTGTTTTCGACGCGAAAAGTAACGTGCTAGTGCCCCCTCTTAACCCCCATTGGATAGCATCCATGGTCAAAGAAGCCGATACGAAGGGAAGCAAGCTCGGCATCCGGCTTTCGCACAAAAAGCAGCTTTATGGCACGCCGGGGCAAGTATCAAAGAAAATCATCAGAATAGTGGAGAGAGAGTTCGAGAATGGGGATGCGAACTTTTACCCATGGCTGCACCAGAGGCTGGGGCTATGGAAAGAGAACGATGTACTGGACTACATGTAGGGCTAGAGTGAGAACTTGCCTTTGCGCACGCCATGGCGCTTTCTCTCAAGAGCAGTAACCGAAAATACCTCCCGTATCATCTGTTCATACGCCTTGCTCATTTTCTGGTCGCGCCTTGACATCATTTTCCGCTGTGTGTCAATTGCAGAATTGAGCTGCAGCTCGAAATTCTTTGTACCGATGCCACTGCCATATATGGTAAAGCTGGGAATATCTTCCGAAACAAGACCATGCAAGTGGGAAGAAACGCCAATTCGCCTGCCGCTGTAGATTAGCGTCCCAATAGAAGTCTTGGACATGTCTGCAAAAAAAGAGCCCACCTTGTTCAATCCCGTGTCCACCTTTCTGCCGCCGTCGGACTTCATCTTTATGTTGCCGTACGTCATTTTCAGGTCAGACGTAGTCGTCATGGCTCCAATGTTGACCCATTCGCCAATGTACGAATGCCCAAGAAAGCCTGCGTGGGCTTTGTTGGTATGGTCTGAAATGATCGAGTGCTCTATTTCACCGGCTACTCTGCAGTTGTATCCAATGAAGCTACTTTCGATGATCGAGAATTGCTTGATTTGGGTCCTGCCGCCAATATATGCTGGACCTACGATTCTGCTGGGTGCAACATGCGATTGCGGACCAATATAGATGCCTCCCTTTCGAGAGTCGAGAACCGTGCCTTCCTCTAGCTCAGCATCCTGATCGACTACAACGCGCCCCTTTCCGATGATCTTGGTGCCGGCGTCCACAGCGTGACCATCGCGAGATCCAGAATCAGCTGCTTGCATAGCAAGTGAGTTTTCAAGCGCCCTGATCATGTCCCAGGGCTCTGAAAGCAGGCCCTGGGCTTCCTGTGTTCCCAGCTGCGTCGATTTTTGAACCTCAAATTTTCTATTGTCAACTTTCTTGCCTGCCGCGACACAGTCTAGTAAGTGGCTAGTCCCTTTTCTTGCTAGTCGAGCTACTAGGAGCCTTGTACCCGAGCTAATCGCAAATGTGTGGTTTATCGCGAGAAGATGATCAAGGAATAGCGATCCCGGGTGTAGCAGACCATTTACAAACACCATGTCATCGTCGATCGAGCTAGGGTTCACTATGCACTGTTGATGGCGCTCTTTGGTGACGGCCGCAAGGTACTCCCTTGTAAGGAGTACTTCGGGCATATTCTTGTATTCTTCAAAAAAACTTTTTGCACCCACTTTGATATCGAATGTGGCCCTTGTAAGGGTGATTGGAGAAAAGCTCTGCCAGTACGAGTCCTCAAACAGAGCTATTCCTGACATCTAGATCTTGCCTAGCCTGCTTGCATACTGCTTGTAGGCGTCAAGGTATGATTTCTTGTCGCCTATGTCAATAAAGCCCGTATCGATCTTGAATCCTTTAACGGTCTTTTTTTGTTCGAGACATTTCCTTACCGCATCGTCCATTCCAAACGATCCGGATTTCGGAATCAACTTGAGGAACTCTGGTTCCATTACGTAACAGCCGATGTTTATGAGGCCACTTATCTCGGGCTTTTCTTTCCACGACGTTACCTTGTTCTGGCCATTAACATCTATGAATCCGTATTTTAGATTCGTAGAATAAGCCTGCAGAGCCATCGACACGAAGGCCTTCGATCCCCTGTGTTCTCTAATCATTTTTCGCAGATTGAATTCGTAGATGGAATCCCCATAGACACAGACGAAGGACTCGTCGAGTAGTTTTTCTGCAGTTTTGAGCTGACCTGCCGTCGCAAGGGGCCGCTCCGAACGTGCATATTCGATCTCGACTCCAAATCGAGCCCCATCCTCAAAATAATCCTCTATTGTCCTGTGGAGATAGCTGACGCAAATGACAATGCTGTCGACGCCCCCTCCATTCTTCAGCCATTCAATTATGTATTCCAATAAGGGCTTGTTGCCGAGCGGAAGCATGGGCTTTGGTATAAAGAAGGTGTATGGCTGCAGCCTAGTGCCCAGTCCTCCGGCCAGAATTACTGCTCTCATTTACCTGCCAGCTTTGCATCTGCTGTCATATTTAAGGTAAAAAGATATAATTTCATTGATAATTCTTTAGTATGCTTTTGATCTTGACGACTACTTCTCCCGGCGTTTTTCCAAAGACCATTATCATTGGCTCCTTGCCGATGTCACCCCTGTGATATATGATTTCTGCGTTTGGGTTTCTTGAAAGGGCCTGACCCACGCCCCATGCAATGCTGGAACCTTCCTTGCGTTTGATTTTTCCGGGCTCTTTTTTCCTGTCGTAGCTTGATACTTCAAACAATGATTTGCAAACCTTCATCAGCGCGTCTTCAAATTTGATATTGACAGCCGACCTCATGCCAGGATTAATGCTCATGTACGCAACCAATGCAGAAGCAACATGCTTTGAAGCGCCGAATTCTATGTACGATGCTGGCGCTGCGCTGTTGCCAATCTTCACTATTCTGCCCCGAACGCCTGCAACTTCTGTGATTCCGCTGGCTTCAGGAAGCGCATACGCGAAATTTGTCTGGGTTTCGGGTATCAAAGAGTAGAATTTATCAAGAGCGCTTATTTTTTCAACGCCCCGCTGAAGCTCGGCAATGGTATGATATCGAGAAGCATCTTGATAAATCGCTGATAACGGGTTTGTGACTGGCAGGCCTCTGCCAACATTTACTGCATTCGTGATTGCATTGTGAACATACTCGTTAGCCTTCATGCATGAATCGATCAAGGGTTCGCCTCTAGCCAGGTAAGCAGTTGCAGCGGCAGAAAAATTGCAGCCGGAGCCATGGCTTTCGTTTATTTTTACACGGGGGTTTGCCATTCTGGTAACTCGGGATCTGCTATCCAGAAGAAAGTCAGTGACTTGGGTGCGTTCAAAGTGGCCGCCCTTGACAATTACATTCTTTGCCCCCAGCCTTTTGATTTTCCTAACCGCTTCAATGACGTGTGCCTCCGTCTTTATTTTCATCCCGGCGAGCTTTTCCGCCTCGTACCTATTCGGAGTAATGAGCGTAGAAATCGGAACAAGGTCGGAAACGAATGATTCGAAGGCATCGTCGAGTAACAGCTTGGCACCAGTGCCGGCTGCAAAGATCGGATCGAGTACAACCGGAATTCGTGATCTTTTCAAAAGCCCGGATACAGTTTTGATTGTCGCAGTGCTGTATACCATTCCGACCTTTATTGCATCTGGAGACATGTCGCTTAGAATCGACCTAACCTGCTCTGAAATCATTGAAGGCGAGACTTCAAGGATCTTTGATACTCTGCGGGTATTTTGCGCCGTTATGGCCGTTATTGCAGTGCAGCCGTAGACTCCAAGAGCGGAAAAAGTCTTAATGTCGGCCTGGACACCTGCCCCGGCACCTGAGTCGCTGCCTGCGATGGATAGCGCAACTTTCAACGCAAAATCATAGAAAATGATAGCCCGAATAAGTCTTTCTAGAGAACGTAATTGCACAGGCAAATGCGCTTGCCGCAGCACGGGCATTTTTGGGTCGCCGACGTAAATTCGCAATGCCTGTTATGAGTTTCGCAAAGAATGACTCTTCCTGGCTCCAATTCTTTTACTGCCATCGTTGGCACGTTTGCGCATGCCGGTCTGCATGATTAATCAGAAGAGCAAGCTAATTTAGACATGATAGCTATCTTAGTTTGCACCCGCTGAGAACCTGCTCCCAAAAGAGCAGCGCGCAATAGCTATTAAAGACAGCGCCGGTCTAACAACCTGACATTGCTCAAGACGGCTGAATGGGGAATCAGCCCAATCCCCGACAAGCACAAGACGTTGGGGGGACTGGATTATTTCATCCTCTGGTCGAGTTTGGGCGTCGGACTGCTAGTGCTTTCTGCTGGGTCATTTTTATCCGCGGCTAGCTTTACTGACGCAATTCTTGCTATCGTCGTCGGATCGGCGGGTGGTTCGATGCTCTTGGCGCTTGCTGGCAAGATAGGAAGCGACCATGGGATACCCTCACTAATCACCATGCGGCCATCATTCGGGGTCGCAGGATCGTATCTCCCTTCTCTGCTAAACATAATGCAGTTGGTTGGATGGACGACTTTTGAAATCATGATAATGGCTAAAGCTGCTGAAATGCTCGCTGGCAGCGCAGTGCCATATTATGTGTGGGCAGTGGTGTTTGGCGGACTGGTCGCCGCGCTTGGAATAGCGGGTCCGCTTAACGTAGCAAAGCAGTGGCTTGGCAAGTTTGCAGTCTGGATAGCATACGGGACTTCCGCAGTAATAATTGTCAACCTGGTGAATTCGGCCAACCTCGCTGAATTGATTTCATGGCAAGGCAGCGGGATGTCATTTTTTTCCGCACTCGATCTTGTCATCGCCATGCCGGTATCTTGGATGCCACTGGTTGCCGATTACAATAGATTTGCTAAGAGGAGCAAGAGCGCACTTTGGGCGACCCTTATTGGCTTCGCCATGACAAACATCCTGTTCTACTTTGGCGGCGTTCTCTTGGGTACTTCGGACGTAATCGGCATTGTTGTTGCTGTTCAAATGATGTTTTTCGGGTTTCTAATGCTGCTCCTAATAGTTGATGAAGCCGACAATGCCTTTGCCGACGTGTACTCGGCCGCTGTGTCCGCGCAGAACCTTTTCTCCCATGTCAGCCAGAAGCATTTGGTCATAGGCTTCACGGCACTAGGCACATTACTTGCAATGATTGTGTCGATTCAGCAGTATGAAGTATTCCTGCTACTGATAGGCGCGATATTCGTACCGCTTTTCGGTGTGGTCCTGACAGACTACTATATTGTGAAGAGGAAAAAGTACACGGAGGAAATGCTTTACGGCCAAAAGGGCACAATAAGGTTCGCTGCCATGATAGCTTGGGGGTGTGGAGCTCTTCTCAGCTACATCCTTTCTCCGCTCTCGCCTATCTACCTGCCGCAAATCCCTGCAATAGGTGCCACAATTCCCAGCCTAGCCGCGGCCTCTGCGATATATCTTGCATTGACAAGGCTGCAGAATCGAAAGGCCGTAGATGCTATATAGACCTCAACCAATGATTTTGAGCGCGCGGAATAGTCCTGCCATAATAATAACTCCAAAAGCCACGAGCCGAGAGATGTTTAGCAATATTGATTCGGGCATAGTCTGAAAATTACCCGAACATTGGTACGTATAACATGAAAAACACCGCACCCACTGCCGCGACGGCTGCTGCCTTGATTCGAAGATACAGCACGAACCCAGACATTGTTCATATGTCCAAAATCCTTCTGAGAATATACGTTTGAGTAGGTATGTTGCTGCTACTGACAAAACGTCAATACGGCCGAGGCTAAGCGCTGTTGTTTAATCTGCGTTATGAATGCATAATTTAGAAATAGTACTGTTGCTTAGGAAAAGTGGTTAATGAGGACAAGCTGTGAGAGTTGTAACAGGCTACCTTCCAGTTTAGTTGAATTCAACTCTGTCATGCTATGCGGAGATTGTTTTGAAAAAGAGATGAAGAGAATGGCAGCTGCTGTCATTGAACCATGATTACTGCACTGAATTAATCAACAAGAATCAGGAATTCAATTTATAAATGAGACAAATCGAGTGACCTTACAGAATGAGGCTGCTGGAGTATCAGGGAAAGGAATTGTTTGATCAGTACGGGATCAGGATACCCCGGTCGCATCTTGCCAATTCATTGCAGGATGCAAAAGTGGGCGGTAAGAAGCTTGGCTATCCGCTCGTGTTAAAGTCGCAGCTAACGGTCGGTGGGCGGGGAAAGGCTGGCGCGATTGTCAAGTGTAAGACTGAAGAAGAACTAGAAACAAAATTCAATGAATTATCACATAAAGAAGTAAAGGGGGAGCTTCCAAGAGGGATTCTGCTTGAGGAGATGGCAGATATACGGAAGGAACTCTACCTTTCTCTTTTCCTGAACAGAAGCAAGCGATGCTATTCTCTGATTTCGTCTGCCGAAGGAGGCATCGACATAGAAAGCTCGGGCAATAAGGTGATGGTGGATGTCCCGCTCGAGGGGCTCACGGCACAGACAGCAGAAGAGACTGCAACCAAACTCGGTCTGAGCGGCACCGCTGTTGTGTCGTTTGTTGACTTTACTACCAAGCTTGCCAGGCTGGTAACAGAAAAGGAAGCGGAGCTGGCTGAAATCAATCCGGTTGCGATTCTGGGCGACGGATCTCTTCTGGCGCTTGATGCCAAAGTGATAATAGACGACAATGCGATGTTCCGTCATCCCGAGCTGAAAAAATATGAACACGTCTCTGAGCTTGAAAGGCAGGCAGAGATCAGCGGGTTTTCCCTTGTCGAATTGGGTGGCAACATTGCCATAATCGGAAATGGGGCGGGGCTTGTGATGTCAACGGTCGACATGGTCTTTGACGCCGGAGGTACCGCTGGAGCCTTTCTAGACTTTGGTGGGATGGCAACGACCGAAACAATTTATGAAGCACTTAAGGTGATCAGCAAGATTCGAAGTATCGAGGTAATACTGGTCAACCTTTTTGGCGGAATTGTGAGAACCAATCTTGTCGCTCAGGCGATATTGGACGCTTACAAAACCCACCTGATAAGCGTGCCCGTCTTTGCACGAATATCTGGTGCCGAATCTGAAAAAGCAAGAGAAATGCTTCATGGTAGTGGAGCGAAGCTCTATAATACCGTGGAAGAGGCAATACAGGCGGCAGTCGCGGAAACACAGAAAGGGTGAGTTATCATATTGACAGATCGAGCAATAGAAAAGTCT
>Ga0184639_10000551_pt1 | contig 14773 bp, 12 predicted proteins | sample PLM31_170_b2_FD_133155 | JGI IMG/M metagenome (GOLD analysis project Ga0184639, IMG submission 133155) | Groundwater sediment microbial communities from an aquifer in East River, Colorado, USA - PLM3-1_170_b2 | ecosystem: Environmental > Terrestrial > Soil > Riparian zone | place: USA: East... | reverse complement strand
GCGCGCCTGAAGCAGGCGTTCGTGCAGTTCCTCCAGAACCTGCCCTTCTACGGCGCCGCGATCCTGTGCGCCGACGACGCCAACGTGCGCGAGATCATGCCGTTCGTGTCGAAGCCCATCGTCACCTACGGCGTCGCCGGCGACGCGATGGTGCGTGCTGAAAGCGTCGCGGTCTGCGACGGCGAGATGTGCTTCCGCGCGGTCCGCGAGGGCGTCCCGGGCTCACTCGACGTCCGGCTCAATCTTCCCGGGCGGCACAACGTGCAGAACGCGCTCGCCGCGATCGCCGTCGGCACCGAGCTCGGGGTCGGGGACGCCGCGATCCTCAAGGCGCTGGCGGAGTTCCGCGGCGTCGGTCGCCGGTTCCAGCGCCACGGCGACGCGGCGCTGCCGGGCGGCGGGCGCTTCACGCTCGTCGACGACTACGGCCACCACCCGGCCGAGATGGCGGCGGCGCTCGAGGCGGCGCGCGGCGCGTTTCCCGGGCGCCGGATCGTGCTTGCCTTCCAGCCGCACCGCTACACCCGCACGCGTGATCTCTTCGAGGACTTCGTTCGCGTGCTGTCGACCGTCGATGCGCTGGTGCTCGCCGAGGTCTATCCGGCAGGCGAAGCGCCGATCGTCGCCGCGGACGGCAGGGCGCTTGCGCGCGCGGTGCGCGTGGCGGGGAGAGTCGAGCCGCTCTTCGTCGAGCACATCGCCGACATGCCGGCCGCGATCCTGCAGGTCGCCCGCGACGGCGACGTGGTCGTGACCATGGGCGCCGGCTCGATCGGCGGCGTGCCGCAGAAGCTGGTGGCGGGTAATGGGTAATGAGCAAGTACACGGTTGGTGGGGATGGGCAGCGAGGACCGAGACGCCTGCGCCCATCGCTCATCACCCATCGCCGGTCAGGTTCTTCATGAGCGCGCCGGTCGACTTCGACCAGACCCGCCTGCGCGGCCGCCTGCTCGAGCACGAGCCGATGGCGCGGCACGTGTCCTGGCGCGCCGGCGGCGCGGCGGCGCGCGCGTACGTGCCGCGGGACCTCGCGGACCTGCAGCTCCTCCTGCAGCTCGCGCCGCCGCAGGAGCCGGTCGTCTTCGTCGGCCTCGGCTCGAACCTCATCGTCCGGGACGGCGGATTCGACGGCACCGTCGTCCTCATGCACAACACGCACGGCGCCATGCGGCTCGACGGCGAGCTCGTCTTCGCCGAGGCCGGCGTGGCGAGCCCGAAGGTCGCGCGGTTCGCCGCGACCCACGGCCTCGAGGGCGCCGAGTTCCTGGCCGGGGTCCCCGGCACGGTCGGCGGCGCGCTGGCGATGAACGCCGGCTGCTACGGCGCGGAGACCTGGGAGTTCGTGGCTCGCGCCGATACGGTCGACCGCCATGGCCGGCTGCGCGCGCGAACGCCGGAGGATTTCGCGATCGGGTATCGGCACGTGAAGCTGGAGGTCGACGAGCGAAGGTTCACGACCGAAGGCGAGCCGCCGCCGGGCCCGTCTCCCGAGGAGTGGTTCGTCTCCGCCTGGTTCCGGTTCCGGCGCGGCGACGGCGAGCGGGCGCGGCGGCGCATCAAGGCGCTGCTCGCGCGGCGGATCGCGACCCAGCCGCTCGCCCTCCCGAACGCCGGCTCGGTGTTCCGCAACCCGCCGGGCGACCACGCCGCCCGGCTCGTCGAGGCGTGCGGGCTCAAGGGCTTCGCGATCGGCGGCGCGCGGATTTCGGAGCTGCACGCCAACTTCATCGTGAACCCGGCCGGGAACGCGCGGGCCGCGGACATCGAGGCGCTGATCGCGCACGCGCGGCGCGCGGTGCGCGACCGCTTCGGCATCGACCTCGTGCCAGAGGTGCGCGTGATCGGGGACCGCGCATGAGCTTCGGCAAGGTCGCAGTGCTCGCCGGCGGCCGCTCCGCGGAGCGCGAGGTGTCGCTGAAGAGCGGCGCGATGGTGCTCGCCGCCCTGCAGAAGAAGGGCGTGAATGCGCACGCGTTCGATCCGCGCGACCGCGGCCTCGACGCGCTGATCGCCGAGCGCTTCGACCGCGTGTTCATCGCGCTGCACGGCCGCTACGGCGAGGACGGCACCGTCCAGGGCGCGCTCGAGCTCCTCGGAATCCGCTACACCGGCTCGGGCGTGCTCGGCAGTGCCCTCGCCATGGACAAGTGGCGGACGAAGCTCGTGTGGCAGGCGGCGGGCGTCCCGACCCCGCCCTACGAGCTGCTCGGGCCCGACACCGACTTCGAGGCTGTCGCCGCCCGGCTCGGCCTGCCGATCATGGTGAAGCCGGCGAACGAAGGCTCCTCGATCGGGATGACGAAGGTGAAGCGCGCCGCGGACCTCGACGAGGCGTACGCGCTCGCCGCGAACTACGACCCGCTCGTGATCGCGGAGGCCTTCATCGACGGCGTGGAGCTCACCGGCGCCATCCTCGGCCGCGAGGCGCTGCCGCTCATCCGCCTCGAGACGCCGCGCGACTTCTACGACTACGACGCGAAGTACGTCGCCGACGACACGCGCTACATCCTGCCCTCCGGCCTGCCGGCGGCCGCCGAGCGCGAGCTCCAGGCCGCGGGGCTCCGCGCGTTCGACGTGCTTGGCTGCCGCGGCTGGGGACGGGTCGACCTGATGCAGGACCGCGCGGGGCGGCCGTACTTCCTGGAGGTCAACACCTCGCCCGGGATGACCGACCACTCGCTCGTGCCCATGGCGGCGCGCCACGCGGGACGCTCCTTCGAGGACCTCTGCGTGCGCATTCTCGAGCTCGCCACTGTCGGTGCGGGAGGCTAGCGTGTGGCATAGCCCCCGGCTCTTGAACGCGGCTGCCGACGCGCTCTACTGCCTCGCGGCCGCGATCGCCGTCTGGATCGCGGGCGAGGCGGCGCTGCGCGCGCCGTTCATGCCGGTGCGCACCGTGGCGCTGACCGGTGACCTGCGCCACGTCGACGCCCAGAGCGTGCGTGCGAGCCTCGAAGGGCGGGTGACCGGCAACTTCTTCGGCGTGGAGCTCGCGGACGTGCGCCGCGCCCTCGAGGCGCTGCCCTGGGTCCGCCACGTCGAGGTCCGGCGCGAGTGGCCGGACCGGCTCGTCGCGCGGATCGAGGAGCACGTCGTGCTGGCGCGCTGGCCGGGCAACAGGCTCGTGAGCACGTCCGGCGAGCTGTTCGATGCGCAAGGCCACCACGCCCCGCTGCCGCAGCTCGCGGGCCCACCGGGCACCGAGCGCGAGGTCGTGCGCCGCTTCCTCGCGTTCCGGGAGCTGCTTGCGCCGCTCGGCACCGAGCCGGTGCGGGTCCAGCTCTCGGCGCGCCGGGCGTGGCAGATCCAGCTCGCAAACGGGCTCCTGCTGGAGCTCGGTCGCGACCAGGCGAGGCAGTCCCTCGAGGAGCGGGTTGCGCGCTTCGTCGCCGCGTACCCGCGCATCGCCGCGGAGCTCGACCGGCGGCCCGAGCACATCGACCTCCGCTACCCGAACGGATTTGCGATCCGCGTGCCGGGAACCCCGGCCGCGAAGAGCGATGCCGCGCCGCAGGGCCGGCGCACTTGATTGGAGGAAGAGCCATGAAGAAGCACCTCATGTTCGCCGTCCCGGGCGGGGCGGACGCGCTCGAACGGATGTTCGACGTCGATCCGCCGGCGCCGCCCGACGCCGCCAGCGCGCGCGCGCCGTACCTCGGGCGCGCCCGCCGCGACACCCGCAACCTCATCGTGGGGCTCGACATCGGCACCTCGAAGGTCGTCGCGCTCGTGGGCGATCTCCTGCCCGACGGGCGGCTCGAGATCATCGGCATGGGAAGCCACGAGTCGCGGGGCCTCAAGAAAGGCGTCGTGGTGAACATCGAGTCCACGGTCAACGCGATCCAGCGCGCGCTCGAGGAGGCGGAGCTCATGGCCGACTGCAAGATCCAGCGGGTCCACGTCGGCATCGCTGGCAGCCACATCCGCAGCTTCAACTCGACCGGCATGGTCGCGGTCAAGGACAAGGAGGTGACGCCGCTCGACGTCGAGCGCGCGGTCGAGACCGCGCGCGCGATGCCGATCCCCACCGATCAGCAGGTGCTGCACATCCTCACGCAGGAGTTCCTGATCGACGGGCAGGACGGCATCCGCGAGCCGCTCGGGATGTCCGGCGTGCGCCTGGAGGTGAAGGTGCACATCGTGACCGGGGCAGTCAGCGCGGCCCAGAACGTCGTGAAGTGCGTGCGCCGCTGCGGCCTCGAGGTCGCGGACCTCGTCCTGCAGCCGCTCGCCTCCTCGATCGCGGTGCTCTCGGAGGACGAGCGGGAGCTCGGCGTGGCCCTCGTCGACATCGGCGGCGGGACGACCGACATCGCGATCTTCCGCGAGGGCGCGATCCGGCACACCGCGGTCATCCCGATCGCCGGGGACCAGATCACGAACGACGTCGCGATGGCGCTGCGCACGCCGACCCCGGAGGCGGAGCTCGTCAAGATCCGCCACGGCTGCGCGCTGCGGCAGCTCGCCGACCCGGCCGAGACGATCGAGGTGCCGGGGCTCGGCGACCGCCCGCCACGGAGCCTCTCCCGGCAGACGCTCGCCGAGGTGATCGAGCCGCGCGTCGAGGAGCTCTACACCCTCGTGCAGCAGGTCCTGCGCCAGTCGGGCTTCGAGGAGCTGCTGTCGTCGGGCGTGGTGCTGACCGGCGGCTCGTCGGTGATGCAGGGCATGGTCGAGCTCGGCGAGGAGATCTTCCACATGCCGGTGCGGCTCGGCGTGCCGCGCTACGCCGGCGGGCTCGCGGACGTCGTGGAGAGCCCGCGCTACGCCACCGTGATGGGGCTGCTCGCGGAAGGCCGCGCGCAGGTCGAGCGCGGGATCCTCGCGCGGCAGACCGGCAGCTTCCGGGGGACGCTGCGGCGGATGCGGCAATGGTTCCAGCGCAACTTCTGAAGGATCGATGGGTCGTGGGTTTCACGGAACGTTCGGAAAGGAGGCAAGCATGTTCGAGATAGTGGAAAGTCATCAAACGGGCGGGACGGTGATCAAGGTCGTCGGGGTGGGCGGCGCAGGCGGCAACGCTGTCGATCACATGATCCGCAACGGCGTCGTCGGCGTCGAGTTCGTCGCCGCGAACACCGACGCCCAGGCGCTGTCGCGCTGCCTGGCGAAGCACCAGCTGCAGCTCGGCTCGACGGGCCTGGGCGCGGGCGCGAAACCCGAGGCGGGACGCGCGGCGGCGCTCGAGCAGCGCGAGGCGATCCGCGAGACCCTCGCGGGCAGCCACATGTGCTTCATCACCGGCGGCATGGGCGGCGGCACGGGGACCGGCGCGGCCCCGGTCGTCGCGGAGATCGCGCGCGAGATGGGCGTGCTCACGGTCGCGGTCGTGACCAAGCCGTTCGCGTTCGAAGGCCGGCGCCTGCGGATCGCCGAGGCGGGGATCGAGGAGCTCGGGGAGCACGTCGACTCGCTCATCGTCATCCTCAACGAGAAGCTGATGGATGTCCTCGGCGAGGACGTGTCGATGAAGGACGCCTTCCGGGCGGCCGACGACGTGCTCTACAACGCGGTCGCGGGGATCTCCGAGATCATCAACTGCCCGGGCCTCGTGAACGTCGACTTCGAGGACGTGCGCACCGTCATGGCCGAGATGGGAATGGCGATGATGGGCTCCGCGTATGCGGCGGGCATCGACCGCGCCCGGGTCGCGGCCGAGCAGGCGGTCGCGAGCCCGCTGCTCGAAGGCGTCAATCTGTCGGGCGCGCGCGGCGTCGTGGTCAACATCACGGCGAGCGAAGCCCTCAAGATGCGCGAGGTGCACGAGGTGATGCGCACGATCCAGAGCTTCTCGGCCGACGACGCGCACATCATCTTCGGCGCGGTGTACGACGAGGCGATGGGCGACAACCTGCGGGTCACGGTCGTGGCGACGGGCCTCGGCAACCGCGAGGTGGCGCGGGGCCAGAAGCCGCAGCTCGTGGTGCAGCGGACCGGCACCGACAACCACGCGGTCGGGATCCAGGTCGTGGACTACGGCTCGCCCGACGCCGCCCCGGCGGTGTTCCGCAAGAACCGGAACTCCACGGTCGAGGCCCTGACCGCCTCCGGGGTGGACAAGTACGACATCCCGGCTTTTCTCCGAAAGCAGGCTGATTGAGGAGAAAAGCGAAGACCGAGCGCAGCGAAGGTCGCATGTCGTACTTGCGGCGGACACTAACCTCGGCGGAGCCGAGGTTATGTGGGAGCCACAGATACGACATCCCAGGCGCTCGCGCCGAAGTTACGTCGGAGCCACAAGTACGACGCGCCGCCCGCTAGAACCAGCCACCTAATTCCTTGCCGCCGCTCGGGGGTGCCGTGATATGCTGCAACCCTTTGCCCGGCAAGAACAATCCGTGCTGAAGCAGCGCACCATCAAGAGCGCGATCAAGGCGACCGGCGTCGGTCTGCATACCGGGAAGAAGGTCACGATGACGCTTCGTCCGGCGCAACCCGACAAGGGCATCGTGTTTCGCCGGCTCGACCTGCCGCAGCCGGTCGACATCCGCGCGGCAGCGCGCGCGGTCACCGACACGCGTCTGTGCAGCGCGGTCGAGGGGCAGGGCGCGAAGGTCGCGACCGTCGAGCACCTGATGTCGGCGCTCGCCGGCCTCGGGATCGACAACCTCTACGTCGATCTCACGGGACCGGAAGTGCCGATCATGGACGGCAGCGCCGGGCCGTTCGTCTACCTCCTGCAGTCCGCCGGGATCGAGGAGCAGCGGGCGCCGAAGCGCTTCTTCCGCATTCGCCGTCCCGTCGAGGTGCGCGACGGCGACAAGTGGGCACGCTTCGAGCCCTACGACGGCTTCCGGGTCTCGTTCTCGATCGTCTTCGATCACCCGGTGTTCGAGCGAACGAGCCAGTCGCTCACCATCGATTTCGCCGAGACCTCCTACACGAAGGATCTGGCGCGCGCACGGACCTTCGGCTTCGTCCAGGACGTCGAGGCGATGCGCGACGCCGGGCTCGCGCTCGGCGGAAGCCTCGACAACGCCGTGGTGCTCGACGAGTACCGGGTCCTGAACACCGACGGCCTGCGCTACGCGGACGAGTTCGTGAAGCACAAGGTGCTCGACGCGATCGGCGACCTCTACCTCGTGGGCCACCCGCTGATCGGGGCGTTCTCGGCCCACAAGTCGGGCCACGCGCTGAACAACCAGCTCCTCCGCGCTACGCTGGACCAGGCGGATGCGTGGGAGCTCGTGAGCTTCGAGCGGGCCGAAGAAGCGCCCGCCGGGCTCGCGAAGGCGTTCGCGCTCGCCACCTGACGGCGAGCCGCATCGAGCGGGCCGCGACCCTGCTCTAGTCCTTGGATGCCAGGCGCTCGACTGCCCGCCTCAGACGGCTGTCGGGTAGCTGACAGCCCAGTGCCACCAGCGCGGCGCGCGCCGCCACTGAAAGAAGGAGGGCTTTTTTCTCAGGGACTTGCACCGCGAAGCTCCGGGTGGGTTGCACGTCCACCTTGATTCCGGTAGCTTTTAGCCCACGCTTGCCCAGAACCTCGATGATCCTGGGCTCTAAGTGTCGGAGCTTCGCCGCTGTGGCGTTGGTTCCCGCGACAACAACAACCACTCCCTGCTTGTAGTTAGCGATCACGCACGATCGCCACAGGTTATCCGGCAGCACTTCGGAGAGTTGCTGCCGGATTGCGAGGAGCAAGGCGACCTGGGGCACCAGCCGGCTGGTGCCGTCACCACGATCCAGGTATTCGCCGAGCCGCTTGGCCTGCATGAAAGGGGACCCGAGGGGGGCGCATGCATATTATTGTGGTATCCGACCGGCTGGCCAAGGCCCGGTCGCTGGAGTTCTGCCTCCGGCACCTGGCGCTCGGGGGGCTGGCGCTGTCCGCCGGCGTCGTCCTGCTGGCGTTCTTCATTTCCTACGTCGGGGTCCGGCACGCCGCCGGCCTCAACCTGCCGGTGCTGCAGTCGCTCGTGCGATCGGCCGAGCTCGACGAAACCCGCCGGACCGAGGATTTCCTGCGCCAGAACCTGAACGCGATGGCGGTGAAGCTCGGCGAGATGCAGGCGAACCTGATGCGCCTCGACGCGCTCGGCGAGCGGCTCTCCTCGGCGGCGGGAATCCGCCCGAGCGACTTCCGCTTCGGCGAGGTCCCGGCGCGCGGGGGCGCGATGCCGACGGTCCTCGCGCCCCGCGACCTGTCGCTCGGCGAGTTCAGCCGCCAGCTCGACTCCCTCGCGCTGCAGATGGAGACGCGCAGCGACTACTACGACGTGCTCGAGTCCCAGCTTTTCAATGCGCACTTGCGGCAAACGTTCACTCCGACGGCGCTGCCGGTGGAGATGGGCACCTGGAACGCCTCGGGCTTCGGCTGGCGCATCGACCCGATCACCGGACAGATGGCGATGCACGAGGGCATCGACTTCATCGCCGCGCCGGGCACCCCGATCCACGCCGCCGCGGCAGGGGTCGTCGTCACATCGGAGTTCCAGCCGGCCTACGGCAACATGGTCGAGATCGACCACGGCGGCGACCTGCTGACGCGCTACGCTCACGCCTCGAAGGTGCTCGTCAAGCGCGGGCAGCTCGTCAAGCGCGGCGAGAAGATCGCCGAGGTCGGCAGCACCGGTCGCTCGACCGGGCCACATCTGCACTTCGAGGTGCGCGTCAAGGGCGCGGCGCACAACCCCGCCCGGTTCCTGTTCTCCAGGACCGGCGTCGCGGCCAACAAGCGTTAGGCCACCCAGGCCCGCCGGCGCGGCCCGCGTGGCGCGCGGCGCACGCGCGTTCGCCGCGCGTCGCGAGAATCGCGCTAGTTCAATGATAAACTAGCGCTTTTTTCCCGCACCCCGCTCCCCACGCGATGATTCCCCGCCTCCTCCGGGCGATCTTTGGCAGCCGCAACGATCGCCTTCTCAAGCAGTACGCCAAGACCGTCGTTCGCATCAACGCGCTCGAGCGCGAGATCGCCGCGCTCTCGGACGAGGCGCTCGCGGCGAAGACGCCCGAGCTCAAGGACCGGTTCGCCAAGGGCGAGACGCTCGACGACCTGCTGCCGGAGGCGTTCGCCGTCGTGCGCGAGGCGGCGAAGCGCACGCTCGAGATGCGCCACTTCGACGTGCAGCTCATCGGCGGCATGGTGCTCCACGACGGCAAGATCGCCGAGATGCGCACCGGCGAGGGCAAGACGCTGGTGGCGACGCTGCCCGCGTACCTCAACGCGCTGACCGGGCGCGGTGTCCACATCGTCACGGTCAACGACTACCTCGCGAGCCGCGACGCCGTCTGGATGGGAAAGATCTACAGCTTCCTCGGCATGACCGTCGGCACGATCCTGTCGCAGATGCCGCACGAGGAGAAGCACGCCGCCTACGCCGCCGACATCACCTACGGCACCAACAACGAGTTCGGCTTCGACTACCTGCGCGACAACATGGCGATGCGCGTGGAAGACCGGTTTCAGAAGCGCCTGCACTACGCGATCGTCGACGAGGTCGACTCGATCCTGATCGACGAGGCGCGCACCCCGCTCATCATCTCGGGCCAGGCCGAGGACCGCACCGACGTGTACCTGAAGATGGACCAGGTGGCGCCGCTGCTCAAGCGCCAGGCGACGGTCGATGGCCCCGGCGACTTCTACGTCGACGAGAAGAACCACACGGTGCTCCTCTCGGAGACGGGCCACGAGAACGCCGAGGCCTTCCTCGCGCGCTCCGGGATGCTCCCCGAGGGGGCGAGCCTCTACGAGCCCGCCCACGTCAACCTGAACCATCACCTCTACCAGGCGCTGCGCGCGCACTACCTGTATGCGCGCGACCGGCACTACGTCGTGCAGGACGGCGAGATCATCATCGTCGACGAGTTCACCGGGCGGCTCATGCCCGGCCGGCGCTGGTCGGACGGCCTGCACCAGGCGATCGAGGCGAGGGAACGGGTCGACATCCAGAGCGAGAATCAGACCCTCGCGTCGATCACCTTCCAGAACTACTTCCGGCTGTACCAGAAGCTCGCCGGCATGACCGGCACCGCCGACACCGAGGCCTACGAGTTCCAGGAGATCTACAACCTCGAGGTCGTGGTGATCCCGACCCACATGGACATGATCCGCGAGGACCGCCTCGACCAGGTCTACAAGACCGAGCGCGAGAAGTACGAGGCGGTGCTCGCCGACATCAAGAACTGTCACGCCCGCGGGCAGCCGGTGCTCGTCGGCACGACCTCGATCGAGAACTCCGAGAAGCTCTCGGCGATGCTGCAGAAGGACGGGCTCGCGCACCAGGTGCTGAACGCGAAGCAGCACGCCTCCGAGGCGCAGATCATCGTGCAGGCCGGCCGGCCGACGGTGGTCACCATCGCCACGAACATGGCCGGCCGCGGCACCGACATCGTGCTCGGCGGCAACGTCGAGAGGCAGGTCGACGTCGTGCGGGCCGATCCGACGCTCGCCGACGCGGATAAGGCGGCGCGCGTCGCAAGCTTGCGCGCGGAGTGGCGCAAGCTTCACCAGCAGGTGGTGGACGCCGGCGGGCTCCACATCGTCGGCACCGAACGCCACGAGTCGCGCCGTATCGACAACCAGCTGCGCGGGCGCTCCGGCCGGCAGGGCGACCCGGGGTCGTCGCGGTTCTACCTGTCGCTCGAGGATTCGCTGCTGCGCATCTTCGCCGGCGAGCGGATCAAGGGGATCATGGAGCGGCTGAAGATGCCGGAGGGGGAGCCGATCGAGCACACCCTCGTCACCCGCTCGATCGAGAGCGCGCAGCGCAAGGTCGAGGCGCACAACTTCGACATCCGGAAGCAGTTGCTCGAGTACGACAACGTCGCCAACGACCAGCGGCGGAACGTCTACGAGCTGCGCAACCAGATCCTCGAGGACGAGGGCGTCACGGAGATGGTCAAGAACCTCCGCGACGGCGTGGTCACCGACCTCTTCCGGGCGCACGTCCCGCCCGAGAGCGTGGAGGAGCAGTGGGACCTCCCGGGGCTCGAGGCGGCGTTCCACAGCGAGTTGAACGTCCATGCCCACGCGAGACAGTGGCTCGCGGACGAGCCCAACCTCGACGAGGACGGTCTGCTCCAGCGCCTGATCAGCGAGACGGACGCCGAGTACGGGCGACGGTTCGCCCACGCACCGCCCGACGCGCTGCGCTACGCCGAGCGCCGGGTGCTGCTGGAGGTGCTCGACCAGCACTGGCGCGAGCACCTGGGCGCGCTCGACCACCTGCGCCAGGGCATCCATCTGCGCGGCTACGCGCAGAAGAACCCGAAGCAGGAGTACAAGCGGGAGGCCTTCGAGCTGTTCGGGGAAATGCTCGAGGCGGTCAAGCGACAGGTCACCTTCTTCCTGACGCACATCGCGCTCGCCACGCCGGAGGAGGTGCGGCAGGTCGAGAGCCGCGAGCTGGAGGCGCAGGCGCCGCGAAACGTGCAGTACCAGCACCCGGCCTACGAGGAGGCGCTCGTCGGCGCTGGCGCCGAGGGCGAGTCCGACGGCGAGGCCGTACCGCTGCGGAAGCCGGCGCCGTTCGTGCGCCAGATCGGCAAGGTGGGGCGGAACGAGCCGTGCCCGTGCGGCTCGGGGAAGAAGTACAAGCACTGCCACGGGCGGCTGTCCTGAAAAGAGCGGTCACTGCGAGACCGCCTTTTCGTGGCCGTCAATCTCAATCCGCCTGATCCGGCGAAGCTCCTGCCCGTTGACGGCGTCGAGCTGGCATCCGCCGAGGCGGGGATCCGAAAGCGCGGCGGGCGCGATCTGATGCTGATGCGGCTCGCGGCGGGGAGCTGCGTCGCCGGCGTGTTCACCCAGAACAGCTTCGCCGCCGCCCCGGTGCAGGTCTGCCGGCGCCGCCTGGCTGCCGGCGGTGCGACCCGCGCGCTCGTGACAAACGCCGGCAACGCCAACTGCGGCACCGGCGCGGCGGGCGTGCGGGCCGCCGAACGGACCTGCGAAGCGGTCGCGCGCGCGGTCGGGTGCGCCCCCGAAGAGGTGTTGCCGTTCTCGACCGGGGTCATCCTCGAGCCCCTCCCGGTCGAGCGCATCGAAGCGGCGTTGCCGCGCTGCGTTGCCGCGCTCGGCGCCGCGAACTGGGCGGACGCGGCGGTCGCGATCATGACGACCGACACCGTCCCCAAGGCCGCCTCGCGCGCCGCGGAGATCGACGGTCGGCGGATCGCCGTGACCGGGATGGCGAAGGGCGTCGGCATGCTTCAGCCGAACATGGCGACCATGCTCGCCTACATCGCGACCGATTGCGCGGTGTCGCAGCGGGCGCTCGAGCGGCTCGTCCGCGAGGTGGCCGACGCGTCGTTCCACCGCGTCACCGTCGACGGGGACACCTCCACCAACGACTCGTTCGTGCTGATCGCGACGGCCCGGGCGGGGAACCGCGAGATTGCCGGCGCGGACGATGCCGGCTACGCCGCTCTGAAGCGTGCGGTGGTCGAGGTGGCCCGGGACCTCGCCAAGGCAATCGCGCGCGACGGCGAGGGCGCAACCAAGTTCATCACGATTCACGTCGCCGGCGCGGGCTCGGAGACCGAGGCGGTGCGCGTCGCCAAGTCGATCGCAAATTCCCCGCTCGTGAAGACCGCCTTCTTCGCTTCCGATCCCAATCTCGGGCGGCTGCTCATGGCGATCGGCAACGCCGGACTGACCGATCTCGACGCCTCCCGGGTCGAGCTGTGGCTCGGCGACGTCAGGGTGATCGAGCGCGGCGGCCGCGCGGCCGGCTATCGGGAAGAGGACGGCGCGCGCGTCATGCGCCCGGCCGAGATCGACGTGCGCGTGGCGCTCGGCCGCGGGACTGCCGAGACAACCGTCTGGACCTGCGACTTCTCGTATGACTACGTCAAGATCAACGCGGAGTACCGGACGTAAGCGCGCCGGGCGCGGCGGCGCGGACCGTGCCGGTACGAGGGGCCGTCGCCTCCCGTCCGAGCGCCTCGATGGCCGCGACACGCTCGACCGGCTGCTGCGCCGCATCGACGGGCTGGTCGACCGGCTCGAACCGATGCTCCCGCCGCCGTCCCCGGCGGTCGACTGGAGCTCCGGCGTCGCCTTCCGCTGGCGCAAGCGCGACGGCCGCGGCCGGATCGTGCGCGTCGCGCATCCGCACACGATCCGGCTCTCGGATCTGCACGGCGTCGACCGGCAGAAGGCGCTCGTCGAGCGCAACACCCGGCAGTTCGTCGCCGGCCGTCCCGCGAACAACGTGCTGCTCACCGGCGCCCGCGGCACCGGCAAGAGCTCGCTCGTGAAGGCCCTGCTCAACCGCTTTCACCGCGAGGGGCTGCGCCTGATCGAGGTCGACAAGCTGGACCTCGTCGACCTGCCCGACCTCGTCGACCTCGTCGCCGAGCGGCCCGAGCGGTTCGTGCTCTTCTGCGACGACCTGTCGTTCGAGGCCTCCGAGCCGGGCTACAAGGCGCTCAAGGTCGCGCTCGACGGCTCGATCGCAGCGACCTCCGACAACGTGCTCATCTACGCCACGTCCAACCGCCGCCACCTGATGCCCGAGTTCATGCAGGAGAACCTCGAGTACCACCGCGTGGGCGAGGAGATCCACCCGGGCGAGAGCTCCGAGGAGAAGATCTCGCTCTCCGAGCGGTTCGGGCTGTGGGTGTCGTTCTACCCGTTCGACCAGGACGGGTACCTCGACATCGTCGGGCACTGGCTGCGGGAGATGGGGTCCGTGCCGGAGGATGTCGAGCGCGCCCGCGCCGAGGCGTTGCAATGGGCGCTCGCCCGTGGCTCGCGCAGCGGCCGCGTCGCGTGGCAGTTCGCGCGGGACTTCGCGGGGCGGAAGAGCAAGGGTGAAGGCCGAGGGTGAGGTAGCTCATCCTTCCCGCTCCGAACGTCATCGACGTCGCCGCCGCCGTGCTCCTGCGCGCGGACGGGTGGTTCCTCCTGACGCAGCGGCCGGCAGGCAAGGTCTACGGCGGCTACTGGGAGTTCCCCGGCGGCAAGCTCGAGCCCGGCGAACCGCCGGCGCGCGCGCTCGCACGCGAGCTGCACGAGGAGCTCGGGCTCGAGATCCAGGCGGCGACGCCTTGGATCACGCGCGTTTACACGTATCCCCACGGCACGGTGCGCCTGCACTTCTTCCGCGTCCGTCGCTGGAACGGCGATCCGCACGGCCGGGAGGGCCAGGCGTTCTCGTGGCAGCGGGTCGAGGCGATTGCCGTTGCGCCGATGCTGCCGGCGAACGAGCCGGTGCTGCGCGCGCTCGCGCTGCCCACCGAGTACGCGCTCTCGAACGCGACCGAAGTGGGTGACGACGCCTTTGTCACCGCGCTCCGACAACGGCTCGCGCAGGGGCTGCGGCTCGTGCAGCTCCGCGAGAAGACCATGCCGCGGGAGCGTCTGGTGCGGCTCGCCGGCACGGTCGTGAGCCTGGTGCGCGAGGCGGGCGGGATCGTGCTCGTGAATGCCGACGAGGCGCTGGCGCGGGAAGCCGGCGCCGACGGCGTCCATCTGACTGCGGCGCGGCTCGCGGCGATCGACGCGCGGCCCGCGTTCGAGTGGGTCGGGGCGTCGGTGCACGGGACCGCCGAGCTGCGGCAGGCCGAGCGCCTCGGGGTCGATCTCGCCGTCCTCGGACCCGTCCACTCCACGCCGACCCACTCCGGCGCCCCGCCGCTCGGGTGGGACGGCTTCGAGCGCATCGCGCGCGACGCCGCGATTCCGGTCTTCGCGATCGGCGGACTCGTCCCCGGGGACCTGGAGCGGGCGTGGACGCACGGCGCGCACGGGATCGCGATGATCCGCGGCGCTTGGGGAAGCTAAGCTGCGGGCATCGCCCGAGCGGCCGGGAGATCCGGGCTGGCT
>Ga0184639_10000550_pt1 | contig 14776 bp, 12 predicted proteins | sample PLM31_170_b2_FD_133155 | JGI IMG/M metagenome (GOLD analysis project Ga0184639, IMG submission 133155) | Groundwater sediment microbial communities from an aquifer in East River, Colorado, USA - PLM3-1_170_b2 | ecosystem: Environmental > Terrestrial > Soil > Riparian zone | place: USA: East... | reverse complement strand
GGCTCGTGCAGCCGACCATTACCGCGAGACTCAGCGTCAGCACGGCCAACGCGGCCCGGCGACGCGGCTGCAGGCATGTCATCGCGCCAGGGCCGCCACCTGCGCCCGCACCCGCTCGGGGTCCGCAGTGGGCTCGTCGCAGGCGTAGCCACGGCAGACGTACGCGGTCGGCCCGCCGTCGCGCGCCACCTTTCCCTTAAAGAGCGGCCATGTCGCGATGCCGGCGCCGTCTGGCAGCGGCGCGATCACCAGGTCCGGAGCGTAGGGCGCGGACGCCGCTCGGCGGAGAGCGACGGCGCGTTGGTCGGCGGCGTCGCCGGCGATCACCACGTCGAGCAGCTCGCCAAGGGCGCGGTCGGCAGCCGCCAGCATCCGCCCGAACTGCGACGGGTGGCGCTCGAAGGCAGGAACGGCGGCGCGCAGCACGCTTCGCGCGCGGCGGTCGTGCTCGGCCTCGCCGGTCAGCAACGCCAGTCGCAGCAGCACGTCGGCGGCCACCGAATTAGCGGCGGGTGTCGCCCCGTCGACCAGCGAGCGCGGCCGCACCACGAGCCGGTCGTGCTCGGGGCCGGTGTCGAAGAAGGTGCCGCTCTCCTCATCCCAGAAGTCGGCGACGGCGCGCTGCATGAGGACGGCCGCCAGCTCGAGGTCGGCGGCATCGCCGATCGCCGCGTAGCAGGCCAGCAGGCCATCGGCCAGGTGGGCGTAATCCTCGCAGAAGGCGGGGGTGTGCGCGGTGCCGTCGCGAGCCGTGCGCCAGAGGCGATCCCCTTCTCGCAGGAGATGGTCGCGGGCGAAGCGGGCGCACTGGGCAGCCGCGGTCGTGAACCGCTCGTCACCCAGCACCAGCGCCGCGACCGACAGGGCGCGGAGCGCCATCCCGTTCCAGGCAGCCAGCTGCTTGTCGTCGCGCCCGGGCCGCACCCGTGTCGCTCGCGCCGCCAGCAGGGCCTGCCGGCCGCGGTCAAGGAGCGACCCTGGGGGCGCGGCTGCGCCCGCCACATGCAGAATCGAGCGTCCCTCCCAGTTACCGTCTGGCGTAACGCCCCAGTAGTCCGCCAGGAGATGGGCCTCGCCATCGTCGATGGCCGCCGCCAGGAGCGCACCGATGAACTCGTCCTGATCCCAGGTATAGAAGCGTCCCTCTTCGCCCTCGCTGTCCGCATCGAGGGCCGAGGCGAAGCCGCCATCGTCGGTCGCCAGCTCACGCAGCATGAAATCGAGCGTGCGGCCCGCGACCTCGGCGTATCGGTCCTCGCCGGTCGCCCGGAAGGCCTCGAGGTAGGCGTGCGCCAGCTGGGCGTTGTCGTACAGCATCTTCTCGAAGTGCGGGACGAGCCAGCGGGCATCGGTGCTGTAGCGCGCGAAACCGCCGCCCACCTGGTCATGCATCCCGCCGTCGGCCATCTGGTCGAGCGTGAACGTGACCATCCGCAGCGTCTCGGGATTCGCGCTCCGTCGCCAGGCACGCAGCAGGAACTCGAGGGTCATGGGTGCCGGGAACTTCGGGGCGCCGCCGAAGCCGCCGTGGACCGCGTCGAACGATGCCGCCAGCCGCGGCACCGCGGCGTCGATGAGCCGCCGATCGATCTCGATCGCGCCGGGCTGCACCGCCAGCTGCTCGCGCAGGTGCGCCGCCAGCTCGCGTCCCTGGGCGGCGACCTCGCCGCGTCGCGTCCGGAAGGCATCGGCCACACCGGCAAGCACGCGGGGGAAGCCCGGCATGCCGTGACGGTCATCGGGCGGGAAGTAGGTGCCCCCGAAGAACGGCTCCAGCTCGGGGGTCAGGAAGACGCTCATCGGCCAACCGCCCGAACCGGTCAGCGTCTGGACCGCGGCCATGTACACGTCGTCCAGATCAGGTCGCTCTTCGCGGTCGACCTTGATCGCGACGAAGTCGCGGTTCAGCTGGGCGGCGATGGTTGGGTCCTCGAACGACTCGTGCGCCATGACATGGCACCAGTGGCAGGCGGAATAGCCGATCGAGAGGAAGATCGGCTTCTCCTCGGCCCGCGCCCGCTCGAGCGCCTCGGGACCCCATGGATACCAGTCGACCGGGTTGTGGGCGTGCTGGAGCAGGTACGGGCTGGTCTCGCCGATGAGGTGGTTGGCCACGGGTCAGGGCGCCATGACGGTCACGTCGCGAACTGCTCGGCCGAGAGCTTGGCGTACAGCCCCTCGTGACGCAGCAGCTCGTCGTGCGTGCCACGCTCGACGATCCGCCCGCGGTCGAAGACGAGGATCTGGTCCGCGCGCAGGATGGTCGAGAGGCGGTGCGCGATGGCGATGGTGGTGCGCCCTTCCATCAGCCGCGCCAGCGCACCCTGGATGAGCCGCTCACTGACCGTGTCGAGCGCACTGGTCGCCTCGTCCAGGAGGAGGATGCGCGGGTCCTTGAGGAGAACGCGTGCGATCGCCACCCGCTGCTTCTCCCCCCCCGAGAGCTTGTAGCCCCGTTCACCGACGATCGTGTCATAGCCATCGGGCAGCTCCATGACGCGGTCGTGCATCGCTGCTGCCTGCGAGGCCGATTCGATCTCGTCCATGGTGGCATCGGGCTTGGCATACCGCAGGTTGTCCAGGACCGATGCATGGAACAGGTAGGTCTCCTGGGTCACGACGCCGATCTCCCGGCCCAACGACTCCAGGCGGATGTGCCGCACGTCGATGCCGTCAATCTCGACGGCACCTTCGTCGACGTCATACAGGCGCGGAATCAGGTAAGTCGACGTCGTCTTCCCCGCTCCAGAAGGGCCCACCAGGGCAACCAGCTGGCCTGGCAGCGCTTCGAAGTCGATCTCGCTGAGGCCGAACGGCCGGACGGAGATCGGCACCGCCCGCCCCTCGGCCTCGGCCTGCTCAGCCTCTGCCTCGGCGGCCGCCTGCGTCGGCGGCGACGGGTAGCGGAAGGTGACGTCGCGGAATCGAACGTCGCCGCGCAGCGTCGCGGGGTCGAGATCGACCGCGTCGGGTGCATCGGTGATCTCCGGCTCCATCTCCAGGTACTCGAAGATGCGGTCGAAGAGGGCAAGCGCGCCCTGGATCTCGACCTGCACGCTGAGCAGCTGGCCGAGCGGGAAGAAGAGGCGGCTCTGGAGCGTGGTGAAGGCGACGATGGTGCCGATGCTGACGTTGGTGTCGCCGCCGATGATCAGCGACCCCGCCAGCAGGTAGACGAAGGCCGGCGCGATCGAGAAGAAGGTGCCGATCATGGCGAAGAACCAGCGCCCGATCATCTGCTGCCGGATCTGCAGGTCGCCAAGCCGGCGCGATTCCCGTCCGAACTTCTCGATGCTGGCCCGCTGCTGGCCGAAGGTCTTCGACAGCAGGATGCCCGATACCGAGAGCGACTCCTGGGTGATCGCGCTCACCTCCGCCAGCGATTGCTGTGTGAGGCCACTCACCACGCGCCGTACCTTGCCGACGCGATAGGTGATGTAGGCGAAGACGGGCAGCATGCCCAGGCTCAGGATGGTCAGGCGCCAGTCCAGGATCAGCATCGCGATGACCGTGGTCGCGACGGTGGCGAAGTTCGCCAGCAGCGAGGCGGCCGTATCGGTCACCACCGACTGCACCCCGTTGACGTCATTGCCGATCCGGCTCTGGATCTCGCCGGTCCGCGTCTCGGTGAAGAAGCGCAGCGGCATCCACTGGAGGTGCGTGTAGAGGGCAAGGCGCAGGTCGTCCATCACCCGCTGGCCGACGACGTTGGACAGGTACGACTGCCAGACGCCGAGCAGGCTGGTGCCGATCGGCAGCACGATCATCAGCCCTGCCTGCAGGTAGAGAAGCCCCAGGTCCTGTGGCCCGGTCAGGTTGTCGATGATCAGCTTGAGCAGGATCGGGTTGACGACCCCGATGCTTACCGTGACAACGATCAGCGCGGCGATCAGCGCCAGCCGACGGCGGTAGGGACCGAAGAAGCCGACGATGCGTCGGAAGGTCGCCGGTCCGCTGCCCGGCCGGGCGCGCAGGTTGGGGCCCTCGCCTCCGCCGCCCCAATGGCGCATCACCGGCGCGTACCCGCCATCAATCGATCACGATCGAGAGGAAGGCATTGGCCAGCGACAGGCCGACCGGCTCCCCCAGCTCGGCGGCTCGCTGGCGGACTCGCTCCTCGACGGCGTCGCGGTCCGGGATCTGGCTGGCGTGGCAGAGGAGCGCCTGCAGGCCGAGCTCGAAGGTGCCTGAGACGTCGATGTACAGGTTGGCCCGCTCCACGCCGCTGACCAGCACCTGGCGCACCTTCCACGGCTCCAGCCCATCGGCGAGCAGCTCGGGGAAGTTGAGGCGGTCGCGCGCCGCCGGGTAGACCGCGGCCAGGGTCGCCTCGCCCGTGGCCAGGTGGTCGGGGTGCCCGATGAACGGGTTGCCGTCCTGGCGTCGGACCGGGTTCTGGGCGATCACCAGGTCGGGCCGGAAGCGCCTGATCTGCCGTGCGATCTCGCGCCGCAGATCGAGGCTTGCCGTCAGCTCGCCGTCGGGGTAGCCCAGGTGGACGATCTCGGTGACCCCCAGCAGGTCGGCGGCGGCGCGCTGCTCGGCGGTCCGCGTGGCGGTCAGCTGCGCCGAGGTGACGCCCGGGTCCTCCGTTCCCTTGCCACCGTCGGTGGTCACCACGTAATCGACGCGCGCGCCGGCCGCCGACAGCCAGGCGATGGTGGCTGCGGCACTGAACTCGGCGTCGTCGGGATGGCTGAACACGGCCAGCACGCGATCGATCGGCTGGATCAGCTCGTGGCGTTCAAGGTGGGGCATCGCTCGCGGCATCGTAGCGCGAACGGCCGTGGCGTCCCTGACGCGGCCTCGGCGGGCGCACAGCGCCGGCGTTGACCGACCGACGCTCCGGTCCGCATACTACCCCCGAGTATGAGCGACGAGACCGTCCACGCCGACCATTTCCGGCATGCCTACACCCAGGATCGGCGGGAGCTGCTCAATCGGCTGCGGCGGATCGAGGGGCAGGCGCGCGGGATCGCCCGACTGGTCGACGAGGAGGCCTACTGCCTCGACGTTCTCCAGCAGGTCGAGGCGATGACCGCGGCCGCTGACGGAGTCGCGCTGCTGCTGCTCGAGGATCACATCAACGGCTGCCTGGCGCACGCCATCCAGACCGGGCAGGGTCAGCCATACGTGGATGAGGTGATGATGGTGGTGCGGCGCGTCCTCGGACGTCGAGGTGGGCGATCGCGGGTGCCGGGAGCCTGACGCCGTCGCTTAAGATCGGTGCGGGAGTGCCGCGGGGGGGAACCACGGCACTCCCGGAGGAAGTCTACGCCGCACCGCCAACCGCGAACGACCTACTCCCCGAACATCGTCAGCTGCTCGCCGCCACGCTCGATCAGCGGGTCAAGGCCGAGGATCGGCTCAAGCCATTCCAGGCTGGCGCCGTCGCGCGCGGCCAGGGTTTCGAGGTGCTGCCACTTGAGGAAGTGCCAGTTCTGGCGAGCGACCTCGCTGCGCAGCCACGGTGATCGGTCCAGCTTGAGCCGCAGCAGCTCGGTCCGCTCGGCCGGGAAGACGCAGAAGCGGGCCTGCTGCTCGGTTGGCTCGATCTGGCGGCCGCGACGCAGGATCGGCTCACCGAGCATCGCCGTCCATTGGACGTCGAACATGAATGCCAGCCGGCCGCGGACGTACCAGATCGCGTCCAGGGCGGAGAGCGGCTCGGCCGGGGCCCGGACGATGAGCGGCAGGTAGGCCCTCCGCTCGTCGTCCCGCAGGCGCTCGCCGAGCGTGGCGCCGGCGTAGGGGCGGTCCTGCTCGCGCCGCCCAACCCAGGCGCGCAGGGCGAGCCGATGTCCGTAGTCGACGAGCGTGCCGATGATGCGCGCGTGATCTTCGCTGCGTCGGGCGAGGTCCTCCTCGCTGCGGAGCTGGCCGCGCTCGCCGACGACCGCATATGCGCCCAGGCAGGCGCGTACCAGCTCCTCATCCGGGGCCTCGAGGCCGGGGAAGAGCGCGTAGATGCGCTCCATGAAGCCGTTCTCATCCAGCCGGCCGGCGGTGGTCAGGATGGAGAAGCTCGCCCATTCGACCCGGTCCGCCAGCGGCGCATCCGCCACCTCCGGCGTCCGCAGCCACCAGAGCGGTCGTTCAGGGTCACCGATGCGGACGAGCGACGGATGATCGTCCCGCGCGAGCTCCTCGCGGAGGAGCGTGCCCAGCAGCAGCGGGCCCCGCTCCAGGCGCTCGGCGTCGGCCGAGGGATCCGCGGGCGAGGCCTCGTCGCCCTCGCGAGCGGGCGGTGTCGTGCTGCGTGCGGCCGCGACGCGCGCCAGGAGGCCGGAGCGCTGCAGCTCGATCAGCAGGGCGGCGGCCAGCCGCACCAGGCCGGCCGGCTCGCCGCGCTGGCGCAGGAGCTCAACGGCGGATCGATCGATCGACGTTGCGAGCTCCGGGTAGGTGAGGTGTCCGTCCTCCGCGCCGAGCTGAAGCGGGCTCGGCCTGACCGCGGTGCGCAGGCGATCCTCGGCGGACGGCTTGTGGAAATGCAGCGAGACCGCGTCGCCGGAGCGGATCGACTCGCGATGGATAACCTCGACCAGCTCAAGATCGGCCGCCGCGCCGGCCACCGCCACCGCAAGCAGGCGATCCAGGTCGCCGCCGCCGACCATCACGTTGCACCAGCCGTCCGGCTTCAGCGCGCCGGCGGCGGAGGTCATGGCGTGACGCATGGCGGTCGCCTCAGCCGCCTCCCCCGCCTCGCCGCGGCCCTGGGCTGCACCGAAGAGCGGCTCGAGCCGGAGCGTCTCGGCCGCCTCGCGCCCCATCAGCCAGGCGGTGGCCAGGTACTCGAAGCTCATCTCGTCGACGCTGGCGGCTGGCGGGGGCGATCCCAGCACGAGATCGACCCCATCCGACGGGAGGTACTGGCCGACCACCGCCGGGCGGCAGCGGATCCACAGCACGTTGGCTGCACCCACCCCGCCAAGCTCGTCGAGGTCGGCGGCGAAGCGGGCCGTTCGGCGGTCTCGCCCCAGCGCCCCGATCGCGGTGCGGACGTCACGCACCGCCGACTCGAAGAGTCGCCACACGTTCACCTCGCGCTGATGGCGCGAGGCAGGCTGGCGCACGTGGCCGCCGCTGATGCGCAGTGAGGCGACCCGTCCCGGGTAGCCGTTCAGGCGACTGCCTGGCAGCAGGCAGGCAGCCAGCGCAAGCCGGAAGACCGCCGCCAGCGGCGGCTCCCGGAACTCGGCATCAATCTTGTTGGCGATCGTCTGGAGCGCGTACAGGTTGCGCGGCGTGTACAGCTCGAGCAGCTCATCGACCAGCTCCTCGTGGCCGTCGAGGACGGGGAATCGGTCGCGCAGCTGCTGGTAGTGGAGGCTCTGGCGGACGTCTCCCGCCGGCTGCGCAACGGGGTCGGGGTGGACCGTGGAGGCGTAGCGCGGCCGCCCCGAGCGGAGCGCGCCGGTGGGCGGGTCGGGCATCGCCGGTGCCGGCGAGGGTGGCCCCCCTGCCTCGCCGATGGGCGCCGCCGGATCGTCGTCCGGTTCCGGGGCCGCAGTCAGCCCGACCGGCGCCGGCGGGAGGTCGTCCTCTCCGTCGGCGGCCGGGTCGCCGACCTGTAGACCCTCATCGGCCGTCGCGGGGCGATCGATGCCGAGCTTGGCGAGATCGGCCTCGTCGATGGGGGCGACCCGCTCCTCTGGGCCGCCGACCGAGGCGTCGCAGTTCGCGCAGCGGTAGATCTTGCGGCCCGGCGCGTCGCCGTCGCGCGGCCAGATGAACTGATCGCCGACCACCGGGCGGCGGCAGGCAGGACAGCGTGTGGCGTACAGCTCCTCGAGGTGCTGGCGCAGGGGAACGTCGACGCGTCGCGATGCGGAGAGTTGGGCGAAGGCGGCGTCGAGCGCGACCGGCTCGGGAGCGAGCAGGAACGCCTGGCCTGCGAGCTGCGCGAACGGGCTCGGATCGGCGGCCACCACGCGCAGGCCGTGGGCGATCGCGCGACGGGCGGTCCAGCCAGTGCCGGCCCACGGATCGAGGACGGTGTCGCCCGGGCGGGCGAAGGAGCTGAGCTCGGCATCGATCTCGTTGTCGGCCGGCGACGGGAAGTAGCGCTCCAGCAGCGCGAGGCCGGGGAGGCGGCGTGGAAGGACGACGTGATCCAGTCGCTTCCGTTCGGCCTCGCTCAATCGGGCTCCTACTGCTCTTCGAGCAGCTCTTCCTCGAGGTCGGGTTCGGCCGAGAATTCCGGAAGGCTGGTGTCGAGCTCCTCGACCTCCTCGGACTCCTCCTCCGACTCCTCGGATTCCTCCTCGTCATCGTAGCGGAGCGGCGTGCCCTTCATGTACGGCCTGACGTCGCCCGGCCGGCCCGTGGCGCTGGCCGGGAAGGAGACCTTGCCGAAGTTGGACGGGTCCGCAAAGGCCTCGTGGATGATGACCCGCACTTCGTCGCGGTCGACGGTGGTGATGGCCGCCTCGTAGCGGTTGCCGCCCTTCATCAGCTTCGCCAGGCGCGCGCCGATGCGCGGCTCGACCTGGCCGATCTCGACCTCCCCCACCCTGGCCACCAGCAGTCCCGCTTCCAGAGCGAGCTCGATGGCGTCGCCCGGCGAGAGCGGGGCGAGCTGTTGAGCCGGCAGCAGATTGATCAGCCGGGCGTGGCCGGTCTTGCCCATCTCCTCGATGAAATGCGCGGCCGATGCCTTCTCCGGCTTGCCATCGGCGACGGCTGAGGCCTCCCCGGCGGCGATCACCTGCAGCCGCTCCACGTTCCGCTCGGCGATCCGGTTGGTCGCGTCGCGAGCCAGGGCCTGGCTGTAGGCCTCCAGTGCCTCGGCATGCTGCCCAAGCTCGGCCAGGGCCTTGCCGAGGCGGTTATAGGCGTCCGTATCGCCCCCGAGCTCGAGGATCTCCCGATTGGTGGCGACGGCCGCTTCCCATTCACCTCGGGTCGCCTGCCCAATGGCGATCTCGCCAAGTTGCCGTCGCTGGCGGTTGGCGGTCTCCGTCTCTCCGAGCGTCATCGTCTCCCCAGGCTCTCCGTGAGGCGGTCCCGATGCACGAAATGCCCGTCCGACGGGCTCATCCGGTCGAAGGGCGCCTTGTTTTAGCAGAGCCCGAGGGGGGTGTCAACGCGAATCCGGCCGGGCCGCGCCGTTGCGCCGCGCGGGGTCGGCGGGAGCGGCTCAGGCGACGCGCAGCAGTAGCGCCACCAGCAGGCCGAGCAGCGCAAGGCTGCCGAACTCGATCGCCACTGAGCGTCCCCTGGCCCCGCCGTCGAGCGCCTCAGCGGCCCCGGCCCAGGCATGGAATCCGAGGGCGAGGATCGCCGAGCCGACGACCCCCGGCAGGTGAAGCAGCGCAAGGCTGATCCCCAGCTGCCCGACGGCCAGCAGGTGCAGGGCGGCATGTCCCACCGCGTCGACCCCGAAGCGCCCGCGCAGCTCGGCGGCGCGCAGCGCCGGGATGGCGGCGGCGATCACCACCAGGATCACGGTCGGAGGCCAGGATGCGGTCGGGAAGGTGGCGGCGACGCCGGCTGCGGCGGCGAATACGATTCCAACCAGCGTCAGGTCGACCGCCAGCCGTGGCGAGCGCCCGAACGGGAGGCGCAGCTCAAACCAGACGACGCCGAAGAGGAGCAGCGCGACCACCGGGACTGCCAACAGCTGGGCGAGCGGGGGGAGGAGCTTTCCGAGCAGGGTGGCCGACACGGCGGCCACGGCCAAGGTGGCGTACCGCGCGAAGCCGAAGCGAGCACGCACGGCGCCGATGATCCAGACCGCCCCCAGGCCCCCGAGGGCCAGCTGGCCGGCGATGACCACCGCCAGCCAGAATGGGGGCGCGAACCAGCCATACACTGCCAGCCCCGTGAGCAGCACGGCGAGCAGCAGCGCCTCCGGCCGCTCGATCCGTCGCAACGCCGCTCCCCAGAGCCGGAGGCCGGCACGCGCCACCGTCATTGGACCAGCTCCAGCAGGGCGGCGGCGGAGCGCGCACCGATGATCTGCTCCGCAGTCAGCCAGGCTCGGCGGGCCGTGGAGACCGCGTAGCGCAGCTGGTCGAGCTCCTCGGTGCGATGCGCGTCACTGGCCAGTGTCAGCCGCACCCCCGCCTGCCCCGCCGCGCGCGCGAGGACATCGTCGAGGTCGAGCCGTGGGCTGCCGTTGAGCTCCAGGGCGGTCCCGGTGCGCGCTGCGGCCTCGAACACGCGCGGCCAGTCGAGCGCGATCGGATCGCGCCGATTGACGATCCTGCCCGTCGGATGAGCGATCGCATCGACGTGCTCGTTCTCGATCGCCGCCAGGGTGCGGCGGGTAAGCTGATCGGTGCTCTGGCCCCTGGCGGTGTGAATGCTCGCGACCACCAGGTCGAAGCCGGCCAGCAGCTCGTCGGGATAGTCGAGGGCGCCGTCCGCGCGGATCTCCATCTCGGTGCCATGCAGGATCCGGAATGGAGCAAGGCGGTCGTTGAGTGAAGCCAGCACGGCACGCTGCTCGGCGACTCGCTCCGGCGACAGCCCGCGAGTGATCCCGAGCGACGGTGAGTGATCGGTGAGCACCATCCACTCGTGACCGTGGGCACGCGCAGCCAGCGCCATCGCCTCGATCGAGTCGACGCCATCGGTCCAGTCCGAGTGCACGTGCGTGTCGCCGCGCAGGTCGGTGAGGTTGACGAGCGCCGGGAGGCGGTCGGCGAGCGCGGCCTCGAGCTCGCCGCTGTCCTCGCGCAGCTCCGGCGGGATCCACGACAGGCCCAGGCGCTCGTAGACCTCCTCCTCGCTGGCTACCGGCTGAAGCTCGCCGCTCTCGACCACCTTGAAGCCCTTCTCGGAGAGTGAGAGGCCACGCTCGAGCGCCATACCGCGCAGGGCCACGTTGTGCTCCTTGCTGCCGGTGAAATGGACGAGATGGCTGCCCCACGCTGCCGTTGGGCAGACCATCAGGTCGACCTGCGGGCCCTCTGCAAGGACGATGCTCGACTTGTCGGTGCCCGCGCTCAGCACCTTCTCGACCTCGCGCAGGTCATCGAGCGCGGCGATCAGGCGTGCCGGGTCATCGGTCGCCGCCAGCAGGTCCAGGTCGCCGATCGTCGGCTTGCGCCGCCGTAACGAGCCGGCAGGCTCGATGGCGCGCACGCCCTTGATATCGCGCAACTGATCGACCAGGGCAGCCATCAGCGCGTCGGCATCGTGCAGCAACAACCGCGTGCCGCGCGACGCGAGGCGCGCCATGGCGGCCAGGACGTTCTCCTCCGTGCGGGCCGAGAGCCCCTTCAGGCCACGCAAGGTGCCCGCCTCGGCGGCCGAGCGCAGCGCATCGACCGACTCTATGCCGAGCTCGTCATGCAGCTGCTTGACGGTCCGCGGCCCAACGCCCGGGATCTTCAGAATCTCCAGCAGCCCGCTTGGCACCTGCGCCCGCATCTTGTCGTAATAGGCGAGCTGTCCCGTGGTCGCCAGCTCGGACAGCTTGGTGGTGAGCGCCGGCCCGGCGCCCGGGATCTTGGGCGGCTGCCCGGTCCCGAACAGGTGCGCCACGTCATCGGGCCAGCGCTCGACGGCGTCTGCCACGCGGCGATAGGCGACGGCCTTGTACACCAGCTCCCCGGAGATCTCGAGCATGTCGGCGATCTCGTTGAAGACGCGCGCCATCTCGGCGTTGCTGATCACCGTCCCGTCGGAGCGAGATGTTGCGCGCGGTCGAGGCATGCGCGCCATTCTACGGGCACAAAAACGGCCCAGCCCCGGGGAAGGGCTGGGCCGTGGTACGGATTTGCTGCTAGCGCCTGGTGATGCGCAGCGCGCGAAGCAGCATGCTGCCGAGGCTCCGACCGCGGCGCTCACGGATCGGTTCCGTCGAGTACGTGCGTCGGCGTGCCTCGTAGAGCATCTCTTCCTGCTTCAGATTGGCAAGCAGGCCGAGATATGTTGCTCCTCGGCTCATGGGATTTCCTCCTGGTCAAGCCGTTCCGCAGGTGCGAGGCGGCCGTTGTGTCTCTCTAAATGCTGTGGCGGGGCTCGGCGTCGAGCGAGGGCCGGCTGTCGGCCCCCCAGCGCATTGCCGCGAGGTCGAAGACCACGATCACTGCGACGATCAATACCAGAGCAACCATCTTCCTCTACCTCCCGGACCGGGTTCTGTAACTTATGCATTGCTATACAACGGTTACAGGTGCCACTCTAGCGTCCATTGGGTAACTTGTCAACCGCTGTAGAATGGTTACACGATGTCCCAGACCCACACGATCCTTCCCGAGCCCGACCAGGTCGGGGAGCTGTTCATCTCGTTCGGAAACACCCTGGAGTTCACGCGCAATCGGCCGATCGAGCACCTCGCGGATGCGGATGCCCTCCTCACGTGGCTGCGGGAGCGAAGGCTTATCAGTGGTCGTGGCTACGCGGCCGAGGTGGCGCGGCTGCGACGCGATCCGGAAGAGGCGGCGCGTCGCCTCGAACGATTCCGGCACCTGCGCGATGTTCTTCACGCCGTCGCGGCAGAGGTCTCCGAGCGCGGCCACCCGACCATCGGCCAGCTGCGGCTCCTCAACCACATCCTGCGTCACGGGCTCCACTACCACCAGCTGGAGGTGGATCCCGCCAGCACGCGCTACACCCTCGCCCAGGTCGGCGATCGGCTCGACCAGGCGCGGGCCACCATCGCCTCGTCGCTGGCCCAGTTCCTTGCCGATGACGCGCCATCACGCCTGCGGGTGTGCGCCAACGACGGCTGCCGCTACCTGTTCATCGATCGGTCCCCCACCGGGAGGAGGCGCTGGTGCGACATGCGCACCTGCGGCAACCAGGCCAAGGTGGCCCGCCACCGCGCCCGCGCCAAGGTGGATCCCAAGGGCCTGCCGGCGACCTTCCAGCGACCAAGTGGGTTCCCTCGGCCGGGAGCATCGGTCTAGAATTCAGGCCGGCTCGGCGGCCGACCCGGCGGTCGAACTGCGGAAACCGCACCGAGGCGAAGCACGATCCAACGTGGACGCTGGTTCCGGTAGTCGAATCTGCGCGCGCTCGTGGCCGTCGGCCACGGCGAGGGTCGCTGCCTAGCGTCGCGCTCGGCGCCTCAAGCCCCTCGTCACCCGTCGAGACCGCCCGCGCGCGTCACGCCCCATCCGACGCGACAGCGAGGTGGTCTTTTCATGCTCTTCCTCAGCCAGCTGGTCGGCCGTCCGGTCCGCGATCGCGACGGCGATATCTTCGGCAAGGTCCGTGACCTGATCGTCGCGCTTGGCGAGCAGTACCCGCCGGTCACCGGGCTCGTCGTCCGCGTCGCCGGCGGCCGCGACATCTTCCTGCCATGGACCGATGTCGAGGAGATCGACACCGGCGGAGCTCGGCTGCGCACGACGCGCATCGATATCGCCACCTTCCGCCAGCGCCCGAACGAGATCCGCCTCTGGCTCGACCTGCTCGACAAGCAGATCGTCGACGTCGAGGACCGCAAGATCGTCCGGGTCAACGACATCCAGCTCGCTCCCGTCGACGGGCATCTGCGACTCGTCGCCGTGGACGTGGGTCTTGCCGGGATCCTGCGCCGCCTCGGGCTGGCCGGTCCTGGCGAGCGGCTGGCGCGCATCCTGCGCCTGGAGCCTGAGAACTACATCGAGTGGGAGGATGTCGACCCGGTCGAGTCGAGCGTGTCCAGCCTCAAGCTGCGCGTTCCGCACCAGGCACTGGCCACGCTCCACCCCGCGGACGTCGCGCATATCGTCGAGCAGCTGGCGCCCCGCGATCGGACCGGCATCCTGGCGGCCCTCGATGACGAGCGCGCCGCAGACGTGCTCGAGGAGCTGGCTGCCGACGACCAGGTGGACATCCTGGAGGCGCTGCCGCCGGAAAAGGCGGCCGACATCCTCGAGGAGATGGGGCCTGACGAGGCGGCTGACCTGGTCGCCGACCTGTCCGAGGCGCGCCAGGAGCAGCTCCTCAACCTGATGGAGCCCGAGGACGCATCCGACGTGCGCGAGCTGCTGGCCTACGGCGAGGAGACGGCCGGCGGCCTGATGACCACCGACTTCATCACCATCGGGCCTGATGAGACGGCCGAGCAGGTGATCGAGCGGCTGCGCGAGCTGCACCCCGATGCCGATCAGGTCTACTACCTGTACGTCACCGACCACGACGGCGTGCTGGTCGGCACGATCACCCTGCGCGGCCTGATCGTCGCCAGCCCGGACGATCCGGTCTCATCCTTCATGCGGCCGGAGCCGATCAGCGTGGCACTCGATCTCGACGCTGAGCAGGTCGGCGCCGCCATCGCGCGCTACAACCTGCTGGCGCTGCCGGTTGTCGACGACGACGGGCGGATGCAGGGCATCGTGACGGTCGACGACGCCTTCGAGCGCGCGCTGGGCGAGGGGTGGCGCAAGCGCCTCCCGGAGATCTACGAGCCGGCCGAGGAGCGGTAGCGACAGTGACCCGCCGCCTGACGTTGCCCCGCCGGATCCGCCTTGGGCAGCGCACGCTCCGCGAGTGGCTGCCCAACTTCCGGGTGCATCGGACCGGCGTGCTCGCCTTCCTTGGAGTGATGGGTCCCGGGCTGATCGCCGGGCTGGCCGGCAACGATGCCGGGGGGATCGCCACGTACAGCGTGCTCGGCGCCGAAACCGGCCTCTCGCTCCTCTGGATCTTCCCGATCACCACCGTGCTGCTGGTGGTGGTGCTCGAGATGGCGGCGCGCATGGGCGCCGTCTCGGGGCAGGGGCTGGGCGACCTGATCCGCGACGACTTCGGGATCCGCTGGACGCTCTTTGCGATGGTCGTGCTGCTGGTCGCCAACGGGGCGAACATCGTGGCCGAGTTCGCCGGCGCC
>Ga0184639_10000548_pt1 | contig 14783 bp, 11 predicted proteins | sample PLM31_170_b2_FD_133155 | JGI IMG/M metagenome (GOLD analysis project Ga0184639, IMG submission 133155) | Groundwater sediment microbial communities from an aquifer in East River, Colorado, USA - PLM3-1_170_b2 | ecosystem: Environmental > Terrestrial > Soil > Riparian zone | place: USA: East... | reverse complement strand
GCCGTGCTGGCGGCGGCCGTCCTGCTGCCTTCACCCCCGGCCAACGCGGGACCGGCCTTTGACGGCAGGGCGGCCTTCGCCCACGTCGAGCGGCTCGTGGGGTTCGGGCCGCGGCCGGCGGGATCGGAGGCCCTCGCCCGCACCCGGCGCTACATCGTGGACGAACTCCGGAAGACGGGCTCCCGGGTCCGCGAGCAACCCTTCACGGCCCAGACTCTCGGCGGGCCACTTCGGATGGTCAACATCATCGCCGAGCTGCCCGGCCGCCGGCCGGAGGTGATCCTCGTGGGCGGCCACTACGACACCAAGTTCTTCCCGAATTTCACCTTCGTTGGGGCTAACGACGGGGGGTCCAGCAGTGGGCTCCTCTTGGAGCTGGCCAAGGTGCTCGCCCGTCGGCCGAGGGAGTTCACCTACTGGATCGTCTTCTTCGACGGGGAGGAGGCGCGGCGGGACTGGAGCGCGACCGATGGGATCTATGGCTCGCGGCACCTCGTCGCGTCTGTTCAGCGGGATGGGCGGCTCGGACAGTTCCGGGCGGTCATCGTGGTGGATATGATCGGTGATCGACAGCTCGACATCCGGCGTGACCCGAGCTCGACCCCCTGGCTTACGGACCTCCTGTGGGGGAGCGCCCGGCGGCTCGGTCACCGGGCCCACTTTCTCGATGAAACCCTCACCGTGGAGGACGACCACGTCCCCTTTCTCAAGGCGGGGATCCCCTCGACGCTCCTCATCGACTTCGCCTACGACCCCTACTGGCATACGCCGGAGGACACGCTGGATAAACTGTCCCCGCAAAGCCTCCAGGTCGTGGGTGAAGTGCTGCTGGACGCCCTCCCGGCGCTGGAGACCCTCCTGCTCCGCGGCGAGCCGGGCGGCCGTCCGCGATGATGCCGGTTTTTGCTTCCTCCTGATCTATAATGTGCGCCGTATCGATCCTCACCGTCTGCGGGCCCCCGGAGGGTGCATGCGCCTATTGCTGAGTCTCGTGGTCCTCGGCGTGGCGATAGCCGCGGCCGTGCCGTCGGCGCTGGGGGCGACAAGAGAAGTGGTGATCATCACGTCCTTTCCGAAGGAACTGTTCGAGGCCTACAAGAAGGCGTTCGAGGGGGCGAGGCCGGGAGTGCGGGTGGTCATCAAACCTCAGCAGACCAACGCGGCGATCACGTATTTGCGCGAGACCCGGGCCAGGCCGGACGCCGACATCTTCTGGGCTTCGGCGGTGGATGCCTTCCAGGTGCTGAAGGCTGACAGCCTCCTGGAGAGGCTGTCCTTGCCCGAGGCTCTTCTGAAGCGCATTCCGAAGAGCATCGGGACCTTCCCCATCCACGACCCCGACGGGCACTTTTTCGGCTTCGCCGTCTCGGGCTACGGCCTCATGTGGAACACGCGCTACCTCGCGCTCCACAAGCTCTCCCCGCCGAAGGAGTGGACCGATCTGGCGGACCCGCGCTACCACGGCCACCTGGTGATATCGGCCCCCAGTCGCAGCGGCACGACGCACCTGACTATCGAGGTGATCCTTCAGGCGTACGGCTGGGACAAAGGGTGGGCCCTGCTGCTTCAGATGGGAGGCAACATGGGGTCCATTACCGAGCGCAGCTTCGGCGTGCCGGAGGCGGTCATCTCCGGACAGTATGGAATCGGCGTGGTCATCGACTTCTTCGGCCTGAGCGCCATCGCCTCGGGTTACCCGATCGGCTTCGCCTACCCGTCGTTGACCTCGGTCGTGCCCGCATCCGTCGGGGCGATCAGGGGCGGCCCCAACCCGGAGAATGCGCGGGCTTTCGTCGAGTACCTCCTGTCCGACCAGGGGCAGCTCCTGCTCTTCTCGTCTGAAATCGGCCGGCTTCCGGTGGTCCCCGACCTCTATGCCAGAGCTCCCGCCAGTTACCCGAACCTCTTCACGATGAAGCTCGGCGGGGTCAACTTTGACTCCAAGCTCTCCACCTCCCGACGGAACGTCGTGAACTCTCTCTACGACCATCTGATCACCTTCCGCCACGCCGAGCTCAAGGCCGCCTGGGCCGCGATTTTTGCTGCGGAGGGCGCGCTCGCCAAAGCCAAGGCGGCAGGCCGGAGCCTTCCCCAGGCCGAGGCGGCCCTCAGCGAGGCGAGGAAGCTCGCGACCTCCGTGCCGGTGGACGCCACCCGCGCCTCGGACAAGGAAGTCAACGCCGCGTTCAAGGACAACCCCGACGTCAAGTCGAAGCTCGAGACCGAGTGGGACAACTTCGCCAAGACCAACTACGCCCGCGCCCGGGAGCTCGCCGAGCGCGCCTCGGCCGGCGCCAGGTAGGCGCGTGCCTGAGACTTGCATGGGCACGCGCCAGCGTGGCATCTAGGTGTCAGCCTGGCATATCCTGCTCCGAGAGAGGGTGACGGAACCCCTCAACATTGAAGGCCCCGGCCTCGCTGGTTTTCGATTTGCATTGCGGGGATGAGACGGATGAATACGCGGTGAGGTCCCGATGAACGGAAGGCAGAATGCGACGATTCTTTTCGCCGACGACGACCCGGCGGTCAGCGGGTTCATGGACGTGCTCCTGACGCGCGCGGGCTACACTGTGGTGCGGGCCGCTGATGGGGTCGAGGCCATGGAGCGCGTGAGGCAGTCGCCGCCGGACCTGATCCTGCTGGACGTCATGATGCCCCGGCTCGACGGCCTGGAAGTGCTCCGGGCGCTCCGTGACAACCCGGATACCTCGCAGATTCCCGTCATCATGCTCACCGCGAAAACCCACGTCGAGGACAGGGTCAAGGGGTTTGAGACCGGCGCCGACGATTACGTGCCGAAGCCGTTCGAACCGCAGGAGCTCCTGGCGCGCATTTATTCGCTCCTCAAGCGGAGCGAGAAGGTGCGGGCGCTCGGGCCGCTCATGGGCGTGCTGGGGGAATGGTTCTCGACCCAGGGCATCGAGCAGCTGGGTCACGAGCTGGAGACGGCTCGGGAGATCCAGTTCCGGCTCCTGCCGCCGTCCCTGCCTACCCTGGGGGGCGTGGAGGTGGGCGCGATGGTGGTGCCGACCAAGAGCGTCGGCGGGGATTTCTACGATTTCGTCCCGATGCCGAGCGGGATCGGCTTTGTGGTCGGCGACGTGTCGGGGAAGGGGATCCCCGCGGCCCTCGTGATGGTCATGGTCCGATCGCTCCTGCGCGCCACCGCCTCGGAGCTGATCGCGCCGGAAGAGATTGTCGCCCGGTTGAACCGGTTTCTTTACGGGGATCTTCCCTCCTCGATGTTCGTGACCATGGTCTTCTGCGTGCTGCCGCTGGGTGCCGACCGCCGGTTGAGGTTGATTAACGCGGGTCATGTCAATCCGCTCCTGCTCCGGCCCGGAGAGCGGCCGCAGGTCCTCGAGGTCGGAGGGCCGGTCCTGGGCGCTTTCAAGGCGATGAGGTACCCGCACCAGGAAGTGGTCCTTCAGCCCGGTGATCTGGTGGTGATCTACACCGACGGGGTGGTGGAAGCCACCGACCCGTCGGGACAGGCGCTCGGGGTAGAGGGCCTCGCTGCCCTGATCGAGCCGCGCCGAACGGAGCACCCGCAGGCGGTCGTTCAGGCCGTGCTCGACGAGATCCGCAGTCGAAGCCGAGGTCCGAGCCGGGACGACCTCACGCTGCTCATCCTGAAGGCGTGACTGGCGCGTGACCACGGAGAGCGTTCATGGCTGATACCGATCGAGTCGCGAAGATCCTCGTCGTGGACGACAATCCCGACAACGTAGAGCTGGCCCGGGCGGTGGTGGAGAGCGCCGGGTATGCGGCGGTCACCGCCTCCGACGGGATCGAGGCGCTGGAGTGCGTCAAGGCGTCCCTCCCTGACTTGATCCTGCTGGACGTCATGATGCCCCGCCTCGATGGGCTGGGGGTCCTCCAGGCGCTCCGAAACAACCCGGCCACGTCGCAAATTCCGGTGATCATGCTGACCGCGAAGGCGGCCGTGGCCGAGCGGGTGGCCGGTCTCCAGCTCGGTGCCGACGATTACGTGCCGAAACCCTTCGCCGCGGACGAGCTGCTGGCGCGAATCCACACGCTCCTCAAGCGCAGCGAAAAGCTCCGCTACCTGAACCCCCTGATGGGTGTCCTTGGAGACTGGTTCTCGGAGCGCGGAGTCGAGCGACTGTCTCGGGAACTCGAGGTTGCGCGCGAGATCCAGATGTCTCTTCTTCCGAAGGTCCCACCGCCCACTCACGGGGTCGAGATGGGAGCCGTGCTGTACTCGTCGGAGGCCGTGAGCGGAGACTTCTTCGATTTCCTCCCGATGCCGGACGGGACCCTCGGGATCTCGGTGGGCGACGTGTCGGGCAAGGGGATCCCGGCGGCGCTCCTCATGATCATGGTCCGCACGCTCTTCCGGGTCACCGCCTCGGACGGGGAACCTCCCGGCAAGGTGCTTGCCCGCATCAATCGCCATCTCTGCCGGGATATCCCTCCTTCGATGTTTGTGACCATGTTCTTCTGCCTGCTGGGGCCGGGCCGGCAGCTGGTGTATGGGGATGCCGGCCACGTCAAGCCGATCCTGCTTCGCCCGGGTCAGCGGCCGCAGACGCTGGAGGCGGAGGGCACGCCCCTGGGCGCTTTGGATGACGCCGAATTCGGTGAGCGGGCGCTCCAGCTGAACGAGGGGGATTTGCTCGCGCTCTTCACCGACGGGGTGGTGGAGTCCATCGGGCCGAACGGCCGCATGCTTGGGCTTGAGGGCCTGAATGCCCTTCTCGAGGCCAACCGTGACAGGCGTCCGCAAGAAATGGTGGAGGCCATCGCGGGAGAGATCAAGAAGAACCCGGGGCCCCTCCGAGATGACCTCACCCTCCTTGTCCTCCGGGCCTAGGGGAGGAGTTTGAGCGGCTGCGGCTCCCTTGCTATACTCGAAAAAATGCTGATAGAAAGTCGGCCGTGATGACCCAATGACGGGCGAGAGTCCGAAGGGAACGTTCGTGTTGACCAGCGAGCCACAGCGCTTGGCCGGACTGCGGGATTGGCTGCGGCTGGAGCTCGCGCGACACAGGGTCGAGCAGCGCGAGCAGTTCGGCCTCCAGGTAGCGGTTGGGGAGATCTGCTCGAACTCCATCAGGCATGCGTACAATTCGCTCGGGGGAAAGCCGATACACGTCTCAGTGCGGGGGACCGACGACCGGCTGATTATCGAGGTGCGCGATTTCGGCAGGAAGTTTGATCCGCACTCCTACCGGCCGCCCGACCTCGATGCGGTGCCCGAAGGCGGGATCGGCCTCCACCTCGCCAGGCAGTTTGTGGATGAGCTCACCTTTGACGTGACGGAGGAGCAGGGCACGCGATGGACACTGGTGAAGTATCGTCCGGGACGGACGTCGGGATCGCGGCCGGCATAATCCTCGGAAGGAGGCGATGATGGAAATCGAGGTCACGCAGTCGAAAGGCGTCACCGTCGTGGTTCCCAGCGGGGACCTCGACATGGGGGCCGCCGACCAGGTGCGACGGGTCCTGACCGAGCTGATCGACAAGGGCCAGCTCAAGCTCGTCATGGACCTGGGCGGCGTCGGGTATATTGACAGCTCGGGGCTGGGCACTCTTGTGGCGGCCATGAAGCAGGCCCGGGCCGCCGGGGGCAACCTCAAGCTCTGCGCGCTCCAGGACGACGTTCGCTCGATCTTCGAGATGACCCGCCTGATCAAGGTGATGGCCGTTCACGCCACCCGCCAGGAGGCCGTGGCTTCGTGGGGGTAGGCCCACTGGCATGCTGCGGGCTCCTGCCGAGCCGTTACAGATCGGCCTCCCGCACCAGTGGATGATGTCGGTCATGCCGCGGGATACGCGTTTCACCCACTATTCCTCTTTCGTTGAGATCGGCCCCGGGTTGCTCCTGCCGGGCGCTCTTACCCGACATCCCGCGTGAATCTCCGTTCGCTCCGCCGCACCCCCGGACCCACGCACCCACGCGGTCCCCGCGGGTACCCGGCGGGGGTACCCCGCGCGGGTACCCGGCTCTGGGACCCGGAGGGGGTTCTGATGCTGGTGCTGCTCGCGCTGCTTGCGGGGGGCATCCTCTACCCGCTCCTTCAGGTGCTCTCGGTGGCGATGTCCGGCGACAGCGGCGGCTTCACGTTCCGCCACCTGGGCGCCTTCTTCCGGCGCCCCCTGTTCCGCGAGTCGCTGGTCAACACGCTGGCCACGGGCCTGCTGGCCGTTTTCTTCGGGAGCCTGATCGGCGTGCCGCTGGCGTTCCTGACTGTCCGGTACACGTTTCCTGGCAAGACGGCGCTCCACACCCTGAGCGTGCTGGCTCTGGTGATCCCACCCTTCGTGGGGGCCGTGGCCTTCCAGCAGATCCTGGGTCGCAGCGGGACGCTGAACCTGCTTCTCGCCCAGACTGTTGGGACGACTCTCCCGATGATGGAGGGGCTCACCGGGGTGGTGCTGGTCCAGACCCTCCACTACTTTCCGTTCATCATGCTCAATACGGCGGCGGCGCTGGCTGGGCTCGACCCGTCGCTGGAAGAGGCGGCTCGAAACCTCGGATCGTCGGGCTTTCGTCTGTTTCGTCGCGTTCTCCTTCCGCTGGCGCTGCCCGGGTACGCGGCCGGCGCGCTCATCACGTTCATCCGCGTCGTCGACGACCTGGGCACCCCCCTGATGCTGAACTATACGAAGCTCCTCGCTCCGCAGGCGTATCTCCGCGTGACCACCGTGGGGCTCACCGACGTTGACGGCTACGTCATCTGCGTCATCCTGGTTGTCCTGTCCGTGGGGGCGCTCTGGGGTTCGAAGGCGGCTCTCGGTCTCTCGGAGTATGCCACGCTTCAGCGGGGCGCCGAGGCCGAGCCGCGGGCGCTCCGAGGGCTCCGCGCGTTCGGGCTATGGCTCATCGCGGCGGCGATCCTGGGGCCGGCGCTCCTTCCGCATGCGGGGATTGTCCTGCTTTCCTTCTCAAAGGTGTGGAGCCTCTCCCTCTTTCCGACCGCCTATACCCTGGGAAATTACGAAGAGATTCTGGTCCGCACGACGAGCTTCTTCTGGAACACCCTCCGCTACGCGCTGCTCGCGACGATCGTGGACGTGGTGCTGGGCGCCGCCATCGCGTGGCTCCTGCTGCGCGGAAGGGTGCGCGGCCGTGGGTGGCTCGACACCATCGCCACCATGCCGCTGGCGATTCCGGGGGTGGTTCTCGCGGTGGGCTACCTGCGTGTCTTTCACGGCTGGGATTTTCCTGGGCTCGGCGAGCCGTTGACCGCGACGTGGCTGATCTTGGTTCTCGCCTATGCCATGCGCAGGCTCCCGTACACTGTCAGGGGGGCTTACGCGGCGCTCCAGCAACTGCCGTTAGCTCTGGAGGAGGCTGCCCAGAATCTCGGGGCGAATCGTCTTCGAACCTTCGCCCGCGTGACAGCCCCGCTCATGGCTCGGGGCCTCCTGGCCGGCGGGCTCATCGTGTTCATCACCTCCGCGGTCGAGCTTTCTTCGACCATCCTCCTCGTGCCGCGCATCGAACTGGGCCCGCTCTCCTACGGGATCTACATCTACATGCAATCCGCCGTCGGGCGGGGACCTGGCGCCGCCCTGGGCGTGGTGGCGATCGTTCTCGTAGGGTGTGGAACTTGGCTGGCGTACCGGCTGGCGGCCCGGGGAACCGGCTCGCTCTTCAGGCTCTAGTGCCGTGCCCATAACCGTCGCGCTGGCCGTGCCGGCCCGGGCCTGCCTTCCGCTGGTTCGCCGCCACCCGGGCTTCCGTCCTGGCGGCGCGGAGGCCTCGTCGTGAGCCGGAAGCTCTCCTCCGAGGTCAGACTGGAACGGGTGGGAAAGCGGTACGGAGAGGTCTGGGCGGTGCGGGAGGTGTCGCTGACCATCCTGCCGGGAGAGTTCTTCACGCTGCTCGGGCCATCGGGATGCGGCAAGACCACGCTGCTGCGCCTGATCGCGGGCTTCGCGCCTCTCGACACCGGACGCATTCTCCTGGACGGGGAGCCCATTGATCACGTCCCCCCGTGGAAACGGGATGTGGGGCTGGTGTTCCAGCACGGGGCACTCTGGCCGCATCTTTCGGTGTACGAGAACGTCGCGTTCGGGTTGCGTGAACGGAAGATTCCCCGCGCCCAGCTATCCTCTAAGGTCGCCGCCGCCCTGAGCCAGGTCGGTTTGGAAGGACTCGAGCGCCGCCGCCCGTCGCAGCTCTCCGGGGGGCAGCAGCAGCGGGTGGCGCTGGCCCGGACTCTCGCGATCCAGCCAAGGCTTCTGCTCCTGGACGAGCCGCTCTCCAACCTCGATGCCCGGCTGAGGGCGCAGATGCGCCTCGAACTGGCCCGGCTGCAGCGTGACCTCGCCATCACGACGATCTACGTGACCCACGATCAGGCGGAAGCGCTTGCCCTGTCCCATCGCGTCGCGGTGCTCCAGGAGGGCGCGGTGGTTCAGGAAGGGACGCCGGAGGAAATCTACTGGCAGCCTCGCAACCGGTTCGTGGCCGAATTCGTCGGGGCAGCGAACCTCTTGCCCGTGCGCGTGACGGAGCTCAGGGAAACGGGCGTCCTGGTGGAGGCCGGCGCGGGCATCGCGCTCCCCGTTTTGACCGATCCCGCTCGGTGGCGTCTTGGCGCCCGGGCCCTCCTCTGCCTGCGCCCCGAGGCTCTCCAGCTCGAGGAAGCGGCCATCGGGCGCGGCGCGGGGTTTCCCGCGACCGTGGCCGCGCGGGTGTTCGAAGGAGACCGCCACATCTACGAGGTGCGGATGGGGGAGGGGCCGCCTCTTCGGGTGGAAATGCCGGCGCTGGGGGAGGGGCGGATCTTTCGACTGGGTGATCGAGTCCGGGTGGGGCTCAGCGCGGAAGCCGCCGTGCTCCTCCCCGAGGCCTAAAACGTGTAGGTTTTGCCCTGCTCGAGGATGTGGATGCGGGCGGAGTCGATCTTCTGGAGCTCCTCGGCGGTCTCCTCGAAGAAGTGCGGCTTGATGTGGTAGATCCAGAGGGGAAGATCGGACGGCATCTTCTTCATCTCCTGAGTCAGCATCGCCGGCGTGAGGTGCTTTGCCGCCCGCGCGAGGCCCTCCAGGCGGTTGGGGAACGCGGTCTCCACGATCACCGCCTTGAGCCCCGTGAGCCCCCGCGCCATCTGCCAGATCTTTTCGGTGGGCCCGGTATCGCCCGAATAGACGAAACCCGTCTGCCCGTCGTGGATCAGGAAACCCACCGCCGGCACCGTGTGGTCCACCGGGATCGGGGTGACCCAGAGTTCGCCGACCCGCGATTCCACCTCCTCGGGAAGCGTCCGGTAGCCGAGGACGGCGGTCTTCGGCGTGGGGATCGTCGTGAAATCGGGCCAGAGGCTGTCGTTGAAGGCGTGCGTCTTGAGGTCATCCACTACCGGGGCGATGCTCGTGGCAATCACCGGCCGCCGGGCCGCCGTGATGGCGAGCGTGTCCGTGAGGAAGGCCAGCCCGGCGATGTGGTCGAGGTGCGCGTGACTCAACAGGGCGTGCTCGATCTCCCTCTGCTCCTCGGTGCTGAGCGCGCCCGGCACGGTGCCCGCGTCCACGAGCACGCGATCGTTCACGAGGAACGCGGTGGGACGCTGTCCCTGGCCCTCGCTGCCGTAAACTCCGAGCACCTTGATTTTCATTTGACGGATTCTAGTCTAGCAGACCTTGCCGGTCAAGCCTCGGAATGATGCTGGTACCCACCGACCTGTGCTAACCTGCCTCTATGAAATTTTTTCCCGGTGCGGCCCGGCGGTGGCTCATCGGGGTCGGGGTGGGAGTAGCCGTTGGGCTCGTCACCCTCCTGGGAGCCCTGGAATTCCTCGAGCTGAAGAGCTTGGACGTGCGCTTTCTCGTCCGCGGTCCCATTCGCCCGGCCTCACCCATCGTCATCATCTCCATCGACGAGGATTCCTTCGACGAGCTGAATCTCGCCTGGCCATTTCCCCGGGCCCTCCACGGCCGGTTGCTGGATCGCCTGAGGCCGGGGCGTCCCGCGGCGATCGGGCTGGATATCCTCTTTCCTGAGCCGAGCTCGCGCGGCCCCCGCGACGATCGAGCCCTGGGCCAGGCCGTCGCGCGGGCCGGGAACGTGGTGCTGGGAGCCGTCTTCAGTGAGACCAGCGGGGAATTCGCCGACAAGCAGGATCTGAACCCTCCCATCAAAGTGATCCGCGAGGGCGCGGCGGGCTTCGGCTTCGTCAACCTCATCACCGATGAGGATGCCTTCGTCCGGTCGGGAGAGTTCAGGCGTCCCTTCCAGGACGGCGTCCAGCCGAGCTTCGATCTCCTTCTCTACGACCTTGCCGTCAAGGCGGGGATCCCGGCCAAACCCCTTCCTCCGGAACGAACGTTGATCATCAACTACCGGGGCCCGAGGCGCACCTTTCCGATTATCCCCTACTATCAGGTGCTGAACGGCGAGGTGAAGCCGGAGGCCTTCGCGGGAAAGGTGGTCCTGGTGGGGGCCACCGCTCCCGCCCTCCACGACGAGTTTCCCACCCCCTTCTCCGGGCAAGAGAAGATGCCCGGCGTGGAAATCCACGCCAACCTGCTGGAGACCCTCCTCCAGGGAAACCGGCTGACCCGGGTCCACCTCTACGTCGGAGGCGTCCTGGCCGTGGTGGCTGCGACCCTGGCGAGCCTCTTCACCTCTCGGATGCGCCCCATCAGGGCCTTCCTCCTGATGCTGGCGTTGGCTGCGATCTTCGCCGCCGCCGCGTCGGGGGTTTTCGTCGCCTGGTATCTCTGGGTGGACGTGGTTCCCTTCCAGGTCGCTCTCTTCCTCGGATACGGAACGACGGTGGTGGTCAACTTCATCCGTGAGCAGCGGGAGAAGCGACGACTGTCCAGGTTCTTTTCCCCGGACGTCATCAAGGAGATTCTCCAAACTCAGACGGAAAGCTCCCTCGCAGGAAGCCGCCGCCGCGTCACCGTGCTCTTCTCTGACATCCGCGGGTTCACGTCGCTTTCGGAGAAGCTCACCCCCGAAGAGGTGGTCGAAATGCTCCGGGATTACCTCACCACCATGACCGAGATTGTCTTCAAGCACGGCGGGACGGTGGACAAGTATATCGGGGATGCGATCATGGCTCTCTACGGCGCGCCGTTCGACCAGCCCAACCATGCCGAGCAGGCTGTGCGCACGGCACTGGAATTCCAGGACCAGGTCAAGATCCTCTCCGCACGCTGGGAGGCCAAGTGTGGGGCGCGGCTCCGCAACGGCGTGGGGATCAACACCGGGGAAGCCGTGGTTGGCACGATCGGATCCCAGCAGCGGCTGGAGTACACGGCGATCGGCGACACGGTCAACCTCGCCTCCCGCCTGGAGGGCCTGACCAAGGAGTTCCTCTCCCCCATCGTCATCAGCCAGGGCACCCACGACGAGATCAAGCATCTCTTCTACTCGCGCTACCTGGGAGAGGTGAAGGTGAAGGGCAAGGAGATCCCGGTGAAGATCTACGCGGTCGAAAAGGAAGAAGGGCGCCAGGCCGCACGCGCCGTCCTCGAGGCCCCGCTCACCATCGTGGACGAGGACGTCTCCATCATGGCCGTCATGGTGGATCTCAGCCACACGGGAGTGGCGGCGCGTAACCTGCCCAAGCGGATTCCGGCGAATCGCATCGTCGGCCTCCGGATCAACCTGCCCGGCCTCCCCGAGTCGCTCGCGGTTGACGGCCGGGTGATCTGGAGCAACGAAGACAGAGCAGGATTCGCATTCGTTGGGCTGTCGCTCGAGGCCGAAAACATCCTCGAAGACTTCGTCAAACGCCAACCCCCGGCCTCCACCTCCTGATCCTCGCCCGGGCCGTTCCTGCCGGCGATCTCAATCCTGACGGCTTCAGAACACTCATTTCGTCAGGATCCTCCACCCGCCGATGTCAACCTGTCGGCTTTTGGCGCTGATTGACGCGCTGACATGCTCCGGCCTCGGTCTCCCCAAGCCGTGGGGGGGCGACGGTACTTCCGTCCGCCACCTGTCGGGCCCTTAGTTGAACTGAAGAACTCTTTTCTTGCCACCTTCTCCTGGCATGCCGGCTGCAGCCTCAAGTGGCCAATGCTGAAAGTCTGGTGTCTTCATGTGGCGGTGCTGGCCCTGGCCATTGGCCTTGCCGCGCGGATTTCCGCGGCGGAAACCGAAAAAGCGGCTGGCGTTGTCACGGCCGTGTCCGGGCCGGTCACTGTGAACCGCGAGTCGGCGTCCTCCCAGGGGTTGAAGTTCCGCGATGCCCTGTACTGGCGCGATGTGGTAGAGGCGCGCAAGGACGGCATGGCGCGAGTGCTCCTCGGAGGCACGACGACGGTAACGGTGCGGGAGCTCTCCCGGCTGGAGCTTCGAGAGGAGGCGCTGGCCGAGGGGGCGCGCTACACGGTTGAGCTCATATCGGGGAAAGTGCGGACCTCGGTGGCGCGGGTGCTGATGCGGCCGGGGGAGCAGGTGCAGGTGCGGACGCGGAACGTGGTGGCCTCGGTGCGCGGGACGGACTTCATCGTGGAAACGGTGGAGCGGCCCGCCGCGGCCGGGGCCTTCGGGCTTTTGGGGGTTCGAGAGGTGGCTCAGGGGGTACCGGAGCGTGGTGCGCTGGCGAGCGAGACAGTGGTGACCACGCTCTCCGGCGTGGTGGAGGTATCGAATCGACTGGCGGGGACGGGCCGGGTGGAGCAGGTCGGGGCATATCAGGGTGTGCGGGTGAGCGGGATGCAAGAACCGCTGCGGCTTCAGTTCACTCCGGACACACTCAGGCAAACGCTCTGGGGACTGACGCCACCGAGACCGCAGCAGGTGAGGAGTGGCGACACGGTTCCATCTGTTTCGGCCAAGGTCGAGCAGCTGGCAACCGTCGGACCCTCCACGAGCCCGCTCTCCGATCAGGGGACGCTTCCCGGCGGCAGACGCGGCAGTCGTGAAAGAGCCGTACCCTCCATAGCGCCGGATCCGGGCAACGCGGCTGTTTCCGCCGGCCTCAAACCGACTCCATTTCCCGAAGGCCCCAAAGCCTCGGGTCAAGACAGAAACCGTCGGGGTCGCCCCCGCAATTGATCGCCTCGCAATAATAGCTCCCAAGAGAAGGAAATAAAAAAGAATGGACTTGACATGAGGCCATTTACGCGCCAAATGTAGATTACCTTAGTTTTCCAGTCGCTCCGGGGGGATTACCCCCCGAAGGGGAGTCTTCCTGAGGTTGGAGGATTCCCGGCCCCCGCCAAGAAGGAGCCTTTTCCCCCTGATTTCCGTGTTCCAAGCCCCGCTCTTGTCACGAGTGTGGTGCCACCCTGGCAGCCGGATTGCCATTTTTGAGTCGGGAAAGGGGATTGGCATTCTGCTCAACCTTTGTGGAATCAAGAAGTTACAGGACGACTGCGGAGGAAATTTGCTGGCATGAACCCTGCTTGCTTTTCCTTTTAAGTTCCCCAGTTCCCTCACGGTGGCCTGTCTCGGGCACCGAGGAGGAAGCGCCGGCTTAGTTAAGCGGCCTCGCCGGCGGTCCATCGCTCCGGAGCGTCGTTTGAAGAAGGCTCTTCTGTTGGTGGTAGCGGGGGTGGTCGGGCTGACATGGGCCGCGCCCACAGGCGTTTCCAGCGCGGAGAAACTGAATCGCGCGGGCACCGTCACCGCAGTGGCCGGGCCCGTGACGCTCACGCGACCGGACGCGACTCCCCAACCCTTAAAGTTTCGGGACACCCTCTTCTGGCGCGACGTGGTGGAGGCGCGCAAGGACGGCATCGCGCGAGTGCTCGTTGGAGGCACGACGACGGTGACGGTGCGGGAGCTCTCCAGGCTGGAGTTGCGCCAGGAAGCAACGGCCGACGGGGTGCGCTACACGGCCGAGCTCATATCGGGGAAGGTCCGTGCTTCGGTGGCGCGGATGCTGATGCGGCCGGGCGACCAGGTGGAGGTGCGGACGCGGAACGCGGTGGCCTCGGTGCGCGGGACGGACTTCATCGTGGAAACGGTGGAGCGGCTTGCCCCGGCCCGGGCCTTCGGGCTTTTGGGAGTCCTGGAAGTGGCTCAGGGGGTCAGCGATAGCGCGGTCCGGTCGGGGGATACGGTGGTCGTCACTCTCTCCGGCGTGGTGGAAGTGTCGAACCGCCTGGGGGGGACGGGGCATGTGGCGCGGGTCGGAGCGTACCAGGTCGCCCGGGTCAGCGGCAGACAGGATCCCGTCGGGTTCCGGGTCACGGCGGCGGATTTCAAGGTGCTGTTGCACGGGCTCACCCCGCCACGGCCGCAGGAAGCGCGGAGCGCGGACAAGGCCGAGGCGGTCGGGAATAAAGTCGAGCGGGTTGCGGTGGCAACATCGGCGCAGAGTGTGCGCAGCCCGCAAAACAGCAGCAAGGTGGAGCCTGCGACTCCAGCGGTAGCGGCCACTCCCGCGACGCCGGCCACACCGGCAGCGCCTCCCACGTCGCCCACTCCGGCGACACCCGCGACGCCTTCAGTAGCGGCGACGCCAGCAGCCGCTGTTGCCGCTCCAGCCGTGCCGGCCACGCCCGCGATTCCGGCGGTGGCCGCCACGCCGGCCGCTCCGGCCGCGAATGCCGAGCACGGGAAGGGCGGGGGCAACGCAGCGGGCAAGGGAAATTCAGGACCCCCGCCGGGTCGGGCCAAGAAGTAATTCGATGGGTAGGAGGGTTTGATGCGAATCGCCCGTCTCCTCCTGGTTCTGATAGTGAGCGCACTCACGGGGCACCTGATCGCCGTGGTCGTCGCCGCCGAACCTTCCAAGGTCGCCGGGAAGGTGATCGCCGTCGCCGGACCGGTGAGCGTGACCCGGCCAGAGATGACCTCCCATCCGCTCAAATTCCGGGACAATCTCTACTGGCGCGATGTG